>Ga0163209_1000592_pt1 | contig 15975 bp, 13 predicted proteins | sample Kivu_160m_FD_113538 | JGI IMG/M metagenome (GOLD analysis project Ga0163209, IMG submission 113538) | Freshwater microbial communities from Lake Kivu, Western Province, Rwanda to study Microbial Dark Matter (Phase II) - Kivu_160m | ecosystem: Environmental > Aquatic > Freshwater > Lake ...
TACATCCTCAAGCGGCGGAGCGAGAAAGCGAAAGCCTAGCGTCCTCGATGTCTTCCTGATCTCGCGCGGAGCGTCTCTTCTCAGAGCCCTTTCTTCAGCTGGTCGAGCTCCGTGCGCCAGAGGAAATCACGGTCGGATTTGTCGAATCGCCTCGAAGCGTTTTCCGCCGCCGCGCGCGCTTTCTCCTTGTCTCCGCGAAGGAGATAAAGCTGTCCGAGGCGAAGCTGGGCGAGGGCGTAGTTGGGGTCGTAGCGTACGGCTTCGGAGAGGAGAGCGTCGGCCTCGTCGAGGAGATTCATCTTCAAAAGGATCTCGGCGTAATGGGCGAAAAAGAACGGGAGATTGAACAGGGAGCCCCAATAGCCCATTTTATGGCGCATGCGCTTGCCCGCATCGAGCGCTTCGAGCACGAGGCGCGAATCGCCTATTAGAAAGCCCTCCAGCATCTTCAAATGGGTGGCGAATTTCAGGACGGGAAAATAGTTCGTGATGCCGACGCCCTTCCGGGTGATCTTCTGCTCGAAACGGGCGATCGCCTCCCTCAGCTTCGGGAGGTCTTTCGTCCGGGCGGCGGCGACGCCGGCCAGCCAGAACGGCAGATTGGAGGCTTCGTCCGGCCGATCGGCGTAGGCCGGCGCGGAAAAATAGGCTAGGGCCGGGGCAAGATTTGCGAGGCAGGCGTCCGGACGGTCCCGCAACAGCTCGATGAACGCCGACCAGACGGCATAGCTCGCCTTGACATGGTCCCGTTTCGTCACTTCGGCCTGGCGCCGGAAAGCGGCTCCGGCCGGCCCCAGGTTCCCCAGGAGGATGAGATTGCGGCCTCGATTTCCGTGGAGGATGTCCAGGTTCGCGTTGAGCTTGAGGCCCTCGTCCAACGCTCCTAGCGCGCGCTCCGCATCTCCGGCGAACAGATAGCCGGTCGCCAGGCTGTCGAAGGCGTTCGCCGTCCGGTCGAGATCCGCGTATTTCCGGAAATGCTCCAAGGCGCGGGCGTGGTCGCCGATCCAGGAATAGCAGTAGGCGACGTGATTGTGGGCCAGGGCGTAGCGATCATCGATTTTCAGAGCCCGCTCGTAGGCCGGGATCGCCTCTTCGGCATTGCCGCAGTGAAAATACGATTCCCCGAATTCATAGTGGCCCTCTTTGTTGAACGGATAAGCTTCGGTCAGCTTTCCGAGAGCCTGTCGTTCTTCGGCCGGCTGGAGGGCGATATGGGCGAACGCGGCTTGAAGCCGGAGCGCGTCAACCCCGATCAAGCGGTCCTTTTTGGCCTGGGCTTTTTCGAGGTGGGCCCGCGCCGCGTCCCATTCACTCCGGAAGATAAGGACATCGGCCAGTTTGAGATGGGCCAGGCTGAAGTCCTGATCGTTCTCGAGCGCGGTTCCGTACTCCTCGGCGGCGGCGTCGGAATCGAGCTTGTTCCAGGCTTTCTCGCCGCGGAGAAAATGGTCCAAAGCGTCACGGTTCGGCGTCGAGATCTGGGCCGCCGTTCGCCCTCCTTCGATCGGCCCGATGACGCCCTCCGACGAGGCGGCCAGGAATGCGTGGACGTCGTTGATGCGTTGGGTTAGAAAATCGAAATAGCCCTTGCAGTCGAAAGTTTGTTCAGCGCTTTTTTTTCTGACCGTGATCTTCGTCCGAATGTCGAATCCGGCGACCTTCGGCAAGAGGTCAACCTGGACGGAGACCATCGGAACGCGAAACGCGATCGCTTCGGCCGCGGTTTGCTTCTTGTACGTCACCACGTCTTCGGGAACCAGGACATTCCAGCGCGTGGACGCGGACAGCGCGCGCAGGAGAGGATATTCGAGCAGTTCTGTCGGAACGTCGAGGCCTTGCGCCGCGGCGAATTGAAAGGAGATATAGGAATCGTAGGCCGTTCGATCGCGCACGACCTTCGATCCGATCAGCCATGCCCCGACGATCAGCAGAACAACCGCGATCGGCCAGATGAAGCGGCGGGGCCGGATTCGGAGGACGCGCCGGATCTTCTGCCGGGTCCGCTCCCTGTCTCTTCCGCTTTCGGTATCCCGGATCGCTTTCTCGACCTGGACCAGGTCGGTCCGAAGCGCCTCGGCGTCGTGATAGCGTTCTTCCTTTTTCTTCTCCAGGCATTTCAAGACGGCGCGGTTCAACGATTCGGGGATGTGGAGATTCAGGGATTTCGGGGGCTTCGGTTTTTCCAGCCTCTGTTGAAGGGCGATGTCCAGGGCCCTTTCGCCGTCGAACGGAGGCCGCCCCGTGAGCATCTCGTACAGGATGACGCCCAGAGCATAGAGATCGGCCCGGCCGTCGACCTCCCGGCCGTCGATCTGTTCGGGAGCCATGTATCCCGGCGTTCCCATCAGGAGATTCGGGTCCGTGACCTCTTTCGAGGGGAGCCAGCGGGCGATGCCGAAATCCATGATCCGGACATGGCCTTGCTGGTCGATCATGACGTTCTGGGATTTGAGGTCGCGGTGGACGACGCCGTGACGGTGGGCCTCGGCCAGGCCGTCGCAGATCTGTTCGGCGATGCCGACCGCCTTGCCCACCGTGAGATGTCCGATCCGGCGGATCAAACTCCTCAAATCTTCGCCCGCCACGTACTCCATGGTGATGTAAAAGGTCCCCTGGTCGTCCTTGCTCAGGTGATACAGCTTGCAGACGTTCTTGTGGGATATGTGCCGCGCCAGCCGGAGCTCGTTATGAAACCGCTTGATGATCGCCTCGTCGGCCGCGACCTCCGGCCTGAGGATCTTGAGGGCGACGACCTCGTTGATTTCCTTGTCGAGGACCTTATAGACCTCGCCCATCCCGCCGCGCCCGAGCTTCTCAATGACATGGTAGCGGCCGGCGAAGATCGCCCCGGTCTCCAGCTCGCGGAGGGCATGCATTTGGAAGGTTTCCGTTCGGCCCTCCACCGCGGCGACAAAAGCGGTCAGAGGAGCGGCGCATTGGCCGCAAAACTTCGTATCGGAGGGATTATCGTTCTGGCACTTCGGGCATTTCATCGGCCCACCCTATGAAAAGACTATATCGCCGCGATTGGACGAATGTCAACAATAGACGCAATAGACGCGAATGCCGCCGAGGCGGAAAATACTTGAAGAAACGATTGCCGTCCTTGACGGAATAATCTCGGCCTTCGATCGTCTTTACATAAGAGAGCGAATCAGAGATGATGGTCGAGGACGTCCTGAGGGAGCGAACATCCGTCATGGCGCCGGTATCCGAAGCCGACCGAGGTCCCGCCGGGGTCCGGGAATACGGCGCGGCTCAAGACACGCTCGATCGCCTTCTCGCCTATCGGGAAAGCGTCTTCCGGATTTGTTTGGGCTTCTCCAGGAACTACGCCGAGGCCGAGGATCTGGCTCAAGACGTCTACCTGAAGGCCTATCGGAAAATGGCCGCCTTGAAGGATCCCGCCCGGTCGAAGGAGTGGCTGTTCCGCATCGCAAAAAACGCCTGCCTGGACAAGACCAAATCATACCGGATCCGGGACGGCCTGCTCCGTCGCTGGGCCTCATCCGGCACGCAGAACGACGGCACAGACTCGGCGGGCTCGGCCGATGACCGGATCATCGCATTGAAAGCCGCCGTCCGCGGCTTGCCGAAGACGCTCCGTTCAGCTTTCGTTCTTCGACTCTACGGCCGTCTCAGCTATGACGAAATCGCGGCGGCGCTCCGCATTCCGAGAGGAACGGTCATGTCCAGGCTGAACCGAGCGCGCGTTCGGATCGCCGACGCGCTCAGGGAGAAGAATCCATGAAGGACCGCGGTCCCGAGATCAAGGACGACAACCTGGAACGGCTGATCGACGCCGAGGTCGATTCCGCGCTGGCGAAGTTCAGATCCGGGAGGTTCGAAGCCGATGTCCGGAAGCGCATCGACGACACGGCCGTCCCCGCGGCCGCCGGCAAGCGTTCCCGGTCCCGCTTTCGAGCCGCCTGGATCGGAGCGGCGGCGGGATTGGCGGCGGCAAGCGCCGCGATACTGATCCTTTTCCCAAGGACGCCGGGGCCGGCCATGGTTCAAGCGATCGGGATCTTCCTTCGGCAGACGCCTGGAATCGCGGCCCTCGAGAGCCGGGATCTCGCCGGGAGGGAGGCCAGGGAATCAACGATCCCCTCTCCGATGAACGTCCGGATTCAGGAAGCGCTCGCGGCCGGACATCGCCAATCGGAAGAGACTCCCCTCTCGCCGACGGAACCGTCGGATTCCCAGGAAGGTCGGAAGGTTCGGTTGATGACCATCGAGGAAATCTACAAAATTCTGATCATCGATAAATCGATCGAGCGCGTCCTTGCGCATTTATCATAAGGAGAACACCCATGAGAAAAACGATGATCGGCCTGGTTCTGATGGCGGCCCTGGTCCTTCCCGCCCTGGCCGAAGGTCCCCTCCCGGCGCCGGCGGATAAACAGACGGCCTATCGCCTACTGGATTCCCTCGGACAGATGTTCCACGAGATGGCCGTGACGGGATCAGGCGGAAAGGACAAGCTCGAAAAAAGCCTCCAGCAATTCATGGCCGAAGCGAAGAAGGCCAAGGACGAGCAGCGGATCGACCCCATCTTCTTCAATCGGTACGCTCGGCTGCTCGCCGTCATCAAGCTCATCATGGCGCCCGATCCCGGCGGGATCCTCGTCCCGATCATCGACCGGGAGATGAGCCGGTTCGTCGCGGAGGTCTTGGGCGACGATTGGCAGGGCTCCGGCGCGAAGGCCGTCGGCCAGGTGGCGGACGCGATCGCCTACGAGATCATCGACCTCCAGATGTATCTCGACAACCTGGAAACGAGAGAAAGACTGCGGAAGGATTGGGACAAAAAGTTCTCCGACGTTTTACCGAAAAAGTAGGAGCGGCCGGCGTTACTCGGAAAACGCGGGTGCCGCGGCTATAGGCTCTATTTCTTCCTGATCTGATAGCGGATGATCGTCTGATATTCGTCCGTCTTGGGACCGGATTCCGGTCCTTTCAGGTATTCCTCCTCGTGCGAGCCGGCGACCACATAGCCCTTGTCGGCTATGAATTTCATCAGCTTCTCGATCGTTGGCGGCTCCTTGTCATAGCCGCCGACGTGGAGGATCTCGGCGACCTCGCCGTACTGCCAGATGTCGATCTTCGCTCCCGAAGAACCGGGCGGCAGGCTCGTGACCTGGTCGGGCAGAGGAAGGGCGTAGAGTCCGACCCATTCGGTCTTGGGCGTGTCGAGCGTTCCTATCCAGCGGCCCCGCGGCGGCGCCATCTTCGCCCCGGGGATGCTGAAAAAGATCTTAAAAAGAAGCCCGAAGCCCTGCTGGGCGGAGACGTTCGGGTCGCCTTTGACCTCGACGACGAGCATCTTCATCGCGGGCAGGGTCGTGATCCGCGGATCCTTGAGAGCCGCGTAAGGGCCGAGGTCCTGGGCGTTCAATGCGCCGAAGATCGTGAATACGGCGATAGCCATGAGGATGATGTTTTTGTTCATGCGGGCCCTCCTCACAATGAATTCTAAGCTTTAACATGCCCCCGGGGCAAGACCGTGAATCCTCAAGGCTTGACGAACATTCCGGTCCGGGGGGCAATATCCAGTGTCCCCAACGCGCGCGGCGCGTCCGAAAGATTCGCCGCGTAGCGAAAGATCCCGGCCGGCCCTCCCCAGGAATCGACGACATAGAGACCGTCGCTCATCAGCCCCCGGACGCGGACATGTCCGCCCCTCAGCCGGACGGCCTCCTCGAGCAGGCTCCGGCCCCGCTCGTCGACGAGCCCCAGGTCGTCGCTCTCGATGATCATGGCGTCGAGGGCCCCGGTTGACCGGGCGTAGAGCTCCCTTTCGTTGTCCGCGAGCTCGATATCGCGGCTCCGGAGAAGAAGGCAGTCGGGGTCGTTGAGCCACCACTTCTTGTGCATGAACGATCGCAGAAAGGAATTGCGGAGCGCATGATAGGCGTTCACGCCTTGGAGCGGCGCTTTGGAGGAATCCCAGAACGGAGCCGTGTCCTCCCCGACGCGCATCCCGTCGACCAAGCCGACGGACGGCAGGAGAGGCGCGCCGCAGCCCAGGACGAACGCGTCGCCGACGGCCTCCCGTATGACGGCCAGTCCTTCACGATAGGCCTGGATCGGGCTGACGCGGCGCGATCGCGCTCCGGCCATGGCCGCGGCGAAGACGAAATCGATCTTGAAGAAATCGAAACCCATGGCCGTCAGAGCGGAAAAGGTCTCGAAGAGCCGGCTCTTGACCTGAGGATTCATCGTATCCAGAGCATAGATCGCCTTGTTCCAGCCGCGGAAGCAGAACTTGGAGAGCCCGACGTCCGAGACCATCCATTCCGGGTGGCGGGCGAAGAGCTCCGAGCTCTCGGACGCGCAGAACGGCGCCGTCCAGAGTCCGGCCCGGAATCCATGGCCGCGGATGAGGCCGGCCAGATCCTGAAGGGAGCAGAAGCCTTTCTTTGGACTGAGCCAGTCCCCGATGTCCGCTTCGTAGCCGTCGTCGACCTGGAAGACCTCGAAAGGAAATTTGTCGCGGGCCAAGCGGAGGTTTTTCTCGACGTCCTCAATCTTCAGGCCGGCGAAATACTGATACCAGCTCGACCAGCCGACCGGATTCCAAGGATTCACTCGGACATCGTTCTCGAGAGCCGCTCGGACCGCGTACTCCTCGAGGACGAGCTCGACAGGGTGCCCGTCCAGGACGATGAGCGGCTCCAGGAGAACGGGATCTTCGAAGGGCGTATCGAAATATTCGAGATAGCCGACGGCTTCGCCGCCGTCGATCACGAAATAAGGATGGGCGAACTTCGAGGTCAGGAATCCGGCCAGCCCGCCCTCCCAGGCCATGAAATAGTCGCTGACGAGCCGTTCTCGAGCGACGTCCGGGACAGGGCTGAAAACGGTCGGGCCCTGAGCGTCCATTCGCTCCGCAAGCCCTTCGAATCTTTGGCCGGGCCGCATCGGCTGCATCGGCCCCCAGGATTGCCAGTTATTGGCCAGTAATTCGCCTGACGCGGGAAAGCGGAAGATCTCGACCGTTCCGAGGCGGCCCCTGGCCGTCCCCGTGATCTTGTGCCCTCCCTTGACCGGCTCGATGAGGGCTTCGATCCGGGCCTTGCCGTCGTCATAGACCACCGGTCCGGCGGCAAGCGGGCGGCCGAAGATCTTCGTACCCATCGTGGAAGCAGGCTCCTTCAGGCCTCACGCTCTTGGCTCGCGAGGCGCCTTCATATTATAGCAGAACCGAAATCGGGTACATCCGCCGCGGGTGTCCCCATGATTCGTTCATCCGATTGACCTTTGGACGGCGGTTTGGTATGAATCGGGAAGAGCGCAACACCTGAGCGTCCGTTCCTGCGAGGCTCGCATGAAAAAGCAAATAGGTTTTCTACTCGTCGGAGCTCTGGCCTTGGCGTCGGCCGGATGCAAGGCGTCTTGGCGGGAGTCCCGGGCCGATTGGCTCCTCGACCCCTCGCCGTTCAAGGCCGAGATCAAGGCGAATTCAGACGGGAAATCGATCACGCTTGAAAACGGGCTCCTGTCCCGGACGCTCCGCCTGGCGCCCAACGGGGCTACCGTCGATTTCAGGAACGTGACGACCGGCGAAGCGGTCATCCGCGCCGTCCGGCCCGAGGCGATCCTCACGCTCGACGGCCGGACCTACGAAGTCGGCGGGCTCAAGGGCCAGCCCGACCAGGGCTATCTTCTATCTTCGTGGATCGATTCGTTGACTGCCGACGCGGCCGCTTTTCAATGCACCGGATACGAGACCGGCGCGATTTCGGCCCGCTTTCCTTACGCTCGGCGGCGGTGGGGGCCGGACCTTCCCTGGCCGCCTCCCGGAAAATCCGTGACGCTCCATTTCCGGCATTCCGCCCCCGAGCTCCAGGGCATTGCCGTCGACGTCCACTACGAGATCTACGATGGCCTCCCCCTCATCGCCAAATGGCTGACGGTCGCCAACAACGGCTCGGCCTCGCTCCGGCTGAACTCGTTCATCAGCGAAACGCTGGCGGTCATCGAGCCGGAGGTTTCGGTCGACCGCGTGGACCAGTGGGAGCGTCCCAACATCCACATCGCCAGCGATTTCGCTTTCCGCGGCATGTCGCCGAAATCCGCCGACCGCGTCGGCCACTGGGTCGAAGACCCGAGATTCACCTCCCAGGTCAACTACGAGATGAAAACGCCCTGCCTGCTCGAAGTCCGGCCTCCTCTCGGGCCGGAAGCGGATATCGGGCCCGGCGGCTCGTTCGAGACCTTCCGGACATTCGAGCTCCTCTTCGACTCTACGGACCGGGAGCGAAAAGGGCTGGCCGTCCGCCGCATGTACCGGACCCTCGCTCCCTGGGTCACGGAGAATCCGATCTTTCTCCACCTCACCTCCACGGATCCCTCCGTCGTCAAGCGGGCCGTCGACCAGTGCGCTGAAGTCGGATTCGAGATGATCATCCTCAGCTTCGGCAGCGGCCTGGACATGGAGAACGGCGACCCAGCCTACATCATGGGCATCAAGAACCTCGCCGACTTCGCCCACGCCAAGGGCATCGAGATCGGCGGCTACTCGCTCCTGGCCAGCCGGAGGGTCAGCGAGGCCGACGACGTGATCAATCCGGCCACGGGGAAGACGGGCGGGGCCGTCTTCGGCAACTCGCCCTGTCTCGGCAGCCCGTGGGGGATCGAATACTTCAAGAAGCTAAGGGCCTTCTTCGAGCAGACGAGCTTCGATATCCTCGAGCACGACGGCTCGTATCCGGGAGACGTCTGCGCCTCGACGAAGCACCCCGGCCACCGCGGACTCGGAGATTCGCAATGGACCCAGTGGCGGACGATCGCGGATTTCTATCAATGGTGCCGCGGCCGCAACATCTATCTCAATGTCCCCGACTGGTATTTCCTGGCCGGCTCGAACAAGACCGGCATCGGCTACCGCGAAGTGAACTGGTCCCTGCCCCGCGACCGCCAGATCATGCTCGGCCGCCAGAACCTCTACGACGGCACCTGGGAAAAGACGCCGTCCATGGGCTGGACGTTCGTCCCCCTCGTCCAGTACCACGGCGGAGGAGCGGCCGCGACCCTCGAGCCCCTGGCCGAGCATCTCGACGCCTACGAAGCCCACCTCGTCCAGAATTTCGGATACGGCGTCCAGGCTTGCTACCGCGGCCCGCGCCTCTACGACACGGCGGAGACCAAGGCCCTGGTCGCCAAATGGGTGAACTGGTACAAGACCTACCGGGCCATCCTCAATTCGGACGTCATCCACATCCGCCGGCCCGACGGCCGCGACCTCGACGCCGTCCTCCACGTCAATCCCGCCCTCAAGGAGCGAGGGCTGCTCATGGTCTTCAATCCGACCGACCGGACGATTTCGCGGACGCTGTCCGTGCCTCTTTACTATACGGGACTGACCGAAACCGCCCGCATCCGCGAACAGGATGGAAAGGCGATGGCCCGTCGGCTCGACCGGGCCTACGGCATCGCCTTGGACGTCCGCGTCGAAGCCGGCGGCTTCACTTGGTTCGTAATTGAATGACAAGGAGAAAAGGGACATGCGCGCAAACGGCTTTTTTAAAATCATCATTTTGGCGGCCGCTGTTCTCGTTGTGCAGATGGCCTGCTCGTCCGGGGGAGCCGGCCTTTCCGAGAATAAATACCCCGAAGGCTATTCCCTGAAGCAGCCTCCCGGCTGGCGGGCGCAGGTCGTGGACAAAGCCTATATCGTCGTCTCGGCGCCCGACGCGGCCAAAGAACCCGCGTTTCTATTTGTCCATCCTTTTTTCCTGAAGAACCCGATCCCGGCCGGCGCTTGGATCGAGCAGGCTTTGCCGCGGCTCTCCAAATTCTTCGCCGCCGCAGCGATCGAGAACAGGCAGCAGCTCCGGGCCCAGCCGGACGAATGGGCCGTCAAATTCCGTTTCGACAAGGGCGGAACGCCCTTTACGGGGCTGGCCCTCGTCTCCCTCTTCGAGCGGAGCGGGATTCTCTACGTAGCCGCGGCCAAGGCGGACGCGTTCGAAAAGAACCGGGGCGTGCTTTTGGCCATGCTCCAGTCGTTCCGCTTCGGAGAGCCCGAAGGCGAGCGGGAGCCGGCCTCGCCCAAGGTCCAATACGTCAAGTTCACCGACCCGAACGAGCAGGCCTTCACCCTGGACGTCCCTCAGGGCTGGCAGACCCAGGGAGGAACCGCCCGCCGCGCCTCCGTGGACCTCGTCCACGCCCTGCAGACTGTCTCTCCGGACGGCCGGATCCAAATCCAGTTCAACGACCCGAACATCCCGGCCTTCGCTCTTCCCAACCAGGTGCTGGCCTTTTCGGGATTTACGGAAGGTTCCTGGTATTCGCCCGGGTACGGCGTCCGGAACCTCGTCAAGAGATACGTTCCGGGCGGCCAATTCCTGGCCGAATACCTGCAGCAGAACTACAAGCCGCGCGTCGAGCAATTCGAATTCGTCAGCCAGACCGAGCGGCCCGACATCGTCGCCGACTTCAACCGCATCTACGCCCAATTCCAGTCCTACGGGGTCCAATTCTCCCAGCACGCGGGCGAAGCCGCTTTCCGCTTCCAGCGCAACGGCGAGCCTTATGTCGGCTTCGGGACGTGCTTGACCCAGGTCGTCTATATGCCCTCGATGCAGGGCGGGAATTGGAACGTGGCCATGCTTCTCGCCTATACGAGCCCGGAAGCGGAGGCCGATTTCGCCCAGGGGATCTTCAGCCGCATGTTCAAGAGCATCCAGTGGAATCCCCAATGGCTGACCTCGCAGCAGCAGCTGACCGCCGATGTCTCCCGGATCGTGTCGCAGACGGGCCAGGAGATCTCAAAAATCATCAGCGATACGTACTGGACCCGGCAGGGAGTGCTCGACAACGTCAACCGCCGGTTCTCCAATTACATCCTCGGCGTAACGGACGTCGTCGATCCCGACACCGGACAGATGTGGAAAGTCGAAGCCGGCCACAACTACTATTGGGCCAAACCGGGCGGCGACGCCGTCGTCGGCACGAACACCTTCACCCGGCCGGACATCGACTTTACTCCGCTCAAAGAGATCAAATAGGAGATCGGACGATGTCGCAATCCCGCGCAGCCTCCCTGAAAAGCCTTCAGGCTATTCCCGGCGTCGGCCCGCGGATCGCCGCCAATCTGTGGAAGATCGGCATTCGCTCCGTCGCCGACCTTCGCGCCCGATCTCCCGAAGCTCTCTACGGAGCGCTCGGCCTGCGGGAGAAAGGGCCGGTCGACCGCTGTGCTCTCTATGTTTTGCGCTGCGCGGTTTACTATGCCTCGCACAAGAAGCACGATCCGGAAAAATTGAAGTGGTGGAATTGGAAAGACAGTCCTTGAGTCGCGAAAACCTGTCCCTGAGATCCGCTCTCTTCCGTTCTGCGCCGTCTATTTCAGATCGGCGATGACGGCGCGGAGCTCGCCGGAGCCGGAAACAGGAGAGCGGCACGTCCTATCCGAACAGACATAGGCCGCAGGCTGCCCGCCGAGGGCCGTCATCGCTCCAGTAAAAGGGGCAAGCTCGGCGATATCCGCATCGCCTCCCTGCTCTCGGAGAAGGACGACCTTATTGGGAAGGAACGGCCTTCGCACCTCTTTTAAAAGGGCGGCCGTCTCGGCGCTGTCCCGCATCCCCGCGATGACGAACTCCGAGGACGGCCCGACGGCGAAGTCGAGCGCCGTCAGGGCGAACGTCGCCGCCTGGGGCGCCCTAACCAGCAGAGAGGACATCGCCTCGAGCGTCCCGTGCGCCTTGTCCTCCCAGAAGACGTCCCCCGTCATCCGGCCGAGACGGACGAGGTTCAAGGCCATGACGGAGTTGCCCGACGGGTAGGCGCCGTCGACAAGCTCTTTTTTGCGCCCGGGAAGGTCGTCCGCGCGGACGGACGTGAAGAAGAACCCTCCGCGGACTTCGTCCCAGTAATGATCCAAAGCGAAGCGGCACAGGTCGAGGGCCTCTTTGAGACAGCGGCTGTCGAACGCAGCCTCATAGAGCTCGATCAGCCCCCAGGCCAGGAAGGCCAGGTCGTCTAGGAAGCCCGGAATTTTCGCTTCGCCGTCGATCCAGCGGTGGAGGATCCCGCCGTCCGGAGCGCGCATCCGGCTCAGGACGAAATCCGCGGCTCTCGCGGCCGCCTCGGCGTAGCCCGGTTCGCCGAAGGCCTGCGAGGCCTTGGCCAACGCCGCGATCATCAGGCCGTTCCAATCGACGAGGACCTTGGTGTCTTTGGCCGGCCGAGCGCGGTTTTGACGGGCCGTCAATAAGGCCGCTCTGAGAGACTCCGCTCTTGCTTCAAGATCGCCCGGCGGAACGCCGGTCGCGGCGGCCGTTTCCTCGGGAGCCGTGTCGAGACGGAGGATGGACGCGCCGCCGGCTTCGACGCGGAAGAGCCGGAGAGCCAAATCCGCATCCTCCGGGGAAAGTGCGTTCCGGATCTCCGCCGCCGTCCATAGATAATAGCGGCCCTCCTCGCCTTCGGCGTCGGCGTCTTCAGAGGCGAAAAAACCTCCTTCTTTTGAGGTCAGTTCGCGCCGGACGTAGTCCAGCGTTTCCTCGGCGGTGCGCCGATAGCGCGCGTTCCCCGTCGCCTGAAAGGCCTCCGTGCAGGCCAGCGTCAATAGGGCTTGATCATAGAGCATCTTCTCGAAGTGCGGAACGCGCCAGAATTTGTCGGTCGAATAGCGATGGAAACCGAATCCGATCTGGTCGAAGATCCCGCCCTCGCGCATCCGGGAAAGAGTGGTCTCGACCATTCGGACCGCCTCGGCCTTGCCGCTCCGCTTGCCGTAGCGCAGAAGGAAGAGGAGATGATGGGGCGTGGGGAACTTGGGGGCGGTTCCGAAGCCGCCTTCTTCCTCATCGTACTCGGCGGCAAGCGCCTCGAACGCCTCGTGAAGGAGGCTCTCGCCGAGGGGAGCTTCGGAATCACGCTGTTCCGCGGAGGCCGCCGATGCCGCCGCCCGCGCGGCGGCGGCCAGAACGTCCCCGCGGCGTGTCTTCCAGACCTCCGCCAAACGCGGCAGAATCTCGAGGAGGCCCTGACGGCCGTATTTTGAGGCCTTGGGAAAATACGTTCCGGCGAAGAATGGGGTCCGGTCGGGAGTCGTGACGATCGTCAACGGCCAGCCCCCGCTTCCGGTCAGCGCCATGCAGACGGACATATAATAGTGATCGACGTCCGGCCGTTCTTCGCGGTCCACTTTGACCGAAACGAAGAGCCGGTTGAGGAGAGCCGCGACCTCCCTGTCCTCGAACGATTCCCGCTCCATGACGTGGCACCAGTGGCACGCCGAGTATCCGACGGACAGAAAAACGGGTTTGTCCTCGGCCCGGGCTTTGGCGAATGCCTCGTCCCCCCAAGGATACCAGTCCACGGGATTCCCCGCATGTTGGCGCAGATAGGGGCTCTTTTCGAGAGCCAGGCGGTTCCGGGGGAGGCTCATGAATAGACGGCCTAGAGCGGGAGCCAGGTGCCGATGCCCCGCCTCTTCGCCCGGCGGCAGATCTCCGGGGCCACGGCCATGTCGTCCAGGGCGAGGCCGAGATTCATGGCCATCGTCCGCTCTTGGTCGTTCTCCCTTCCCTTCTTCCTGCCGACGACAAGCTCGCCCAGGTCGGCGTAGGGATCGGCCATGCGCTGGAAATAGCCGGTCACCCGAACGTAGCGGAACTGGGGCAGGTCGTCCGTGGCCAGCTTGTCGATTTCGGCCAGCGCGTCGGGCGTCCAATAGCTGTCGTAATCGACAGCGCTGGCGAAAGCGCCCGGTTTGAGCCAGCCCTTCTCGATGACCGGCTCAGGCCGCTTGAGGATCGGTCCGGAGGTGACGACGATGTCGCTGTCGGCGACGGCATTCTTCGGCTGGTCCACGCCGATGATCTCGATCCGTTTCCGCCACGCCGAGTCCTCGATGAATTCCCGCTGGACGTCCGGTTCGATATCGTAGGCGTAAATCCTCCTGATCGGGAACATCTTCGTCAAGGCCTGGACGTGCGTCCGGCCCTGAGCGCCGCAGGCGAGGATGCCGAGCGTTTCGCTGTCGCGGCGGGCGAGGTATTTGGCCGAGAGGGCCGAGGCCGCCGCCGTCCGATGAGCCGTGATCCAGGAGGCGTCCATGACCGCGGTGGGCAATCCCGTTTCGACGTCGTTGAGGACGATGAGGCCGGAGATATAGGGAAGCCCGAGCTTCCGGTTTTCGGGAAAACCGCTGACCCACTTCATCCCGGCGGTTTTCAGCCGGGGGATGCTCGCGGGCATGGCATGGATGAACGCGTCGCCCTTGGGATGCAGGCCGGGCTTGGGCGGGATCTCGACCCGGCCTTCGCCTTTCTCACGGAAAGCCGCCTCGAGAAGGCCGATGATGGCGGGCATGCCCAGAGCGACCTGCTCGACATCGGCCCGGGAGAGGTAAAGGATCCTGGGCTCGGATTGTCTTCGCATCGCCTGAGTCTAACCTTTTTTCCGGTTTCGATATATAACATATGTGAAAACGGATACGCAATGCCTGGACACAGCCGCCGCCTGGGCCTTCGAGAGCGCCCGCAATCCGGACGGCGCCGTTTCTGACATGGGAATCGAGGAAAAGGCCGCCGCCGCCCGGGCTTTATTCTGGCGGCGCCTGGAGCCCTGCAAGACCAAGCTCTACGGTTTTGTCCAAAAATCCCTGAATTTCGCAACCGACGCCGACGACGTCTACCAGGAGACGGTCCTCCATGCCTTTCAATACGCCGGCTCTTACCGGGAGGGCGGAGTATTCGAAGCTTGGCTGTTCGGCATTGCCCACAACGAAATCCGGAAGCATTTCAAGAAGGCGCTGAAAGCCGCGCCGGCCTTCGAGCTCGAGCACCTGAGCTCAGCCGACACGAGCCCGGAGCTCCGTCTCATCGGCGAGGTGTACCGCTTCGCCGAGCGCCTGGGCCCGCGCCAACGCGAGGTCTTTTTCCTGTTCTACGAGGCCGGATTCACGACGCCCGAGATTGCCGGCATTACCGGCCTCAGGGAAGGGAACGTCAAATTCATCCTCAACCGAGCTCGCGCCGAGCTCAAGAAAGTTTTGGGAGAGTCCCATGCATGACGAACAAAAACTGGATGAACGGATCGCCCGGCTCGTGCGGAGCGTCGCCGCCGAAGTCCCGCCCGAGGTCGAGGCTAAAATCCGGGAAGCGGCCGCCGCTCTCCGGCCCCGCGCCAAACGGATTTGGCTGCGCCGGCCGTTCTGGCTGGCCCTCGTCCCGAGCGCGGCGGCCGTCGTACTGGCCGCCGTGGCGCTTCTGCCGCCTCCGCGCAAGCCCGCCGAGCCCATCGCCGAGATCCGCACGGAATTCGAGCTCGCCGACAAGAATATCAAGATCGTCTTCATCCAAAAGCCCGATTTCAATCTATTCAAGGAGAATTGAAATGAAAAGAAACAACACGGTTCTCACTCTGGCCGCGGCTCTGACGTTTATGATCGCGCTGGCCGGGGCAGCGCCCCTGCTGTCGGCTCGAACGGCGCCGGCCCAAGATCAGGAGGTCATCCAACAGGTTTCCGAACAGGCCAAGGCCGAAGCGCAAACCCGGGACGAGAAGATCCAGCAGGAGCAAGCGCGGCGGGAAAAAGAGACCCAGGACCTGCAAAAAAAGATCGAGCAGGAGCGGGAGAAAGCTGCGCAGGAGCGGGCGGACATGGAAGCCGTCGTCAAGACATATACCCTCAAGTACATCAGCGCTTCAGAGTTCATGCGCTCCGCGAAATTCTATGTCTACGATTCCTCGGGGACCGAGACCAACCTGACCGTCCGGATCCCCAAAAAGAACATCGCGGATTTTGAAAACCTCCTCAAAAAGCTCGACGTCGAAAGGAAGAACATCCAGTTCCAGGTCTACACCATCGTCGCCTCCAAGGAGGATCTCCCCGAAAGCTACCAAAGCTATCTCAAGACCGAGACGAAGGACATTTCCGACCGCGACCTCAAGAGAGTCCTCGACGAGATGAAGGGCCTCTGGAACTTCAAGCACTACTGGGTCGAA
>Ga0163209_1000593_pt1 | contig 15963 bp, 13 predicted proteins | sample Kivu_160m_FD_113538 | JGI IMG/M metagenome (GOLD analysis project Ga0163209, IMG submission 113538) | Freshwater microbial communities from Lake Kivu, Western Province, Rwanda to study Microbial Dark Matter (Phase II) - Kivu_160m | ecosystem: Environmental > Aquatic > Freshwater > Lake ...
ACATTCTCCCTCCCCTGGCGGGAGGGAGTTAGAGGGAGGGGGACTACACAGATTCATCCTCACCTTAGCCCTCTCCCATCGAGGGAGAAGGAAGTGATTTGTTGCGTGGCTCAAATAACAATGGTAGAATTCCGATGAAAATGGAGTCGTAGATTTCTTGCCGAAGTGGCGGAATGGTAGACGCGGCAGTCTCAAAAACTGTTGAGGGGCGACTCTCGTGTCGGTTCGAATCCGACCTTCGGCACCAGGCTTAGAACTGCCGAGTTGTGTAGTGGTAGCACAGAGGACTTTGGATCCTTTAGCCCAGGTTCGAATCCTGGCTCGGCAGCCAGCTCTTATTTATTCCTGGATTTCAACTTGGCATTATGACTACGCAGTTCGAGAGACCTATTATCATCCGCCCTCCCAGCGAATGGAGGAGCTATTTCCTGCCTCTCACCAGTGGCTGTTCCAACAACACCTGCACCTTCTGTAATTACTATGGCACAAAGCTTCAGGTGAGGGAATTGGATGACGTAAAGAGGGAGATAGATGCGCTGGCCAATTATGTCAGGACGGGTATCTGTCTTCCCGGCGTGCCCCAGATAGTTTATGCTATAGCTCAGTCCTGGGATGGTAAAAGGGTATTTCTGCAGGATGGCGATGCTCTGGTCCACCCATTCCCCCGGTTGAGTGAAGCACTTAGCTATTTGAATGAAAGGTTTCCCGCTCTGGAGAGAATCGGCTCGTACGCTACTCCACAGGATATTCTGCGCAGAAGTCACGACCAGCTCGTTGAGCTAAAAAAGCTCAAGCTATCGATATTCTACATGGGGATGGAAAGCGGTGATGGCAAGGTGCTTCAAAAAGTGGGTAAGGGAGTCAACACTCAGGAGCTAATTCGGGCGGGAAAGAAAGCCAGGGAAGCCGGCATAGCTCTGTCGGTGACGGTGATTCTGGGGCTTGGTGGGGTCGAGGGCAGCGAAGAGCATGCGCTGGCAACGGCTAAGGTTCTCAGTGACATAGACCCGGACTTTGCCGGTGCTTTAACCTTGACACTGGTTCCCGGCACCCCTCTGTATAAAGAATGGAAGCGGGGAGAGTTCCATCCCATCTCTCCCATGCGGTCCCTGGAAGAGCTCAAGATAATTATAGAAAACTCTAAATTTACCAGTTGTTTTTTCAGCTCCATGCATGCCTCGAACTATTTTGCGGTTCGGGGGATGTTGCCGCGGGATAAGGATAGGATGCTTGCGGAGATAAAGGCGGTTCTGGTGGCAGGGGATACTTCTTTGCTTCGCCCCGAGTTTCTCAGGGGGCTGTAGGTCCTTTAGCCCGGGTCCAAATCCTGGGCAGCCATTCATTGCACGTTTCGATGGATTGGTTAATTTTGGCGTGATAACAGACAGAAGTTAGCCTCTTTCCTGCGTTATGTCTTATACACCGCACAGCGATGCCTTGCAACGAGATATAATCGGTGATAGAATCACCTTAAATCGGAGGCTGACTTGCATTTTCAGTATGTTCCCTATATCTGGCCTCTTTTAGCTTCTGCGCTCGTAACTCTAGGTCTGGCGGTTTATGCCTTATGCCACAGGAATGTCAGAGGCGCACTTCCTTTCGGTCTCTGCATGCTCCTGGCCTTTTTATGGGCTGGCAGCTATGCGCTGGAAAAAGCCGGCGCAGATCTGACGACCATGCTTTTCTGGCTAAAACTTCCGTTCATCTCCTATGCCATATGCCCTGTGCTCTGGCTAATCATGGTCTTCCTCTTCATTGAGCGTGAGCGTTGGGTCAACTGGCGGAACATACTACTGCTGCTTATCTTGCCAGCGATTACATTGATACTGGTCTGGAGCGATTATCCTTTCTTCTTAGTACAGCAGAATATCTACCTGGATACGAGCGGGGCTTTCCCCACCCTGGGCAAGACATTCGGGCCCTGGTTCTGGGTGATTTTTGGTTATGCTGACCTCATCAACATATTTTCCATGGTCCTGATGGGTTGGTCTTTGCGGCGAAAGTCCCTCTTATATCGCAGGCAGGTGCTGGTACTTTTTATAGGGCTGGGGCTGGTCATTCTGCAAAATGCTGCCTATCTGTGTGGAATCTATCCAGCTCGCCACCTTGACCTGACGCCGGTAATGATGGGAGTATCAGGACTTATTATTGCCTGGGGCATATTCCGCTTCCAGCTTTTCGATATCGTCCCCGTGGCCAGGGAAAACATCATTGAAAATATGGCCGACGGTCTGGTAGTGCTAGATGCTCAGAACAGGATAGTCGATGTTAATTTAACGGCAAAAACCATCTTTGGAAATACATCCAGTCAGCCAATCGGGCAGGATGCCAGGGCCTTTTTTAAGAATTGTCCAGCTTTTACAGCAGTCGATTGTGAAACAGAGAAATTGCCCGGGGAGCTGGTTATAGAAAAAGACAGCCGCACAAAAATATACGAGGTATCCTGTTCACCACTATATAATAGACAGAGGAGGCGTAATGGGACGTCCCTTATTTTCCATGATGTGACAGAGCAGAGAGAGTCCCAGGCTAGGCTGCTGGAACAACAAAGATCCCTGGTTATAGCAGAGGAAAGAGAAAGGCTGGCAAGGGACCTGCATGATAACCTTGGGCAGGTCTTTGGTTTTATTAACGTGCAGGCACAAGCAATCAAGCGTGAATTGCCTAGTACCAGCATCAACGGCGCCTCAGATAAACTGGGAAGGCTTATTGAGGTTACGCAGTCGGCACACCAGCAAATGCGTGAATACATTCACAGCGCGAAAGACATCGCCGCCGTTGAAAAGGACTTTGTGGCTGCTCTGAAATATGAGGTAGCGCGGGTCAAAAAGCAGACCGGGTTAGCTATTGGACTTGATATTTCAGATGATTTGCCACTTATAAGACTAAAGCCTGCTGCCTGGAATCATATCTTGAGCGTTATTAAGGAGGCATTGAACAATATACAAAAGCATGCCGGAGCTAAAAACGTATCCGTAGTAATCAAAGCTGCAGGCACAGAGTTCAGTGCCGTAATCGCAGATGACGGCAGGGGTTTCGACATGGCTCGGCTTGAAAAAAGACCACTGGAAGGATTAGGATTAAGCATAATGAAAGAGCGCGCTACGGAAATGGGAGGGCAATTGAGAATCGATACCGCTCCCGGAAAAGGTACACAGGTTATATTGAGAGTGCCGCTACACAGGGAAGCAATCGGAGCTGATGATGAAAGTAATGCTGGTAGATGACCATCCGCTTTTTCTGGAAGGGCTGCAGAACCTGTTACAGGCCCATGGCGTCGAAGTGGCAGGTACCGCCAGCAACGGCAAGCAAGCTCTTATCCAGGCGCGGAAGCTAAAACCAGACGTAATCTTGATGGATATCGCCATGCCAGAATGCAGCGGGCTTGACGCCATACCACCCATAAAAGAGGAAATGCCTCAGGTGAAAATCGTCATGCTCACGTCCTTCGACGATGATGAAGATTTATTTGAAGCTGTCAAAAGGGGGGCTTCGGGTTACCTGCTGAAGAACCTCAATGCCGGGGAGCTGGTTACGCTGTTGCATGAACTGGAGCAGGGTGAAGCTCCCTTGTCTCCCGGGTTAGCTGCCCGTCTGCTCGTTGAATTCGCCCGCCAGGTAGATGAAGCCAGACCAGATTCTGTGCCGGTACAGGGAAAGACAGCCGCCAGGTTGACGCAGCGGCAGGCGGATGTGCTCAAGCTGGTAGCACAGGGGAAGACCTATAAGGAGGTCGGGGCTGAGCTCAATTTAAGCGAACGCACCATTAAGTACCACATGGAGAAAATTCTCGAAATGCTGCAACTGGAAAATAGGTCTCAGGCGATTGCCTATGCAGCCCGCGAAGAAGCCGACACCAGCAAGAAGTAAGCCAGATTAAGGTAACGTAGAAACAATAGGTGCCGCGAAACAATAAGCATGATGCCCCTTTGGGACCAGATTGCTTCGCCCCGATTACATCAGGGCTCGCAATGAAATATATATAAGCACCAACCCAATCATGTCATTGCGAGTGGTCGAAGACCCGAAGCAATCTATACAATGTCCTTATACAAGTCTCTCCATTCCTTATTTATACTATTTATAAGACCTATCTTTCTCTTCCGAGAACTTCCTTTTAGCTTTTTCTCGCGTAACAGGGCATTTTCTATGTCTTCAAATATCTCATAATACACGAGTTTATTAATTCTGTACTTATTAGTAAAACCACCGGCAAGCCTGGCTTTGTGCTCATATACTCTTCTGGCTAGATTACTGGTAACCCCTGTGTAGAGGCCAGTGTTAGTGAAATTGGTGAGGATATAAACATAATATTGCTTCTTCATTTGACATCAATCTGGTCATGTCATTGCGAGTGGTCGAAGACCCGAAGCAATCTATACACTTAACATCGGTCAAAGATTGCTTCGCTGCCTGCGGCATCTCGCAATGGAATAGTATATATTATTTCCTACCTGGTGCTCATCCAGGTGCAGCCGTTAATTAAACTGTCATCATGAGGAATCCCGATTTAATACTGTCTGAAAGTACAGTCGAGCGCCCTGTAAGACTGTACTTTTTTATTGTTATAAACTGTATTTTCCGACATTGGTTTAAGCATCAGGTGAATCTATAGTTAACAACGGCAAATAGTAATCAGCAGAGATTGTTTATTGATTCTTAACTGTCATTGCGAGCCCTTCGTCACCGCTCATTCTGAGCTTGTCGAAGAATCTCATATGGCTCAGGATAGACTCCGCGTGGCAATCTCTGGAGTTCCTTCACTTCGTTCAGGACAAGGCTTCGGGGCTGACGCCCCTCGCAATGACGAAAGGGAATTGCTAAACAGTCCCAATTAGCATTCGTCACAGAAGCACGGGATTGGATGAAAGTACTACTCGTAGATAGCCGTACACTTTTCTTGCAGGGGCTTCAGAGCATACTGCAATCCGGCGGCATCGATGTGGTGGGGATGGCTCCGGATGGGGAGGAAGCCCTGGCCAAGGCCAGGCTGCTCAAGCCGGATGTCATCATCCTGAATATCAGCGAAGACAGCCGTGATAGCTCGGGAATAATCAGCCGTCTCAACATTGAAATTCCCGCAGCTCACATTATTGTCTTTGCCGACGGCGAAAAAAGTCTCAGCACGGCAGTACACAAAGGGGCTTCAGGGTATCTGTTGACGGAGATAGCAGGGGGCGAGTTACTTAATAAGCTCCACGGGCTGGAAATGAGTCCGATTAAACAGTGAAGGCAGGGCGAATGTGAGACGTGAGATTGTCTATTAACTCTTAACTGTCATTGCGAGCCCTTCGCCACCGCTCATTCTGAGCTTGTCGAAGAATCTCAGAGATTGCTTCGCCCCGATTGTATCGGGCCTCGCAATGACAAAGACGAGGAATTTTATTTGGGGAGTTAAACATGAAAACACTTAGCAAAACCATACCTGTAGCAGCTATTCTAGCCGTACTTATATCGTTAGCGCCGCCGGCAAAGCCGGTGCATGCACTTACATCATGTACCTGGAGTACCAAGGCGGAGTTCGATGCCGGCGTTTTGAACAACGTAAACACCTATGCCAGCGATGGTGACGTCATGCTGGCGTCTATCGGTCTTGATGTCGGCGATGGGTCCTGGGGTGACCTTACCGTAAATGGTGAGGATACGGTACACAGTGACAATATCAGGACAAGACTCACCGCTAATAGCAGTGCTGGCAATAACGTGCTGTATGTGGCCGATACCGCTGGCTTTTCTTCGTCCCAGGAAATACTTATCATCCAGATGACGGGCACAGATGACGGGAGATGGGAAACCAAATATATACAGTCGGTGGGCTCCGGACAGCTTATCCTGACCCAAAACTTACAAAATACCTATCGTGCGGATGGAGGGAACCGCGCCCAGGTGATAGAGATCCCCCACTGGCAGAATGTAACAGTGTCCGATGATGGATCAATCGACTGTCACAGATGGGATGGTTACACCGGAGGTATTATCTTCTTCAGAGCCAGCGGCACTGTGCACCTAGACTCGTGTTTTGCCGTCTACGCGGATAGTATGGGTTTCGGGGGTGGCAGCGGTGGAGCTGGCGGCAGTGGTGGAGATGGTGAAGAAGGCGGACAAGGCGGATACATGTACGAGGATGGCGACGACGGGGAGGGGAGTGGAACCGGCGGAGAAGGTGGTGGTGGTGCCTGTGGTTGTGGAGCCGGAGGAGACGGTGCGCTGCAGGGAGACGACGGCGATGACGGCAGCTCGGGCACCAGCGGCGCCGGACCCATGGCAGGCGGTCCCGGCCAGGGTGGTGCCGGCGGAGGAGGAGGTGGAGGCGGCATAATATGGTTGGCTGCCGAAAATCTTATTCTATCTCAAAATTGTGCCCGTGTTCAGGCAATGAACGGAGAGGTTTTAGCTCATGGTGATGGCGGAGCCGGAGGGTCGGGAGGAACAGGCTTTTGGGGTGATTGCGCTAAGCTCGGTTATTGCTGTGGCGGGGATGGTGATGACGGTCCCGATGGACCCGACGGTGCACCCGGCGAAGCCAGCAGCAATGGCTACGTAGGCAAAATACGCCTGGATTACTGCAGCCTTTCAGGGTGTACCGACCCCAGCCCCAGCTACACTTCTGGTCTTTGCTGCACTATCGGAACAATTGCCTCAGATGTCCGGTACGTGGGTACAAAAACATGGGAATGGCTGACCTGGACTGAAACAGTGCCTGCAAATACCGATATAAGTTTTGAAGTGAGAGCCAGCGATACACTTTTCACTAAAGATGATAATACCATCCCCTGGATTTCAGTGGGCAGTAGCCCTCCGGTGAGCTCCGGTTTGCCCACAGGACGGTACATCCAGTGGCGGGCCACTCTGACCACCAGCGACACTCGCTATTCGCCGATGCTGCACTACGTCAGTGCGCAGTTTACGAATTACTCCCAGGTAACGACCAACGATGCCAGTAATATAACCACCGACACAGCCACACTGAATATGAGCTATACCGTTGGGGACGATCCCCCGCTAGGCGTCGAGGTCTGCTTCGCCTATAAGAAGTCCTCCGACTCTACTTGGACCTATACTTCCTGGGTTTTCAAATCGGAGTCGGGCACTCACGCCGAGTCCATTTCCGGACTGGACTCCGATACCCAGTATGACTGCCAGGCCCACGTCAGGCATTGGTGGTTAGGTGGCGTCGAGTGGGAAGTTGAGGGCAACACCATCCAGTTCGCCACAGAAAAAATCCCGCCCACGGTTACTACCGAGGCTGCGACGGCCATCGGTACAAACTCGGCCACCCTGAACATGAGCTATACTCCGGGAGACTACGAGACTGTCAATGTCCGCTTCGTCTACAAGAGAGTTGCCGATACTGTCTGGACGGAGACCTCCTGGATGACTAACCCCAGCTCGCCTTACTCCGCATCGGTTTCCGGACTCACCTCTAATACATTGTATGACTTCAGGGCCGAGCTTAAGTATGACTCCACCGAGATACAGGGCAGCATCCTGCAATTCACCACCGCCAAGGTGATACCCACTGTTACCACACAGGCCTCTACAGGTATCGATATCAACTCGGCCACCCTGAACATGAGCTATACTCCGGGAGACTACGAGACTGTCAATGTCCGCTTCGTCTACAAGAGAGTTGCCGATACTGTCTGGACGGAGACCTCTCCGGTAATTAATCCCGGCTCGCCTTATTCCGTGACGGTCTCCGGGCTTACTTCCAACAACGACTATCACTTCAGGGCTCAGCTACAGTACGGTACTCCAGCTACCACGGTTGGAGGCGGTACACTACGGTTCACCACCTTGAAAATCCCGCCTACGGCAACTACCGTGGCTTCCGATAATGTAACTGCGGATTCCGCTACCCTCCATATGAGCTATACCATGGGGGACTACAACACGGTGGACGTCTGCTTTGCTTATAAAAAAGCTGCCGACGCCACCTGGACTTATACCTCCTGGGTGACTAATCCCGGCTCGCCTTATTCGGTGCTGGTTACCGGAATCGACTCCAACACCCTGTATGATTTCAAGGCTCAGCTTCAATATGATACGCCGGTCACCATGATTGAAGGTGATACCCACCAGTTCACCACAGAGAAAATACCGCCCACGGTTACCACCGATACTGCCAGTAACATGAACACCAGCTCAGCCACCTTCAATATGAGCTATACTTTAGGCGACTACAGCACCGTAGATGTCCGCTTCGCCTACAAGAGATCTACCGACGCTGCCTGGACGGAGACCGCCTGGGTAACTCATCCCGGTTCGCCTTACTCCGAAGCGATTTCCGGACTCACCTCCAATACCCGGTACGACTTCAAGGCACAGCTTAGATATAACTCCACCGAGTTTGAGGGTGATACTCTCCAATTCACCACACTTAGAATCGGTACGGCCAGTGTAGCTTCAGCTACCGGAACAGGTACGGTTACATTCGACACCAGCGCCGGTTCGATTATCGACCTTACTGCGCTAGCTACCACACCATGTGGCTCTTTGGTTGGCTTCACCGTTCCTCATGGTTTCTTCTCATTCAATATCACCACTATACCTGTAGGCTCAACGGTTACCATAACCATTACCCTTCCCTCCACCATGCCTGCACACACGCAATATTGGAAATGCCAGAATGGAGCTTGGGTCAATATTACGTCGCTCCTAGGCGATAATGATGGCGATAACGTTTTAACGCTGACCATAACCGACGGTGGTTTGGGCGATGCCGACGGGGTCGCCAACGGCACCATCGTCGACCCGGGCGGGCCAGCCATACCCGTGCCAAGAGCAGTTGTGCCAGCACCACCACGACGGGTTTCGCCATCGCCACCACAGCCACAACTGCCACCGGCAGATGTGCGGCTGCGTAGCATCAGCGTCAGCCCCGGTGAGACTCATGCCGGGCAGCCGGTAACCGTCCTGGCTAACGTGGTCAATAACGGCGCCTCCAGCGGCAGCTACAACGTTGCCCTCAGGATAAACGGCAGGGTGGAACAGCAGAGGACGGTCGAAGTGTCTCCGGGAACTGCTTACCCGGTCAAGTTTACCGTGACCAAGGCGCAACCGGGAACTTACACTGTCAATATCGGCGACCAGAAGTCAAACTTCATAGTTACTGACGCTGGCAGCAGCCCGAGTGCAGGAATGAGTGAAGGCCTGTTACTTGTGATTGCAATGGCTGCTATTGCTACATTGGTGCTACTGCTGATAATAGTCTCCAGGAGACGCCTCCAGGGCTATTAGCGCTCGAATGTGATTCGGTAAATTCTTGTCTCCACCTCACACCCAATAACCCTTTATACCGTGCAGCCCCGATAGCAGAAGCTGTTTCGCCACCATCCCCACACATTCTGACGTTCTGTGCAATCTAAGGTAACGGGCATTTGGCTACCCTGCTGTGGCTTGACAAAAGAAGGGCAGCCTGTTATATTAGGTCATAACCGAATATTGTAAAGGCTGGGAACGAGACTAGTAGGTCTGCAGCGGGGCTCAGAGAGCCGGGTAAGGTGTGAGCCGGTGTCAGCGCAGAGACTGAATGGACTCGGGAGCCGCAAACCGAAAGGGATTTGACCGAGTAGGCTTTGACGGAACGGGCACCGTTACTAGAGCCCAGGGTGTCGCTTCAAAAATTGAAGCCGTACCTGATTGAGATGATTGCCTTAAAAGGCAATCAACTAGGGTGGTACCGCGAAGCAAAACCTCTCGCCCCTATGGCGAGAGGTTTTTTTATTTGGGGAATGCCCGGAGGCTAGTATGTATTATCCGACACTGGAAGAAGTTAAAAAGCGCGAAAACGAAGGCACGTTAATCCCGGTTTACCGGGAAATCGTCGCCGATTTGGAGACGCCTGTCTCGGCATTCCTGAAGATTAACCGCGGCGGGAATTCATTCCTGCTGGAGAGTGTCGAGGGCGGCGAAAGGCTGGCTCGCTATAGCTTCATAGGCACAGAGCCGTACCGGGTGCTGGCGACCAGTGCGGAGGATAAGACAAACCCACTGCCGCTGATTGCCGAAGAGCTGCAGAAACACAAGATGGTAGCGGTTGCCGACCTGCCCAGGTTTTGCGGCGGCGCCGTTGGTTATCTCGGCTATGAGGTAGTTACAAGGTTCGAGGAGTTGCCGTCTCCTGCCAGCGACCCTCTGGGACTGCCCGAAGCGCTGTTTATGTTCGTGGATACTATGCTCGTCTTCGACCATGTCAGCCATAAGATTAAAGTCCTGAGCCATGTACATCTCGACGGGGACATAGATGAGGAGTACCGGAAGGCGGTAGGCAAAATCGATAGCCTGGCGGACAGGCTGAGCCAGCCGATTAAGCCGGAACAGGATATAAAGCCTTCTAATCTTCATAAAAATAAGGCTCTTTCCTCTAACTTTTCCAGGGAGGAGTTCGAAGCCAGCGTGGATAGGATAAAGCGATATATAACTGCCGGCGAAGCTATTCAGGTGGTGCTGTCACAGCGGCTGGCGCGGCCCATTGACGCGACTCCGTTCGAGATTTACAGGGCACTGCGCTCGCTGAATCCGTCTCCATATATGTTTTTTCTTGATTTCAATGATTTCTACATTATAGGGGCATCACCTGAGATACTGGTGAGGGTGGAAGATGGCATGGTGATGACCCGCCCCCTCGCCGGCACCAGGCGGAGGGGCAAAGACCAGGCTGAGGATGCTGCGCTGGAGCAGGAACTGCGCAGCGATGAGAAGGAACGAGCCGAGCATATAATGCTGGTCGACCTGGGTCGGAATGATATCGGGCGCGTGAGCGAGCCGGGCACGGTAGAGGTCAGCGACCTGATGGACGTGGAACGTTACTCTCATGTGATGCACCTGGTCACCCATGTGCAGGGCAAGCTAGGGCGCGACCTGAACATATTCGACGCCCTGCAAGCCTGCTTTCCCGCGGGCACCGTATCAGGCGCTCCGAAAATCCGGGCTATGGAGATAATCGCCGAGCTGGAACCGGAGAAAAGAGGACCCTATGCCGGGGCGGCAGGCTATTTCTCTTTCTCGGGCAACATGGATATGGCTATAGCCATAAGGACAATGATAGTGAGTAAAGGGGTTGCCTATGTGCAGGCGGGATGTGGAGTTGTTTACGACAGCATACCGGAGCGTGAGTACCATGAGACTATGAACAAAGCCCAGGCGCTACTCAAGGCAATCGACCAGGCTGAGAGCACATCAGTGGTGAACAGGGGGAAACATGCTGTTGTTGATTGATAACTATGACAGCTTCACTTACAACCTGTTCCAGTACCTGAGCGAACTGGGTGAGAATGTGGTGGTGGCGCGCAATGATAAGACGACTATCGATGAGATTGAGAAGGTGAAGCCGCAGCGGATAGTGATTTCCCCCGGTCCGTCTACGCCGCTGCGGGCGGGCATTTCCAATGATGTTATCCGCCATTTCGGCTTCAGACTGCCCATACTTGGTGTCTGCCTGGGGCACCAGTGTATCGGTTACAGCTATGGCGCCTCTGTCGGGCAGGCTAAGGACATAATGCACGGCAAGTCCTCGCTGATACATCACAGCAGCCGGGGGGTGCTGGCTGATTTGCCTGACCCGTTCCCGGCGATTCGCTATCACTCGTTGATGGTATATCGCGAAGGACTTCCCGATTGCCTGGAAGTAACGGCGTGGACGGACGATGGCACCATAATGGGGCTGAGACATCGCCAGTACCCGGTAGAAGGAGTCCAGTTTCACCCCGAATCTTTTATGACTCAGGGGGGGAAGGATATATTGAGGAATTTTCTCAAGGGGGGAGCATGACATGATTAAAGAGGCTATTTCGGCGTTGGTGGCAGGACGCTCGCTGGCTGCGGATGAGGCGGCGCAGGTCATGGAGGAAATCATGCAGGGCGAGGCTACACCGGCACAGTTCGGCGCGTTTGTTACCGCGCTCAGGCTTAAAGGGGAGACTGTGGATGAAATCGTGGGCTTAGCCAGGACAATGAGAGCCAGGGCAATTCCTGTGTTTGCAGACGGACCGGTTGTGGATACCTGCGGGACCGGCGGCGACGGTTCACATACCTTTAATATATCAACGGCGGCTGCCTTTGTGGCTGCCGGAGCCGGGCTTAAGGTGGCTAAGCACGGCAACCGTGCCATGAGCAGCCAGTGCGGCAGCGCCGATGTACTGGAAGCTCTGGGCATTAAGATTGACCTCAATGCCGAGCAGGTGCAGAGATGCCTGAAGGAAGTGGGTATTGGCTTCATGTTTGCGCCGGCATTTCATCCGGCTATGAAATATGCGGCAGTGCCCCGGCGAGAAATAGGAATTCGCACCGTCTTTAATATACTGGGACCGCTTACCAACCCGGCTGGAGCCAGAGCCCAGATGCTGGGCGTAGCCGACGAGTCGCTGGTAGAGAAAATGGCGTCGGTGCTCCAGAATCTTGGCTGTCATCATGCCCTGGTAGTGCATGGTGAGGATGGTCTGGATGAGATTACCATTTCAGGGAAAACACATGTTTGTGAGCTTAGAGACAATCGTATCGAGAGCTATATTATCAGCCCTGAGGACGTCGGTTTATACAGCGCTAGCTCGGATGATTTGAAGGGCAGCGGTGCCAGTGAGAACGCGGAGATGTTGCGCAATATTCTGACCGGAGCTCAAGGGCCACGGCGGGACGTGGTGCTGATGAACACGGCGGCAGTTTTACTGGCTGGAGATAAAGTGGAATCGCTGAGACGGGGTGTGGAACTGGCTCAGGAGGCGATAGATAGCGGTTATGCACTGAGTAAACTGGAGCATCTGGTCGAGCTCAGCCAGAATTTGAGTTAGGAATAATGATTTTAGACCAGATAGTGTCATATAACCGACGAGAGCTTGAATATAAAAAGCGCCGTCTACCTGTGCCCGAGCTACAGAAGATAGCTTCGGGGCAGCATCCAGCGCTCGACTTTACCTCGGCTTTACGTGGTGATGGCATTAAACTTATTGCCGAGGTGAAGAAAGCGTCGCCGTCCAGGGGTGTCATTCGGCATGATTTCAACCCGGTGGAGATAGCCAGAATATATGCCGATAACGGCGCTGCGGCGATATCGGTATTGACCGAAGCTAAATACTTTCAGGGCAGCCTTGATTACCTCAAGGACGTCAGGAAGGCATTGCCCAAAAAGCTGCCTCTGCTGAGAAAAGACTTCATTTTTGACCCCTACCAGGTCTATGAGTCACGGGCATGCGGCGCTGATAGTCTACTGCTCATAGTGGCTATTCTAAAGCCCACAGAGTTGGGGGAATTGCTGCGGTTAAGCCATAAATTGAAAATGAGTTGCCTGGTAGAGGTGCATAATGAGGCTGAGGTCGAAATTGCAATTGACAGCGGAGCGAAGATTATCGGTATAAATAACCGCGACCTGGGAGACTTCAGCGTGGATATCGCTACAACTGAGCGGCTACGCCCGCTTATTCCACAAGACCGAATAGTAGTCAGTGAGAGCGGCATAAAAGGGCGTGCCGACATGGAGAGGTTGAGTCAGTCAGGTGTTGAGGCTGTCCTTGTCGGTGAGTCTTTAATGTCGGCGCCTGATATTGCCGCCAGGATGAGAGAGCTATTTTGACCAGGATTAAAATTTGCGGGCTATCCGAGGTACAACACGCGCTGGCAGCGGTTGAAGCCGGCGCTGATTTCCTGGGGCTGGTCTTCGCTCGGAGCCGGCGGCAGGTATCCGCGAAGAAAGCGCTAGAGGTGGCTGAGGCAGTTCATGCGCTGAAGTCCGGTCAGGTTGTGGTCGGTGTCTTTGTCAATGCAGCGGTTGATAAAGTGAACAGAATTGCCGAATATTGCCATCTGGACCGGGTACAGCTCAGCGGCGATGAAACCTGGCATTACTGCCAGCAGATTGAGAGACCGATTATTAAGACTATACACGTTTCAAGTATAAAAACGCCTGAGGAAATCAGGTCTGAAATAGCCACGGGATATCAGCTATTGTCCCGGCAGGGTTTAGTCTGCCTTCTAGATTCGAAGGTAGGTGATATTTATGGTGGGACGGGCAAGACCTTTGACTGGCAACTAGCCAGGGAAGCATCAGCAAAGTTTCACGTAATCGTAGCTGGGGGATTAAATCCAGCCAATGTTGGACAGGTGGTTGAGGAGATTAAGCCGTGGGGTGTTGACGTGTCCAGCGGGGTGGAGACCAATGGTGAAAAAGACACGGCGAAAATTAAGGAATTTATTCAGGCAGTGAGGGCGGCATCAGGATGAGTTGTATATAGTCTATACAGGAGAAGTAATCTTATGCTAGTTATCATGAAAAACGATGCAACAGAAGAGCAGGTGAGAGCGGTTATTCGTGAAATTGAAACCCTGGGTTACCGTGGTATTCCTATACCGGGTGCACAGCGCACCGCCGTCTGCATAATAGGCAACCAGGGGACGGTTGAAGACTCGTCCCTGCTGGCACTGGACGGCGTGAAAGAGACTATCCGTGTAACGAAATCTTATAAACTTGTAAGCAAAGAAACACATCCGCAGCCTACGGTAATAACCATCGGTAACGTTATGATTGGTGGAGAAAAACCGGTAATTATGGCCGGGCCCTGCGCTATAGAAAGTGAGAAGCAGGCACTTGCCATAGCCAGAATCGTGAAAAAGTATGGAGCGCAGGTCTTTCGTGGTGGTGCGTTTAAACCCAGGACTTCACCGTACAGCTTTCAGGGTCTGGGGGAAGAAGGACTGAAGATACTCAAGAAGGTGCGTGAAGAGACCGATTTGCTGATTATAACGGAGGCTATAGACCACACCAACATTGAGCTAATCGAACGATACGCCGACATTATTCAACTGGGAGCAAGGAACATGCAGAATTATTCATTGCTCAGGCAAGCGGGGCAGGCTAAAAAGCCAATACTGCTGAAGCGGGGTTTTGCGGCTACGATTGAAGAGCTGCTGATGTCGGCTGAATACATTATGGCTGAGGGGAACAGTCAGGTTATCCTGTGTGAGCGTGGAATCAGGACCTTCTCAGACAATACCAGGAACACGCTTGATTTAAGCGCTATACTGTCGATTAAAGAGGTCAGCCACCTGCCGGTCGTAGTAGACCCCAGCCATGCTGCCGGCAGAAGAGAGTATGTTATTCCTCTGTCAAAAGGAGCTATAGCAATAGGTGCCGATGGTATACTGGTTGAAGTGCACAATGACCCTTTGCACGCCTTATCTGATGGCATGCAATCACTGTATCCGGAGCAGTTTGCAGAACTGGTGAAAGAGGTAGAGGCTTTGGCAAGGTAAGCCGAGCGGGGGCAAATATAAAAAAGGAGAAAGAGTTGTTACCCGATAATAAAGGATACTTCGGAAACTACGGAGGGCGCTTTGTACCTGAGACACTGGTGCCAGCGCTGGATGAGCTGGCAGCAGCCTATGAGAAAGCTAAAGCTGACGCCTCCTTCTGGTCTGAGTTCGATTCATTATCACGCGAATATTCGGGAAGGCCTACTCCGCTATATCTGGCTGAGAGATTGAGCGGTCACTGTGGCGGGGCGCAGATTTTTCTCAAGAGGGAGGACCTGGTACATACCGGTGCCCATAAAATCAACAATGCACTGGGTCAGGGTTTGCTTGCTCGAAAAATGGGGAAACGAAGAGTTATAGCCGAGACCGGAGCCGGGCAGCATGGTGTAGCTGCCGCTGCTGTCTGTGCCCTGCTCGGTTTGGATTGCATCGTCTATATGGGCGAGGAAGACGTACGCCGCCAGGCGCTTAATGTCTTTCGAATGAAATTAATGGGTACGGAGGTAAGGCCTGTTTCTAGCGGCAGCCGAACTTTGAAGGATGCTATTAACGAGGCGATGAGGGACTGGGTAACCAATGTACGGCATAGCTATTACCTGCTGGGCTCGGTAGTGGGTCCCCATCCTTATCCTTCAATGGTACGTGATTTTCAATCGGTAATCGGAAAGGAAACCAGGGAGCAGATTCTGGCGAGATGTAATCGTCTGCCCGACTATATAG
>Ga0163209_1000596_pt1 | contig 15925 bp, 9 predicted proteins | sample Kivu_160m_FD_113538 | JGI IMG/M metagenome (GOLD analysis project Ga0163209, IMG submission 113538) | Freshwater microbial communities from Lake Kivu, Western Province, Rwanda to study Microbial Dark Matter (Phase II) - Kivu_160m | ecosystem: Environmental > Aquatic > Freshwater > Lake ...
ATATAAGAGATGTGATGAATGCTCTGATTGTTTTAATTTTCTCTACTTTTTTAACTTCGATTTTTATTATTTATCAATATTTTATAAATCCTTATATTGGAAGTTCCAGGTTTTGGGTTGAAACAGGAAGGTTGAATGCAACCTTTAGTGATCCAAATGCTCTAGGAGCATACTCTCTATTAATTTTTCCAATCTTCATATCTCTAATAATTATAACGCACAGGTGGTATTCAAGATTAATTTTTTCTATTTTGTTTGTATTTTTTATACTGATGATAATACTTTCAGGTTCACGCAGTGCATTATTGGGAATTATTTTAACTATTATCATTTTTTTTATTTTAGGTTTAAAAAGATTAATAAGATTTATAAAAAAATTACCTAAGAAGAGAAAGATTACAATATTTATTATAATAATTGTTATTATATTAATTATATTAATTGCTATTGCAGGGATTACTCTAACGACAAATGAAGTCAAGTCTGATATTTTAAAAATAGGTTTAATTCAAAGATCTCTTGCATCAATTCAGACATTTTCAAGTTATTTTAAAACCGCAGGTCCTTTAGAGGCATTAAAGTCTATATCTAATTACAGATATATTTTCTGGAATCAGGCAATAAATATGACAAAAGATTACCCTTTATCAGGTATAGGAGCTGGTTCTTATATTATCCAACTACCCGAGTATCTTTGGAATTTTGAACGCAGTTTTACAATAGTGGATTATGCTGGGAATTATTATTTACAGATATTATCCGAGTTTGGTTTAGTCGGTCTTGTGTTGGTACTCTTTATTTTCTATTTTATTATAAAAAAATATGTACTTTATTTTAAATATCAAAAAAATTTAAAAAATCAAAATTTAAATAGGATAGATTCAGATAGTTCAGGTAACTGGCTGCTGGTTGGTTTATTTATTTCTTTTATTTCTATGATTTTTGCTCAGTTTTTTGGCCCTCATACAAATTTTAATGAGGTCCAATTTACTTTCTGGTTAATAATCGGCCTTATGATAACTTTTATAAAAATTAAACAGGTAAATTATAAACAGAATTTAGAGTCTGAATTAAAAAACAACATATATGATAACAGTAGTATTATCCGGAATAATGATAATTCAAAGTGGGGCAGGGTTCCTTTGAAACTCAGTAATAGAATTTATTTCAATATTGGGCAAAGAATAGGTCTGATTATAATATTATTAATTTTTGCCGGCAGCTTTTTAATTAGCTCATTTACCGATCTGTCTATAACTGCAACTCAGAATAGAGATAACTGGAACAATAATTATGGATTTTATGATGTCGAAAATTTTGAAGGTAAAGAAGTCAGGTGGACTGCCGCTGATGCCAGTGAAGTTTTAGAAAAAAAAGGTTCAGTAATTATAATACCACTTAAGGACGCTTACCCAATTGAAAACGCAGAGCCAAACATTGTAAAAATTTATATTGACAATTTGCTTGTTAAGAAAATAAAGTTAGAGGATGATTCGTGGTATAATTTAAAACTGGATATTCCCAAATTTGCAGGTAATGGTTTTGGCAACAGGTTTACTCTAACGATAGTAACATCAAGATCCTGGGTTCCTAAAGAATTAGGGCTTAATATGGATAGCCGTATACTTGGTGTTATGGTTGGTGAGATAACTTTTATTAATTAAAATAAGATATATTCATAATGGAAGTTATAAAAAGAGAAATGAGTATTAGAGCAAAAATATTTTACGGTTTTTTACTTGTAGTAAATGATTTTATTTTTTTATCTATCAGCTGTTTTTTAGCATATTACCTGAGATTTTATACAAAAATTTTTGGCAGTCAAAGAATACCAACATATACAGTAGACAATAAATATGTTATATATTCACTAATATTCATCGGTATTGTAATTGCAATTTCGTTTTTAACCAGACTTTACAGTTTTAATTTAATTTACAGGGATCCGGTTTATTATTTTAAAATCTTATCTCCACCTATTTTATCAATTATCTCGATTATCATAATTGGCTGGCTTTACGAAAGTATTCCTCTTTCAAAAACATGGATTGCAACATTAATAGGTCTCTGCTTGATTTTAATGTTTTTTAGCAGATACGTTATAGGAATAATTACCAAAAAGATATTTGTAAAATCAGGTACTTATGATATTGAAATACTTGCAGGATTTGATGAAAATTTAAAAGCTATAAAAGATTTATCCAGATTCAGGAAAAAAATAATATATGGAATCATTCTTTTGATATCAGATACGTTTTTCTTAACTTTAGCTTTTTATCTTTCCTATTACTTAAGATTTCATACCGGTGCTTTAGCAGAAATAAATAAAACTTATATTATTGATGAAAATTACATTCTCTATTCAGTAATTTTTATCCTTTCGGCAATTTTTCTTTTCTTTTTATTTAATCTATATGACAGAGATAAGATTTATAGAGGCTCCGGCTATTATTCAAAGATACTAAAAGCGATAAGTATCAATATAATCGTTATAATACTTGCAGGTTATGTACTTAATTTATTTACTTTTTCCAGGAAATGGATTTTGCTTCTCTACCTTTTTAGCTTTGTCTTATTATATCTGAGTAGATTTCTAATAGAGACTTTTACACAAAAGCTTATAAAAAAATTAAACATTAAATCTAAGACGATAATCATTGGAATTGGGGAGAATGCAAGAAGAATAGAAGATAGTTTAAGGAAGTATTCCTTAGAGGGTGATATAATATTGGGTCATCTGGATAAAAAGCAAAGGATTCTAAAGAATAAAGAATATTGTAGGAATTTTACTATTTTGGGTTATTTAGAAGATTTAAAAGATATCATAAATAAAAACAATATTCAGAGAGTAATTATATCAAGCCCGGAGTATAAATATGATGAAATGCTAGAAATACTTGAAAGTTTAAAGGGGCTGGATGTCACCACACTCATTTTCCCGGGATTTTTTGAATTCTCTTTAAAGAGACTGAGTGTTCGCGAGATTGGTGGAGTTCCTCTGATGCAGGTATCAAATATAGGTTTTTTTGGCATTAATTTGTTCTTGAAGAATCTTATCGACTATATTCTTGGTAGTATTTTATTTTTAATATTTATTCCAATTTATCTGGTTGTTGGGCTGATGATTAAAATTAATTCAAGAGGACCTATATTTTTTGAACAGAAAAGACTTACAAAAGATTGTAAAGTTTTTTACATGTATAAATTCAGAACAATGTATATTGATGCTGAAGATAGATTAAAGGAAGTTATGAAGTATAATGAGGCTGATGGACCATTATTTAAAATAAAAAATGATCCCAGGATAACAAGAGTTGGACGTTTCTTACGAAGGTATTCGATAGATGAACTTCCTCAAATTATCAATGTTCTAAAAGGTGAACTTAGTCTTGTAGGACCACGTCCTCCACTTGAAAGTGAAGTTAAAAAGTATGATGAATGGGAAATGAAGAGAATGAATGTAAAACAGGGAATAACAGGACTATGGCAGATAAGTGGCAGGAGCGATCTTTCGTTTGAAGAAATGGCCCGTCTTGACCTTTATTATATTCAGAACTGGTCCATTGAAATGGATATTAAAATTATTTTAAAAACAGTTCCTGCGGCGTTGTTTGGGAAAGGTGCTTATTAAAGGTAAGTGTTTATGGACGGATCGAATGATATAAAAAAATATATTGAAGATTTAAAGAAAAAAATTAGGAAAAAAGCAAAGGCCTATAGCGAGAGTAAAACAGATAAAAACAATGTCACTGATTTACCCCTTAGTTTAAAAAAGAATAATATTTATGATTATCTGGATTTGGCAGAAAAGAATGCAAAAATTGGTATAGGTGTGCCTTCTTTTAGCAATTTGTCTGTTCCAAAAAGAATAATTTACAGGTGGATAACTAAATTTCTTTTTAAAGTTTTAAAAGTAATTACTATAAACCAGAGGCAGTTTAATTTATCAATTTTAGATACTTTCCGAATGAGTATTGATGATTATAATGGTCTAAAGTTAAGATTTGCTGAATCTAAAACTCAATTTGATACCGGAATTATGGAACAGAAATTAAGGTCAAAACAGCAAAATTTAGAGACTTGCGAGCTTAGAAAAACAGTGGATTATCTAAAATACAGCCTGGTCCAGTCGGAACAAAGAATAAATAGTATTTTGGAAATTATAGGCAAAGGAGCAGAAAAAGTTAGTAGAAATAAACTGCAGAATATAACAGCGGAGATTAATCATAATCTGGATTCTTTTTATGTTTTTTTAGAAGATAATTTGCGCGGCAGTCGTAGAGAAATAAAAAAGAGGCTGCAGATCTATCTTCCAATTATAAAAAAAGCGAATGCGGGATTAAAGAATTCACCTATATTAGATATTGGTTGCGGCCGCGGCGAGTGGTTAGAGCTATTAAAGGATGCGGGTTTAAATGCACGGGGTCTGGATTTTAATAGAGTTATGATAAAGATTTGTAAGGAGCATGGATTAGATGTAGTAGAAGGTGAAGTGCTATCTTTTCTAAAAGGTCTTCCCGATAATAGCCTGGGAGCTGTCACTGGATTTCATTTTATTGAGCATTTTAATTTTGAATTTTTTATCAAACTATTAGAAGAAATATTGCGCGTATTAAAACCGGCTGGGTTATTGATATTTGAGACTCCAAATCCTGGTAATATTTTGGTAGGAAGTTGTAATTTTTATGTGGATCCCACCCATAATAAACCATTACCAGGTCCTTTAATTAAATTAGTTTTAGAATCTCGGGGTTTTAGTAAGGTAAAAATTATGCCTATCAATCCATATCGGGACGATTTTAAGATAAAAGATGACGATTCAGAAATTTCAAAAAGATTTAATGATCATTTCTATGGACCTCAGGACTATGCAGCGGTGGGTTATAAAATATGAAGCATATTGCGATTTGTACTCCAGAGATTTCCTATGGTGATGCAGTAAGTAATGATGTTCTGGGCATGCTTAATACCCTTGATAAGCAAAATCTTGAAGTATGTATTTTTGCAGAGAATATTTTTGTTTCAGATAGAACAATAAAGAGTATTGATTGTATCAGTAATTTTATTAAGGACAGTGAAGATGTAATAATATACCACCTTTCTACAGGGTGGTATAAAGGTCTGGATGTATTAACCAGTCTAAATTGTAAAAAAATTATAAAATATCATAATATAACTCCACCTGATTATTTCTATGGTTTTAGTCAGGATCACGTTGAGACATGCAAAGTTGGCATAGAACAATTAAGCATTATTGCCAATTTAGATTTAGAGATGTACCTAAGTGATTCAAGATTCAATATGATGGGGATAATTTCTAAGGGTGCTAAAGCTTCAAAGTGTTTTGTTGTTCCTCCATTCAATAATATAGAGAGACTAAGAAATACCAGGCCTGATTTTGGTATATTAAATAAATATAATGATAAAAAAGTGAATATTCTATCTGTTGGAAGGGTTGCTCCTAATAAAGGATTTGCGGAACTGATAGATGTATTTGCACTTTATCATAGGTTTTTTAATAAAGAAAGCAGGTTAATAATAGCGGGTAATAGGAATCCCTGGTTGTCTGCTTATATTTGTTATTTAGAGGATAGAGTAAGAAGTTTAAATCTTGAAGATTCTATTATATTTACTGATAAAATTAATGATGAACAGTTAAAATCATATTATCTTGTTTCAAGAGTCTTTGTTTTAACAAGCCATCATGAAGGCTTTTGTCTTCCTTTAATTGAGGCTATGAGTATGAAAATTCCGGTTATAGCTTATGGTTCAGCTGCAGTTCCTGAGACAGTTGGTAATGGGGGAATAATATGGGAAGATTTAGATATAAATGTAATTGCAACTACGATGAATGAAATTGTTACCAGTAAAGATGCTTATTTTTTTCTGGGAGAAGCTGGTTGGAGAGAATATCGGAATAATTTTACAAATAAAATAGTTAAAGAAAAATTTTTAAGTCTTATTGGTAAATATCTATGAAGAAATTAGCCATTGTTGTCCAGAGATGCCATGAAAAAGTTGTCGGCGGTTCTGAAGCTGAAGCATGGCATTATGGAAATTTACTTAAAAAAAGTTATGAAATTCATATTTTAACTACAACTGCAATCAACTCTGAAAGATGGGATAATGTACTGGATGAGGGTGATGAAATCAGAGATGGAATCTATATTAAAAGATTTAAAGTCTCGCAAGGTCAACCAGATTATTGGGGAGAAATTCACGGACAATTGGTGAATGAATTCAATGATATGAAATCTAAAAGTTCGACCAAATCGGTTAGGAAACTTATTGAATGGCCTATAGCACTTCAGGAAGAATTTATATATAAGCAGGGACCATATTCCAATGATTTAATAGACTTTTTATCTGAAAGAAATGAAGACTATAAAGCTATAATATTTATGACATATCTTTATCCCACAACTTATTTTGGGATGTTTGTTGTTCCAAAAAGTAAGATTATATTTGTACCGACTTTACATAATGAGGCACCAGCTTATCTTTCTGCTTATAAATATATGGCTAAGAGAGCAAGAATTATATTCTGGAATACAAACAGTGAGTGCAGGTTTGGTACATTATTGTGGGGGGAATTGCCTGGTTCCGTAATTGGTATGGGAGTGGAAACACGAAAATTTTCTCCTCTTAAGCTAAATTTCCCATACATACTGTATTGCGGAAGGATCGATATAAATAAAGGTTGCTCTCAATTGGTTGATAACTTTTTAAAATTTAAGAGAGATTTCTCCTCTGATCTATGTTTGGTTCTAACAGGAGATAATAAGATGAAACTTCCTCCCAGAAAAGATATTATATTTAAAGGCAGCGTATCTGAGGAAGAAAAATTTGAGTTAATGAGTGGAGCCAGCATTTTTATTATGCCATCCCCAAATGAAAGCTTTAGCATAGTGACTCTTGAAGCAATGGCTCAAAAGGCTCCTGTACTTGCAAGTAATGGCTCAGAGGTTGTAATTGAACATGTTAAAAAAAGCAGTGGTGGTTTGCTTTATAGCGACTATGAAAGTTTTAAATATGGAATAAATTTTCTTTTAGAAAATAAGCAGAAGGCTAAGGAAATGGGGGAAAAAGGTAGAAAATATGTTGTTAAAAATTATAATGCTGGGAAAATATTTAAGAAACTTAAGGACAAAATTGAATCTTTTGATTAAAATCTATTAGAATAAATATTTGGAATTATAATGTGCTATTAAATTTATTTGGAGTTTAAGGTTAATAATGATAAAGAATTTTAGAACTCTTTTTTCATACAGGGAGCTTCTTTTTAGCCTTACAAGAAAAGAGCTTAAGGTAAAATACAGGGGTTCGGCGCTTGGATTTTTGTGGTCCCTGCTGAATCCTATTTTAACTATGCTTGTTTACTCTTTTGTATTCTCTATCGTCCTGCGCGCAGGAATCCAGGAATTTGCAATCTTCCTCATCTGTGTCTTGCTTCCGTTCAATTTCCTTTCGAATTCCGTCAATTACGGTACGGGCAGCATCATAGGTAACAGCAATCTGGTAAATAAGATTTATTTCCCAAGGGAAATAATTCCACTGTCTATTGTGCTGGCAAATCTTTTTAATTTCCTCCTTGAGCTTGCCGCTCTGTTTATAGTGCTTGGAATTCTACGTTACCCGTTTTATATTTATCTTTATCTGCTTCCGGTTGTGATTTTTATACAATTTTTCCTTGTAGTGGGAATGACCCTACTGGTTTCGGCACTAAATGTCTTTTTCAGGGATCTGCAGCATTTGATAACTATTATCATGATGGTATGGTTTTTTGGGACTCCCGTTATATATCCTTTAAGTATGGTCCCCGAAAAGTATCAGTTCATTATAAAGATCAATCCGATGACCATATATACGGCTTATTACCGCAATATTTTCTATTTTGTAAAATATCCGGATGGGGCAGGATTTCCTTCGGTTTCTGAAACTTTGATTGCTATCGGCATTACTCTTTTGATATTCTTTGTGGGCTATTTTGTTTTTAAGAAACTGGAACCCAGGTTTGCCGAGGAGATTTAATATATGAATGGTACCGGTAAAAAATACAAAGAAAATAAAATAAAGAATTCCAGTGATGACACAGCAGTAGCTGTAAAGTCGGTAACAAAAAGATACAGGATACACCATGAAAAAATCCCAAGCCTGAAACAGACTATCCTCAAGTTGAAACGCACAACTTACGAAGAATTCCTAGCTCTTGACGATGTCTCGTTTTCCATAAAGCACGGTGAGACCTGCGGTATAATTGGTCCAAACGGCTCCGGGAAGAGCACCCTGCTAAAAATGCTGGCAAAAATCATACAGCCGACTTCCGGAGAAATAATCGTAAACGGACCTCTTTCGGCGCTCCTGGAACTTGGAGCCGGCTTCCACCCTGATCTTACAGGAAGAGAGAATATCTATATAAATGCGGCCATACTGGGAATGAAAAGGAAGGATGTGGATAGGAAATTAAATGACATTATTGGGTTCTCTGAACTTGAGAGATTCATAGACATGCCCGTAAAGAATTACTCTTCGGGGATGTACATGAGGCTTGGTTTTTCGGTTGCCATCAATGTCAACCCTGACATTCTGCTTGTAGATGAGGTCCTGGCGGTAGGAGATCAGTCATTTCAGGCAAAATGTTATAAAGTCATATATAATTTTATGAAGAGTGGCAAGACAATCATAATTGTTTCACATGACCTGGAGACTATCTCGGATTTATGCAGCAAGGTCATATTTTTAAAAGATGGAAAAATAATAGATATCGGAAAACCTCTCGACATTGTTTCAAAATACCGGGCTTATATCGAAAAGCTGGAGAAAAAAAGGATTGTCGAGCAGCAGAGGACAGAAAGAAAAAAAATATTCAAGACAGTAATTGAAGGCAATCGGAAAGTTGTAGACGGGGAAGAAATAAGCAGACTGTCAAATTTAAGTATTGATGGAGAAACCATAAATCGGTTTGGATCCGGAGATGCAGAAATCACAAGTATCGGGCTTTTTAATAAAAGCGAAAGAGTGATAGATTACTGCAGTTATGGAGATGAGGTAAAAATTGTCTGTAAAGTGCTGTTTAAAGAGAATGTAGAAGAACCGATATTTGGTATTAGAATGGCCGATTACCGGGGTAATATTGTTTATGGCACCAATTCCAGACTCCGAAATGTCAGGACCGGTCTATTTAAGAAGGGTGATAAAGCAACAGTGTCTTTTTTCTTTAAAGTGATTCTGATAGGTGGAGAGTATTCCGTATCGTTTGCTGTTGGTTATAATGATAATAAGACATACTGTGACTGGATAAATAATATGTTCAGTATAAATGTCATGCATAGAAATATAGCGGAAGGTATAGCGGATTTAGATTCTGAAATGATTATAGAAAAAAAATGATGCTGCTTATCCCCGTAAAAGATGATTTTACAGGATAATTTTGTTATAAATATCCAGTGTCTTTTTTGCAGTTTCTTCCCAGCTGAATTTTTTAGCCTGAATAAGTGATTTACTGCGTAGTTCTTCTTTTACATTTTCATTTTCAAGAACAAACAATATTTTTTTCTCGAGCTCGGTCTCGTCTCTATCTGCTGCTAAAATACCAGCATCTCCGATAACTTCCTTAATTGATGAAGTATCTAGGGCTATTACCGGAAGACCGCAGCTCATCGCTTCCAGAGGAGGCAGGCCGAATCCTTCGAAAAGGGAAGGATAAACAAAAAGTTCAGCCCAATTGTATAACTGGATCAAGTCTTGATCAGCGATCCTGCCTGTAAATAAAATATCATCACTATAAGGACTATTTTCTCTCTCCTTATAGGTGGTTTCGCTTTTCCAGCCTGTTCTTCCCACTATTACCAGTTTATAACTGGAACCGATTTTAGTTTTTTTTATATTATTAAAAGCTCTTATCAATGCCGCAAAGTTTTTCCTGGGTTCTATGGTTCCCACGGAAAGAATATATTTTTTATCTAATTGGTATTTTTTAAGTATATTTGTACTCTTTTCTTTTTCAGATAATTTCCTGAATATATTATCCGCTGCCAGATAGACAACCTCTACTTTTGCAGGGTCTATTCCAAAGAAATTCACGATATCGTTTCTGGTGCTTTCCGAATCTGCAATTATTTTCTTTGAGATACGCGCATTTTTTTTGACTTCTCCGGTATATTTTTTTATGAACCAGTCAAAATTAAATTCAGGGAATCTTATGAAAGCCAGGTCATGGATAGTTAAAACGATTTTCCTGTTTAAAGTAGGGGGGATAAGAAAATCTGGACAGTGAAGGATGTCAGCCTTAAAACCTAAAAACTCGATAGCAGGGAACCTGAATCTGTTCCATAATTTTAGTCTCTCCGGGGTTGTCTGATACATATGAAGTTTAATTTTATTTTCAGAGTAATTTGTTTTCAAATCATGGATTATCGGTATATATTCACCTGTAGTGTATCTTCCGGTAAGAATATAGGTATTTTCTTTATCGATTTTCAGAAGATTTTTTATGAGGTTAATAATATATCTGCCTGAACCTATGTCCTGGCCATGATTCAAAACTGTGGATATATCTATACCTATTTTCATGGTATGGTGTTTCTCTTAACCAATTTTATCAATAAATTCATGAATGAATTTAGGTTCGTATTTTAATTTACTGTGCAGTAATTTTTTTAAGTTTTCGTTCTCGATTCTGATTCTGGTATTTTCCAGGTTAATCAAATAGTTGGTATATTCCTCGTATCTTTCGTTTCCTATTAAAACAAATAATCTCTGGTATATACGGTGCAGGTTTAACACGGAATAAACAGGTTCATTTTTAACCTCATCGTAGAAGTTAAATTCTCCCCAGCAATATTTAAAAATATCGGAATCTGCAAGTAGCCTCGAGAATTGAATGTTTGGCCTGCATTTTTTTAAGTATCTCAGGCTTCCATTGAAGTTTCTTATGATATTCCGGGCAGTACTTCTTAAACTTTTATCTTTCAAATTTTGTTTTTGTATACTTAATTCTATATTCATTATTCTTTTTAGATTTGATTCTTCAGCGTTTTTATAAGCAGTCTTTAATAGGTTTAATTTTTGATAATAATATTTGTTCTGGAAAAAGGAAGCGTCATCCCTGAAACTATAAGCATATTTATGATGGCAAACTGCAGTCGGGCATGATTGGAACTTATAACCTAAAATATTTGCCCTGTAGCAGAAGTCTATATCCTCATAGAATAGAAAGAAAGTAGAGTCCACTCTTCCGACTATTAAATCGTCAAAAGCCTCTCTTTTAATAAAACATGAGGTAAAGGAAGCTCCAAAAACATTCTCGGGTCTATTATATTGCTGCATATCGAGTTGTCCCTTACCTGTATATCCGATATACAGGCTGTTATCTATATAGGTTCCGACACTTTCGATATATTCCTTCTCATAATAAAATTTTATTTTTGGTGCCAGCCCGATATAACTTTCGTCCAGTTTATTAATCTGGCTTACCAGCTCTTCAACTGCTTTGAAATTATAAACTACATCGAAATTCGATATCATCACGTATTTAGCCGTTATTTTTTCAAGGGCGCGATTTATTGCTTCTCCCAGGCCTAAATTTTTATCGGAGTAAACTATTTTTAAGTTTTTGTATTCTTTCTTGATGGAGTCAAGTGTATCATTCTGCGAATCATTATCAAAAATAGTGATTTCTATATTTTTATAGGTTTGATTTTTGAGGGAATCTATACATTCTTTCATGCAGGTATAAGATGAATTATAATTGACTATTATCACAGCTACTTCTTCATCATTTTTTATTTTATCTTTGCCTGTATAGTATGCAGACTTTATGTCGATTTCTTTTATGTTGAGTAATTTTCTTATTTCTTTATCATACTCTTCGACTGACTTCTCCCAGGTAAATTTTTTCGAAAATTCTTTTGCTTTTTTCCCGAATTCTTCTCTGGCTACTGGTTTATTTATAAGGATTTTTAATTTTTCAATAAATTCTTTATGGTCACTTACCATAAAACCGGTTTCATTATTTATTAAAACTTCGGGATGGGCCCCAATATCAAAGCAAACTACAGGTTTACCAAAATTTTGTGCCTCGACGACAGGCAGATCGAAGCCTTCCCAGCGGGAGCACGTTGTGTATATATCGCAGGATTTATAGATCAGGGGCATGATATCTTCAGGTGCATTTCTGATGGAGAGTATACCCTGATTCTTTAATAATTCTTCATCATTTCTGGAGCCATATCCTACAGCCAGAAGCTTAATATGATTATTTTCCTGGTAAAGGTTATGATATATTTTTGTGAGCTCTTCCAATCCCTTGTAGGGTTGATTGGAAAAATTTAATCTTCCTACAAATAGTAATAAGATATCTTCAGGTTCAATGCATAGCTTATTCTTAAAATCTTCTATTTCCTCTTTTAAAAAATCAATTTTTTGATAATGGTTGCTGCCGTTATAGATGTATGCTGCTTTTTTTCTTATATTCCCTGGCAGACAATCAAGAAGATATTTCGATACGGTTATTACTTTACCGGCTTTATTGAAGTATGAAAGATTCTGGCTGAATTCCATATATTTGAACCACAATCTCCTCTTGAGGGGCAATCCGTCTAAAGAAATTATTCCATGATCGACTGCCAGGGTCGGTTTTTTTAATTTTGGGATCAAACTATAGAATGGAAAGGATTGTATGATAAATAAATCTATTTTTTTATCATTCAAATAAGGAACGAATCTTCGGATCATTCTCTCATAAACGATAGGATTATCCACAGGTCTGGTATAAGGAAATTTCTTGATCTTATAGGCTTTTCTGCCTGTAAAAGTTTCATCAAAATAATTACAATATACCTCGCAGTTATAGCCAATTTTAGCAAGACCATCAGCAAGTCTGTCTACAACCAGATCAACTCCGTGGCCCTTGATCATTCTTTCTGTTATGAAAGCAATATTTACTTGTTTCATAGTATTTAAAAAGTATTGGTTCAATACATTTTACATTACTTATTGTTTAAAATAAATTGTTTGTTATAATTTATCCTAATTTAGGTCAACACTTTAATCTTATATTATTTTAGGAGTTTTTTTGAATGAATGATATTCTTGATTATCCTCTGGTCACAATCTCAATAGTCAATTTAAATGGTAAAGATTATCTGGGTGAGTGTCTTGCCAGCATAAAAGAGATAGAATATCCCATGGATAAAATAGAGATAATAGTGGTTGATAATGGGTCCACAGATGAATCTGTGGAGTTTATAAAGAAAAACTATATTGATATAAAAATCATAAAAAATAGTAAAAATATGGGTTTTGCCTATGCGAATAATCAGGCCGCAAAAAATGCGTCTGGACAGTATGTAGCCTTTCTGAATAATGACACCAGAGTAGACAGAAATTGGTTGATAGAACTTCTAAAACCTATTTATTGTAATAATATAACTGTTGCTTCAGGCTCTAAAGTCCTTTCTATGGACGGGAAAACAATTGATTTTGACGGCAGCATGATCAATTTTGAAGGTAAAGGTTTCCAAATCGATTATGGTCTCCCTGTGGCCAAGGATAATCATAATGAGTACCGTTATTTTCCATTTGTAAATGGCGGTGCGATGTTAATAAACAGGCAGGTTTTCTTGGACGCAGGAGGGTTCGATGAGGATTTCTTTGCTTACTATGAAGATGTGGATCTGGGATGGAGATTATGGATACTGGGATATAAAGTCATCTTTTCTCCTAAATCAATTGTCTATCATCATCACCACGGAACTTCAAAAGAATTCGGTGAAGACAAGCTGAGATTCTTAAAGGAAAGAAATTCTCTTTATTCGGTCTTTAAGAATTATGATGATGAAAATTTACCAAAAGTGCTTTCAGCTACCCTGGCAAGTGTTTTTAATAGAGTTTTTGTCGACGTAAAATTCAATTATAAGAATTATTACGATTTAAAGATCGATGGCACTAAAGAGGCAAAAGAATTATCCGGAAAATTAGATAAAGAGATCGAGAGTTTAAAGATATCCAGGGGACCCCTGAGCTCTATTATGGCCGTAAAGGATTTTCTTGATAATCTGCCAGTTCTTCAAAAGAAGAGAGAAGAAATTCAAAAAAATAGAAAAAGGGATGATAAAGCTATTTTTATTTATTTTAAGGGTCAATTTTTGGCAGTTTCTCCTGATGCACAATATCAGAAAAATCAAATAGGCTTATTGAAATCTCTGGGAATCTACAAATTATTTGAAAAAGAAATAAAGAGGAAATTGCTGATAGTCGCAAGTGAAGTAGTATCAAAAGAAATGGCGGGACCCGCAATAAGGGTATGGAATTTTGCCAGGGTTTTATCCGAATATATGAATGTCATACTGGCAATTCCAAATGAAGTGGACTTGCCTGAAAAAGAATTTAAAATAGTACAGTATAAAAATGATCATTCTCTTGGAGAGATCATAAAAGAAACGGATATTATTTTAAGCGGGGGCACTACTTTTATTAAATATCCCAGCATTAAAAATTCAGATAAATTTCTGGTAATGGATATTTATGATCCTTATAATCTGGCCACACTTGCCGAATACAGGGATGAGCCTATTGATAAAAGATTAAGTGTCCATAAATTGGTATATTATAATTTAAATGAGCAACTCCATTATGGTGACTTCTTTATCTGTGCATCCGAAAGACAGAGAGATTTCTGGCTGGGGATGCTCGCGGCTTTAAACAGAGTAAACCCTTATTCTTATAACGAGGACTCCACTTTAAGAAAAATGATAGACGTGGTACCTTTCGGGCTTCCCGATAGTAAGCCCATGCACACAGGGGAGGTTTTAAAGGGAAAGGTAGAAGGAATAAAAAAAGATGATTTTGTGATTATCTGGGGCGGGGGAATATATAACTGGTTCGATCCTTTGACCCTGATAAAAGCTATGGCTGAAATCAGCAAAATAAGAGATGACGTGAAGCTGTTTTTTATGGGGGTGGAACACCCAAATCCAGAGGTAAAGAAATTACAGCTTGTAAGTAAAACAGTGAATCTGGCGAAAAAGCTGGGGGTATTTAATAAAAATGTTTTCTTTAATTTTGGGTGGGTCGAGTATGATGAAAGGCAAAATTATCTCCTTGAATCGGACGCGGGAATAATCACCCATCCCGAGCACATAGAGACAAGATTTTCGTTCAGGACAAGAATACTGGATTACCTGTGGGCCGGTTTACCCATTATTTCGACAAAAGGTGATTCTTTAAGTGACATAGTTGAAAAAGAAAATCTGGGAATCACGGTACGAGAGAAAAATATAGGTGATCTTGTAAACGCCATATCAAAGCTGGCAGATGATAAAGACTATTATAGCAAATGTGTCGGAAATATAGAAAATAATGTAAAAGAATATACCTGGGAAAAAGTATGCGAACCACTTATCAGATTCTGTAAGGATCCGGTTATAAGCGCTTATAAAAAGAAGTTAAAAGAAAATGAGCCAACTGGTATGGAAAATGACGATTCATCGGGTAGAAATGCAGGAAGATACAGGGGAAACAGTCCGGGTTATCTTACTAGAAAATTTTTATATCATTTTTTTCATAATGGTCCTAAAAAAGCCTTTAGATACGCATCAAATTATTTGAAAGGTAAATAAACCGGTTAAATTTTAATGTGGAACGAAAGTAAGAAGACTATAAATAAAGGTATTGATCCGGAAGAACAAAATAAAAAATCAGATAAAAAAGGACTAAGTAAAAAAGGGCTCATATTTAGAATCATAAATATCGTAGTCGTGGTAGGTTTCGGGGCGTTTCTTGTCTATTATCTTCTCAGCCGTATCGATATCAGGGATCTTAAAAATGCATTCGTCAATATTTATAAACCTACTCTGATAGCTGCGTTATTATTGTTCCTGCTTGGTGATTATTTCAGGGCCTATAGAAGTAATATCCTTGTCGG
>Ga0163209_1000601_pt1 | contig 15877 bp, 12 predicted proteins | sample Kivu_160m_FD_113538 | JGI IMG/M metagenome (GOLD analysis project Ga0163209, IMG submission 113538) | Freshwater microbial communities from Lake Kivu, Western Province, Rwanda to study Microbial Dark Matter (Phase II) - Kivu_160m | ecosystem: Environmental > Aquatic > Freshwater > Lake ...
AACAACTATTCGGCGCAGGCCTCCATGGTTCCGGGACAGTTCTTCTCAGAATTGACCTACAGGAAAAATGACGACGATGATCTCTATCACATCGATTGGGTCGCCTCGGCCTTCAGCGCCGACAATCCCGCGATGTGGGAGGTGCTGATCGACTGGTCAACGGTGCCGGGTTACGATACCCTCAATCAGGAGGAATGCCGGGCCCGGCTGCTCTTTTATACGCTCTCCACCCTGGATGTAAGCCAGATCTTTGCTCCCCTGATGGAACAGACCTCCTTCCCGGCAGGCAGCATCATCACCGAACGGCGCTATTCGCTTACGCCAGAACATGCTGAATTTTTCCGGCAGTTTCTGCTGGAGACCAACTGGCAGGGCAGCATGTTCCCCACCGCCAACGCCAATGTCGTCACCAACCTGAGCGCCGGCGCCATCGGTTATTTTGGCCTCTGCGCCGTCACCGAATTATCCCTGGTCGTCCGGTAGAGACGAGGCACACCTCGTCTCTCAGTTGGCAGTTGGCAGTATGCAGTAGATGCGGGGCATGCCCCGCCTCCCAGCAGGCAATTGGCAATAGGCAGTAAAGACGAGGCACGCCTCGTCTCATGGCAGGCAATAAAAAGAGATGAAATTTATATCAGGGTATCCCGTTCTTTTAGTGTATTATCTGCAGAACCCATAAATCCCCACACGATGAAAGCAACATTTTACCTCAAAATCAGCATGTTCCTGTTTGCAGCAGGCGTTTTGTTTCTTTCCGGTTGTAAAAAAGAGCCGGTTGAACCGGGGCAGGATGACACCAGCTCGGCTTCCATCCAGCAAATTTCCCAGGATGATAACCAGATCCAGAAAATAGATGACGATATCAACCTCGACATTGAGGTGATGATGACGCAAGGCGGATTGAAATCAACCACCTGGCTGCCCTGCAATGCCACCATCGATTCCACCAGCATCGTAGATGACACCATTACCTATTATATCACTTATCACGGACTCAACTGCCGGGAGAATTTATACCGTACAGGACGCGTAGAGGTGAAAAAACAGGTTGGCATGCATTGGATCATGCCGGGAGCAACGGTGATGGTAACGATCATCAACCTCCAGGTGACCCATGTGAACAGCGGGAAAACCGTTGTGATCAACGGAACGAAATCCCATACCAATGTCACCGGTGGACTGCTGGTTCAACTGGGAATGGGGATCAACACGATCGTCCACCGAACCCATGGCTTCATGACCGTGAACTTTGACGACGGCAGCAACCGCAGCTGGAACATCGCACGGAGGATTGTCTATAACGGAATCTTCAACATCGGCACAGGATATTTTGATGAACTGTCGATCGGTGTAGATGGATTCGGTTCAGTTGGCGGGTACACCAATCTCGTGACCTGGGGGGTGGGGCGGAATGGCGACCAGTTTTATATCAGCGTCCCGCAACCGGTACATTATGTCCTGGCTTGCAATTTCAACCCGGTGAACGGGGTTCAGACCATCGATATTCCCAGTAAAAACAAAGGAGCTACCCTCACCTTCGGCTTCGACGAGTACAATCAACCCGTCGTACCGCCGGCTTGTCCCTCTAAATACAGACTCGATTGGTACCATGGAACGCATAGCGGTACCATTTATCTATGGTTGTAAGTGTTGGTTTACATAGAACTTCAACAGCACCTGGTCGGAAAAGAAGGTGAAGAGGATCAGGAATCCGGCGCCTGATACCAGTTGCCAATGATCAAGAATCAACAGGAGGAAGGGGTTGGTGGCTTCCCTCGCCGGAAAGATCAGGCAGATGGTCAGGATGATCAGGGCGGCGGCGGCGATACCGGTTTTAACGGCAAATTCACGCAACAGCTCCCTCCAGGTCAGCCGCCTGGCCATTTTTTCGAGAAGGGTATCTGTAAAGGTCAGTGAGAGTTCCCTCTCAGGTTTCTCCTTCAGGGCCTCTTCAATCAGGAATTCCAACTCCTTGAATCGATCTTCTGTGGTGTTCATGCGTGTAAAATTACTGGTTTTTTTCCGATATCATCATCTCCGTTCGCAGATCGGGCACCATCTGCAGCACCCCCTCCCTGATGGCCTGCCTCCCGCGGTTCAGATAGCTTTTAATTGTCCCGTCGGGCATCCCGGTGACCTCTTCAATCTCTTTGTAGGAGAGCTCCTCCAGGTAAAAAAGCGTGATCACCGTACGGTACTGGACAGGCAGCGAGTCGATGATCCGGTGGACAACCTTTTTCATGCTGCTCTTGTCCAGCGCCTCATCCGCCGATTCCACTGCCGGCTTCCCGGAAGCCACGGGAAGGTAATCATCCACGGAGACCATGATATTTTTTCCTTTTTTTCTCAAATAGGTGACGCTCATGTTGTATGCGATGGCCCCGATCCAGGTGGAAAGTTTCGATTCCCCCCTGAACTTTCCGATATCCCGGAACACCCGTAAGAAGATCTCCTGACAAAGGTCTTCCGCATCCTCGGGCTGGCTCACCATCCGCAATACCAGATGCCACACCAGGTTCTTGAATTTCTCGATCAGGAACCTGTTCGCGTGCTCATTTCCTGCCTGGATCTGGGCGATCAGTGTTGCATCATCCATTTTGCTATGGGTCGTTTATTCAGGGAAAAGGTTGCAACGTGGTTGGTGGTGTGGTGATGTGGTGATGTGGTGGTGTGGTGCCGTGGTGCCGTGGTGGAAGTGGTAAGCCGGATGCCGGATGCCGGATACCCGTATCGCGCATCCCGTATCCCCTATCTCCCATCCCGCATCGCGCATCGCGTATCAATAAAAATAGCCTTCTCCTGCAACCTTTTTCCTTCTCCCTCGACATATTGACCAAATTCAACCAATAAAATTAAATAAAATGGAAACCCTTGGAACTATTGTCATTGTCGGAACGGTTTTTTATGGTGTCTATTCACTGATAAAAGTCTATACCGATTATTTACTGAAGCGGAAGATTGTGCGCGCCGGCCACATTGAAAAGGCCGGGATCCTTGACGCACCGGCCATGCCAACCAGTGAGTCGAACCGCTATCCCAGCCTGAAGTGGGGGCTGATCGCCCTGATGGCCGGTCTCGGACTGGTACTTATCGAGATCCTGAACCGCACCGGAACCATCACCTGGCAGGATGGCAGCGACTCCTTCCTCCCTATCGGCATCGAGCTGGTTGCCATTGCCTTAGGTTTTCTGATCTACTTCTTCATTGTGAATGCAAAAGGAATGAAGAACCGGTAACTGCTCCCGGTCACCCCTGCAGTTTTCCCTTCATCTGGTCCAGCGCCGATACGGTGCCAAGTGCAATCACGGTGTCACCCAGCCTGATCTGGGTGTCGCCGTAAGGGACATAGATCGAGGTTTTTCTTTTAACCAGCATCAGGGAGCCGTCATGATGAAACGGGATCTCCTTCACCTGAAGGCCGTCGCAGGCGGCATTCGTCACCTCGATCTCCTCCACGCTGAAACTTTCAAAGGTCTCCACCAGGGCATGATAGGTGGTGGGGCGGAGGATCAGGTTCTCGATTGTGGTGACCACCGTTCGGCGCAGGTCGATGGTCTCCACCCCCATCCGCTTATACACCTGTTCCAGCGTTCGTGAAGGGGCCACGGCGATGATCCGGTCATGCGCAAACTGAGTCCGAAGCAGTTCGCAGATGCGTACATTCTCCTCCTCCGAGTCGGTCAGCACGACCACATAGTTTTCGGGGATCAGCTTCAGTTTCGCGTACACCTCCGGATCCGTTCCTTCGGCGTGAAAGACATGAAGCCCCTTCTCTTCAATATCACGGAAACGTTCCTTTTTTGATTCAATGATGATGGCTTCACGGTTGTGCATCCTGAACCGGCGGGCAAGCAAAACAGCATAGCTGCTTCCGCCTACGATGATCAGCTTGTCGGAGGGCAACCTGCTCTTCCGGCAGATCTGGTTATACAGGATGGGGGAGAGTATGCAGGTGATCACCGCCATCAGGATCACCGCCGTGTTGATCTCGGGGGAGATGAGCCCCATCTCAAGTCCGATGGCCGAAGCTGCGATGATGAGGCTGAGCCGGGAAGAGATAAGGAAGCCTCCGGCCAGGGCTCTGCGGATCCCGAAGAGGCGGCCCCAGATGAGGGAAGGAATGACCTTTACGGCATAAAGGACCAACAGGAAGAGGACCAGGAACAACAACAGCGATAGCTTTAATCCGGCTAACAGGGAGGGATCAAAGCGAATCCCCACCATGATGAAGAAGATCGGGATAAAAAACCCGTACCCCATCCCGTCGAGTTTCAGCAGGAGGAGCGACCGCGATTTATGGGTATAGACGGAGAGCAGCAGCCCACCCAGGAAGGCGCCTAACAGCATGACCTCCTTCCCGATGAATTGAGCTAATACGATGAAGATCAGCAACATCAGGATGGTACCGCGCACGGTGATCTGGGAGGCTGCCTCCGAAAGCTGAAAAACCAGTTTTTTGATCAGCGGGATCCGTTTCAGCAGGATGCCGGTGGAATAGAAGATGAAGAAAAGCAGAAAGATCCCCAGGATCAGGAGGATCTCCGGTTTGAATCCCTCTTTCAGGATAAAGGCCGTGAAGGAGAAGAGGATGATGCTCAGGATATCGGCGATTACGGCGGCCAGAACGATCATCTGTCCGAACCGGCTGCTCACCTCGCCCCGCTCCTTCAGCACCGGGATGATGATGCCCACGGAGGTGGTGATCATGATCAGGGCGAAGTAGAAAACATTGTTTACCGGGATGAACCGGCATAGCAGGATCGCTCCGAAGTAAGAGAGGGTAACGGTGAGGATGAAAATGGAAAACCCGACCAGCAGAGGATTGCTTAAGAACCTTGCCATCGTGAGTCGGCGCCGGGGAAGGGAGGCCATGATCTGGTCAACGTCGATCTCCAGTCCGCTCAGGAACATCAGGAAGAAGAAGCCGCTCAGGGCCAGGAAGTCAAGGATCTCCGTGCTTGCCGGCGTAAAGTAGGGGAACAGGGTCTTGCCGATCAAAAACCCGATCACGATCTCCATGATCACCGTTGGGATCCTGCGAAGGCGCAACAGGGAGGTCAGCAGGGGGGTGATCCAGCCCACCGCCACCACCACCAGCAAGGGCAGGTAATCAAACTGACCGAAAATCTCCAGTAGCATACTAATCCACTATCCAATATCTAATATCCAACATCTAATAAATCTCCACCGTACTTCCCTCTTTCGCCTTCGCATACCCCCTGAACATGGCGTTGGTATTGAAAGGCATTGCAACATTTCCCTCCCTGTCAACGGCAATCAACCCCCCACTTCCCCCCTGGGCTTTCAGCCTCTCATCAATTTCATACCTGGCGGCCTGCTCCAGCGGCCACCCCCTGTATTCCATCAGGGCCGAGACATCATAGGCAATCAGGTCGCGCATGAAATATTCCCCCGTCCCGGTGCAGGAGACGGCACAGGTGGCATTGTTGGCATATGTCCCGGCCCCGATGATCGGGGTGTCTCCGATGCGGCCCCTCATCTTCATCATCAACCCGCCTGTGGAGGTGGCGGCAGCCAGGTTACCCATATTGTCAAGGGCCACAGCTCCAACGGTCCCTTTCGCCTGATCGTCCGTCTGCGAAACCGGAACGGTGTCCTGATGGCCCTTTCCTTCGATCTTCACCTTTTTTCCCCCTTCGGATTGCTTCATTCGTTCATATTGTTCAGTCCTTTCCGGGGTTTTGAACCAGGAAGGATCCATGATCTCCAGCCCCTTTTCTTTGGCAAACTGTTCCGCGCCCTCCCCCATCAGGAGAAGATGCTTCGTGTCAGTCATGACCAGCCTGGCTGCCGACACCGGATGGCGGATGGTACTGACACCCGTCACGGCGCCGGCCATCAGGGTGCTCCCGTCCATGATGGAAGCATCCATCTCAGCCACCCCTTCGTCGTTGTAAACCGCTCCTTTTCCCGCGTTGAACAACGGGCAATCCTCCATGAACCGCACCACCGCTTCCACGGCGTCCATGCTGCTGCCCCCCTGTTGCAGGATCTCCGATCCCACCGACAACGCTTCACTCAGTTTCTCCCTGTATTGTTGCTCCTTCTCTTCCGGCATCGTTCCCCGCGGAGGGCCACCGGCACCCCCATGGATCACCAGCACCCAGTTGCCTGGGTGACCGATGCCGCCACGCCAAGGCGTGGTCTCCGCTTCGCTATGAGATTCGGGATCCTGGGTCCCGGATGCCTGATGCCTGATGCCGGATGCCTGATCCTGGCTGAAGACAAAGGAATGGATGAATAGGAATAATATCGCAAAAAAACAAGTGAGCAATTTTTCCCCTCTGGAGGCCCCATATTTCTTATCCGGCATCCGGCATCCGGCATCCGGCGTCTGACATTGCATATCGCGCATCGCGCAACGCGCATCACGCATCCAAAAACACCTTTCCATATCTATCAATTTAATATACTTGCAAACAGTGCTTTAAAATCCACTAACCCCGTCACCTTCAGCACCGCCAGGATCACCGAGGCCACGATCACCCAGCGGATGAACGAGCCACCTTTTTTGATCGCCATCATGCTGGCAATGTAGGCCCCAATGACACTTCCGGCCGACAGCAGCAGGCCGTAGAGGTAATTGACCTGGTCGCTCACAAGAAAGATCGCCAGGGAGACCGTGGCGGAGAAGAGGACAATCAGGTTCTTCACCGCGTTGGCCTTGACCAGCTCGAACCCGACGCCCAGCACCAGCCCCATCAGGAGGAAGTAGCCGACGCCCACCTGGAGAAACCCCGCGTAGAGGCCAATGGCAAAAAAGAGCCCCACCTGCCACCACTGGATCTTTTTCTGAAGGAATGCCGTGTTTTCCTTCATCCACTTTTCGGGCTTCATGAAGATAAACACCAGCATGAAGGCCATGATGATCACCATGGCGATCTCCAGGATCTCCGACTTGATCCCGGTAGCCATCCAGGCCCCCGCTACCGACCCAATGGTGGCAGGCAGGATCAGCCACCAGATCTTTCGCGTGGTGAACATCTTTTTTCGCCAGAAGGCGGTGACCGAAGAGGTGGTCTGGAAGAAGACGCTCATCCGGTTGGTCCCGTTGGCAATCGTGGCCGGCAGCCCCAGGATCAGCAGCAGCGACAATGAGATCACCGATCCCCCGCCCGCCAGGGTGTTGATGAACCCCACCAGGATTCCGGCTGCAACGACGACCAGTGACTCGATCAGCATAAGCAGTGGGCTAACAGGTTAATTTTTCAAGCATTTTCCGGAGGAGGCACAAGCACCGTCAATGGACAGGGTGCAGAGATAGATGCCCGGCGCTGCGGGATTCCCCGAACGATCGTTCCCATCCCAGACCAGGGAGTCCTCCCCTTCATGAACAAGGAACCTCCGGACGATCGTCCCCTGTAGCGTCCGGATCTCCAGGGTGATCTCTTCCTGTAGATTTTGTGAAGGGGACATCCCCGGCAGCGAACGGGAAACTGCCGAGGGAAGGGAGAAGAGAATCGTAGTGCTTCCGGAAAAGGGATTCGGGAAATTGCTCAGCCGGAGGCCCGTCCCGCCCTCTTCCTTCTCGGGGATGGCTACACAGGATTCGGGAATCAGGATTCGCTGGTCAACAGCCACATCTGTGAGGGTGGTCAGGATCCCTGAAGGCCATTCCACGTCGATCTCCCCGATCAAGGTGGCATCCCCGAGTCCGACATGGCTGGTCAGGGAATTCAGGTCATCCACCATGAGGGTTTGTATGATGGTCTGGCCTGACAGTTCAGCAATGACTGTCAGGATGGCCCCGATCCCGTTCCTGTTGGATACGGTCCCTTCACACGTGATGTCAATCCAATGGTTTGAGTTCCCGTTGTTTGAGAACAATTTGTTGTTTCCCCCGAAATAATTGTTCACGGCAATAAACAGATCCACATCACCGTCATGGTCCATGTCTGTCCATGAGGGCTCTTTGTTATAATTCCCGTCGGAAGCCAACACCCCGGCGGTGATCTGGGAAAAACTGCCTGATCCGTCGTTGAGCAGCACCAGGTTGTCGCCGTCATACGCCGTCTGGAAAATATCCTGATCGCCATCATTGTCCCAATCGGCCATACTGCATCCTCCGCCTGAATTTATCCCGGCATGAGGGACTCCCGTAACCCTGACAAATGTTCCGTCTCCCTGGTTCCGGTAGAGATAAACATCGTAGGAAGAGCCGGGAAGCATCCCCGGGGCCGTATAGATGTCCGGATCTCCGTCATTGTCAATATCCCCGCAGCAGGCAATATCGAAATTCTCCAGGTCGGAGACCACCGGATCACCGGTGATTTGGGTAAAGGTACCGTCACCGTTGTTGAAATAGAGGGTGTTGTAATCCGGACCGCTGTTGGCAAGGAAAACATCCGGGAAGCCGTTCAAGTCAACATCTCCCCAGGCGCAGGCCCCGGTATTCTTGACTTCCGAAGTCAATGTCCCGGTATAGACCCTGACAAACGAGCCATCCCCTTCATTGTGAAAAAGATAGTTGGACTGATCACGATTGCAGACAAACAGGTCCAGGAACCTATCCCTGTCATAGTCGATCCATTCGCATCCGGTTGATTTTCCGCCGGATGTAACGACAGGATCGTCGGTGATCTTTTCAAACCCGCTTCCCGTATTCCTGTAAAGGAAATTGTTTTCATTGTAATTGGAGACAAACAGGTCAATATGGCCATCATTGTCATAATCGGCGGCACAGCACCCGTAAGAACTTCCCCCGTCTGTGGTGACCGGCCCCCCGGAGTTATCTTTGGTAAACGTCCCGTCGCCGTTATTGTAATAGAGAAAATTCAGTTTGCCGTTGTTGGCGTCATTGTTGCAAACGAACAAATCGTCAAATCCATCGTTGTTGAAATCCGCCCAGCAGCAGGCATAATTCCATCCCCCGTCATTGACAATGCTTCCGGTGAAAACCTGCGTAAACTCTTGGGAAAACGTGGCCTTGGCAATTATTGCCGTCATTAATAAAACATACACCTTTTGCATCTTCATTAATTTTAAAACCACACTATCGTTCTTTCTATTCTTCACCTGTCCGCTTGTCAAGGCGAGGCATGCCTCGCCTCTACATGTCCGCCTGTCCGCTGGTCCGCTGGTCCGCTGGTTCACGCCGGTCCGCCTGTCCGCCTGTTCAAACGGCTATGGCGTACGCCAAAGGTAAAATAAATCACCAGACCAACTACCAGCCAGATGCCAAATCGCAACCAGTTTGTGACGCCTAACTGGGCCATCAGGTAGAGATTGGTCAGCAACCCCAGGACCGGGATCAGCGACCACTGTCTGAGAATGCTGAATAGGGTGATTGTCAGGGCGATGGCGGTGAAGATCAGAAGAGGGATGTCGTGATAGGAGATGCGAGATGGGAGATGCGCGATACGCGATGCGTGATGCGCGATGCCATCACCTTCACTGCCAACTGCCAATTGCCAACTGCCAACTGAGAAATATACCAGCAATCCGACCCCCAACCAGATCACCGGCAAAAAGTACCGGCTGTTGAGGTAGGGGATCCGGAACTCGTTTTTGCCTGTGGGTGTTTTTTGTGAGGAGGAGCGTTCATCGAGCACGAGTACACCGCCGGAGACCAGCACAAAAGCGAAGAGCGTCCCGATGCTGCAGAGGTCGGTCACTTCGGTGAGGTTCATGAAGAGCGCAGGCACCGCCACAAAGATGCCGGCGATCACGGTGGCAAATGCCGGCGTGCGGAAACGCCGGTGGATCCTGCCGAACCGTTTCGGAAGGAGCCCGTCGCGGCTCATGCTCATCCAGATCCTTGGCTGGCCCACCTGGAACACCAGCAGCACCCCGGCCATGGCGATCACCGCACTGATGGCGATGATCCCGGATAGTTTGGTCAGATGCAGCTGCGAGAAGGCAAAGGCAAGCGGGTCACCCACGGCCAGCTCCTTGTAGGATACCATTCCGGTAAGTACCAGGCTGATCGCGACATAGAGGACCGTGGTGATGATCAGTGCAGCGATGATCGCCCTTGGCAGGTCCCGCCGAGGATTCCGGCACTCCTCGGCCGTGGTGGAAATGGCGTCGAAACCGATATATGCGAAAAAAACCCCGCTGACCCCTTTCAACACACCGGTGATCCCGTTCGGGGCAAACGGGCTCCAGTTCTCCCGGTTTACGTAGAAGGATCCCACGGAGATGATCACCAGCAGGATCCCGATCTTCAGTAACACCATGGTGTTGCCCGCCACCTTTGTTTCATAGATGCCAATGTAGACCAGCGTGCAGATGAACACGACAATGGAGAAGGCCGGGATGTCGGCGATCAGGCGGATGTGCCCGATCACCGGGGCATGGGTCCAGGCCAGGTAGGCCTCCCTCATCTGGAAGCTGAGCTGGTCGATCCCGATCCCGCCGGCCATCTCCGCCAGGGCGGCATGATACCCCCTCGCGGCACTCAGGTAATCAATCACCAGGTATTCGGGCAGATGCACCCCGATGCCGCTCATCAAACCCGTGAAATAGTCTGACCAGGAGATCGCCACGGCAATGTTGCCGATCGCATATTCCATGATCAGGTCCCACCCGATGACCCAGGCTAACAACTCTCCGAAACTGGCATACGCGTATGTATAAGCGCTGCCGCTGATGGGGATCACCGAGGCAAACCGGGCATAGCACATGGCCGAGAAGGCGCAGGCGACCGCCGTGAAGAGAAAGAGCAGGGAGACGGCCGGCCCTCCATGGGATGCCGCAGTGCCGATGGTGCTGAAAATCCCGGCGCCGATCACCGCCGCAATGCCCAGCGCGGTGAGGTCCACCACCCTGAGATTCCGCTTCAACGCACTGCCCGATGCCTCATGATGATCCATGTCGGAGAGGATCTGCTCGACCGACTTCTTCCGGAAAAGATCTGAGAGGGGCACGTTTTTTTTGGATAAAAATACAAAAAAAAACCAGCGGACAAGCGGACAAGCGGACAGGCGGACAGGCGGACAGGCAGACAAGCGGACAGGGAATTATGGAACGGGTTTGAGGGAGTTTATCCTGTTTTCAATTGACCGGATCAATCCACTCAGCTGGGCAGTGATCAGTTTGATTTTTTCATGAAAATATGCGTGATCAATTTCATCAAGATATCCAAGGTTTTCAGAAATGATCAGCAATGTTTCAAGTTCATTCACTGATCCTAATGATATTCTCAGGAAATGTCTGAACTCTTTCGAGTTTTTTCGTCCTGAACCTTCACTGATATTTGTTGCTAACGAAACCGCCGCACGGCGTAGCTGGTCTGTTAATCCGTACATTTCGTGTTTCGGGAATTGGGATGTCCTTTGATAAATAGTTGTGACAATCCCAATGCTTTCTTTCCAGACATTTAAATCTTTATGTGTGCTCATGGTTAAGGGATTTTGTTACCCATTAATCCGGTAACTCCCCAAAAGGTTTAATTTTTTTCCATTTTTTTTCCCTGTCCGCCTGTCCGCCTGTCCGCCTGTCCGCTGGTCCGCTTGTCAAGGCGAGGCATGCCTCGCCTCTACAGTCCGTCGGAATTAATATCTTTGTAAAAAAAATCATTGAATGAAGATAGCAGTTTTCGGAGCCAGTGGCCGGACGGGCATCCTGACGGTTTACCAGGCGCTCGACAAGGGATATGAGGTGAACGCCTTTTCACGGGTGGCGCAGAATGTCACCATTCATCATCCGAAAATCCGGGTGACCGAAGGGGACATCCTTGACTTCGGCAAGGTGAAGGAGGCGGTGGAGGATACTGATGCGGTGATCGTCGCGTTAGGTCAAAAGGGCGATCAGCCGGAAAATTTGCTTTCTCAGGGTACGGCCAATATCATCCGGGCAATGAGGGAGACAGGGGTGAAACGGATCATTGTGATGTCATCGGCCGGGATCCTGGGCAACGACAGCCATCCGCTATGGACGAAGGTACTTATCCCGCTCCTCATGCGTAAGATCTTCAAAGACAAGAAACGACAGATGGAGCTGGTCAGGGAAAGCGGACTGGAGTGGATCATCGTGCGGCCGCCGAAACTGACACAGTCACCCAAGACAGGAAAGTACCAGGTCACGGAAGGGAGACCTGCCACTCGCTCGATCCCCCGTGCCGATGTAGCCGACTTCATGCTGAAACTGGTCAAAGAGAAAACCTGGGACGGAAAAATGCCGGCCATTGCTTCCTATTGACCTTCAGACAAAATATCAGACAAAATATCAGACAAAATAGATGCGTTTCAATAGTTCGTTATCTCATTGAAATAAACTTGCCGACAATCAAACTCAACCAATATGAATCCTGACCTACGAGACCTCTTCCTGAAAAAATGGGAGACCTACTTCGGGAAAGCCGAACTCCCCATCGTTTTTTATTATACGGAGGATCCGGGAACCATCCCCCGGGCCGGATTGGCCACCGAGTGGAACTGCATCATCTGCGAGCTGAACCTGGTAAGGCAGGGAAAACCCCGGGCATGGAATGCCAAATCGCTGGGCTGCGGAGGGGCGCGGCGTTACTTCGGCTATGAGAAAGGGATGCGCCCGCAGTTTGACTATTTTCTCTCCCACGGGATCCCGGGCGAGATGGAGGGGGAGAGGTATATCCGCACCCCGGAGATGGTGAGGGAGATCATGGAAAACATGCGCTGCATCCCGGCCGACGGGAAATACATCGTGTTCAAACGGATCGATCAGGTGGTCCTGACCGATGAGGCCATCGCCGTCATCTTCTTTGCCACGCCGGACGTTCTCTCCGGATTGTTCACCCTGTCCAATTTCGACCGCACCGACGGTCTGGGCGTCACCGCTCCCTTTGGCTCGGGCTGCGCTTCCATCGTCTACCATCCCTACATGGAGAATGAAAAAGAGGATCCCAAAGCGGTGCTGGGAATGTTTGACGTCTCGGCCCGGCCTTGTGTTCCCGCCAATACCCTGACCTTTTCCATCCCCCTGAAGAAATTTGAGAAGATGGTCTCTTACATGGATGAAAGTTTTTTGACCACAGGCTCCTGGGAAACCGTGAAAAAACGCCTCTGACAGGCAGCATTCCCCTATATTTGTTCTCATGAACCAGATCAAACAACAGATCAAAACAGCCTCCCGTCAGTATTTCAACGACATGACGGAGATCCGGAGGCACCTGCACCAACACCCCGAGCTTTCCAAAGAGGAGTCGGAGACCGCCGAATATCTCTGCCGCTGGCTCGACCAGTTCGGCATCCCCTATCAAAAAGGGGTGGCTGGTCACGGGGTGGTGGCGTTGATCCGGGGCGCCGATCCCGAAGGCCGCTGCGTGGCGCTCCGGGCCGACATGGATGCCCTGCCCGTCACGGAAGCCAATGACGCCCCCTATGTCTCCCTCCATCCCGGGAAGATGCACGCCTGCGGACATGATGTCCATATGGCCTCCCTGCTGGGAGCCGCCTTCATCCTGAACGGGATGAAAGAGCATATCAAAGGCTCCGTGAAGCTGATCTTTCAGCCTTCGGAAGAAACCTATCCCGGGGGCGCCATCGGGATGATCGGGGCGGGCGTGCTGGAGAACCCGGATGTGTGGGTGGTGTTGGGCCAGCACGTGCTTCCCACGCTGGAAGCAGGTAAGGTGGGCTTCAATCCCGGCCCGGATATGGCCTCCACCGACGAGATCTACCTGACGGTCAAAGGGAAAGGAGGCCATGCCGCCGCCCCTAACCAGGTGGTGGACCCGGTGGTGATGGCAGCGCACATCATCATCGCGCTTCAGCAGATCGTCAGCCGGCAGGCCGATCCGCTCACCCCCTCCGTCATCTCGTTCGGACGCATCACCGGGGAGGGGCGCACCAACGTGATCCCCGACGAAGTGCGGATCGAAGGAACCATAAGAACCTACGACGAGGAGTGGCGCAAGGAGATGCACCGGAGGATCGAAAAGATCGCCTCCTCCATTGCCTCGGGGATGGGGGGAAGCTGCGAGGTGAGGATCGCACACGGATATCCCTATCTCCATAACGATGAAGATCTGACCACAGAGATTCAATCCCTCTCGGAAGACTATTTAGGGAAAGACCGCGTTGTTAACCTGGAGCGCCGGATGACGGCCGAGGATTTTGCCTATTTCGCCCAGCGTGTTCCCTCATGCTTTTACCGTCTCGGTGTGAGAAACGAAACCCGGGGGATCACCTCGTTCCTTCACTCTCCCACCTTTGATGCAGACGAGGCGGCGCTGGAAACCGGATCGGGCCTGATGGCCTGGCTGACCATCCGGCTGCTCCAAGCAAAGTGATCTATGCTATGAGCCTTGCAAAAAAAAGATTCTTCTTATTCCTCATTCTTCATTCCTCATTCCTCATTCCCCATTCCTCATTCCTCATTCCTCATTCCTCATTCCTGCAGGCTCAGGACAAACCGGTTCCTGTCACGAAAACCCTTCCCTTTCAACAGCAGGCTCAGCCCAAGGTGAGCGATCATCAGCTGGCCATGCAGTTCTTTCAGGCCAGGGATTATGAAAAGGCCGTGGTCCTCTACCAGAAGCTTTTCGAGGATAATCCCTCGTCGTTTTATTACATGTATTACCTCCAGTGCCTCATCGAGCTGAACGAGTACAGGCAGGCGGAGAGGCTGATCAAAGGGGAGCGCAAGCGGGAGCCCGGAGCCCTCAGGTACCTGGTCGATCTCGGATACCTCTGTTTCCGGCAGGGGGAGGAGGAGAAAGCCAGGAAATATTATGAGGCGGCCATCGATGAGTTGCCCCCCAGCCAGCAGAAAATCTTTGAGCTGGCCAATGCCTTTCTGCTCAAAGGGGAAAACCAATACGCCGTCCTCGCTTACCAGAGAGGAAGGGAGCTGCTCAAAGGCGAATACCCCTTTTGCTTCGAGCTGGCCAATGTCTACCAGCGATCGGGAAATTGGGGGGAGATGTTCGGGGAATACCTGAACCTGCTGAATCTGAGCGACGCCTACCTGGGGACAGTCCAGGACCGTTTGCAGAGCATCCTGGCCGACGATCCCGACAACACCAAAAATGATCTCTTCAGGGAGGCGCTCCTCACGAGGGTTCAGCGAAACCCCGATCAGCCGGCCTATGCCAACCTGCTCTGGTGGTATTCGATCCAGCAGAAAGATTTCGAGATGGCGCTGATCCAGTCGAAAGCCCTCGACCGAAGACGACAGGAGCAGGGGGACCGGATCGTTCAGCTTGCCCAGCTGGCCGCGGCCAACGAGCAGTATCAGGTGGCGCTCGACGCCTATACCTACCTCCTCTCCAAAGGAGAGGCCTACCCCTATTATGATCTCAGCCTGGTGCAATGGGCGAATACGAAATTCGCCCAGGTGACCTCAGCGGGAAATCCACGAATGAATGAGCTGACCGATCTGGAAAAGAAGTTTCATGAGGTGCTGGAGCAGGAGGGGGAGAACGCCATGACCATCACCCTGATCCAGAACCTGGCCCACATGGAAGCCTTTTACTTAGGAAAATCCGATGAGGCGGAGGAGATCCTTTACCGGGCCCTGGAGCTGAAAGATATCGGTCCGAAGGAGAAGGCGCTGATCAAACTGGAACTGGGGGATATCCTGCTTTTTTACGGGGATGTGTGGGAGGCAACGCTTCTCTACCAGCAGGTGTATGAGGATTTCAAATACGAAGTGTTGGGGCAGACGGCCAAGTTCAAAAACACCATGCTGTCGTTCTACATCGGGGAGTTCGGTTGGGCAAAGGCCCAGGCCGATATCCTGAAAGCGGCCACCGACAAGCTGATCGCCAACGACGCCCTGGCCCTCTCCATCCTGATCGGCGAGAACTATGATCCCGACTCCGCCACCATCGGTCTCTTCATCTACTCAAGGGCGGATCTGCTTTCTTTCAAGAACCGCGACCGGGAAGCGATCCGGCTCCTCGACTCCATCCCGCTGCTATTTCCCTATCACC
>Ga0163209_1000602_pt1 | contig 15839 bp, 17 predicted proteins | sample Kivu_160m_FD_113538 | JGI IMG/M metagenome (GOLD analysis project Ga0163209, IMG submission 113538) | Freshwater microbial communities from Lake Kivu, Western Province, Rwanda to study Microbial Dark Matter (Phase II) - Kivu_160m | ecosystem: Environmental > Aquatic > Freshwater > Lake ...
GCCGCCGCCGGGATTGTGCATTTCCCGCGCTTGACACTCGCGACGACTCGTTCGCGGAGATCGATTGAATATGGTTTCATACTGCCTATTATGCCATCAATCCACTAGCAATGCGCTCTAGTAATTCACCTTACGCAGATGGTCGGGAAAGCAGTGCAAAATTGTAGGACAAATTTGCAAATTTGTCCTACAACTGCGTAACATCAGTTAGTAAGTTTGCTCTTACGGCTGGTCGTCGCTCCAAATGGATAATGGACTGAAGTTCACAGAGAAGGAGCTTGGAAATGAACCCGTCAAAACCGAATCAGGCCCTGGACATCGCTGAAACCGTTGACCCGCGCTGGAAGGACCTCTACCAGACCGACGGTGGGTGGCGTGGTATTTTCCATCCTGATTGGCCTGGGACTCTTGCGGCTGGCGCGGCGTGCCGCCAAAACGGTCCCCCAACCATCGTAAGGGATTATCGAGTTGATCGAGTGGCCGTGGGCGTTCGGGCCTGGCGAAATCGCGCCGGTGACCGCACGCCCCCGGTAGTCCGGCAGAGTTGAGCGGATGCGTGAACTAGTCGCACTATTTCTCATTTGATCTCTGCCATTTGATTGAAAAATCCCTGCGCCCACCAGGAGATATCCTCGGCTTTGAGTCGTTGCTGCATTGCCTGCATGCGACGCCGCTGTTCCTCTTTGGGCATGTGAAGAGCCGCCATAAGTACTGCGACCATGTCTTCAATGCTGTAGGGGTTGACCAATAGCGCTTCGGACAATTGCTGCACTGCCCCGGCGAATTCGCTCAAGATCAAAACTCCGTCCCCATAGGCCCGCGAGGCAATGTACTCTTTTGCCACCAAGTTCAGCCCGTCGCGCAGCGGTGTAACCAGCGCAATCTCTGCCGCGCGATAGTATGCAATCAATTCCGCCGGCGAGACGGCGCGATACAAGTAGCGGACCGGCATCCAGAAACCGTCGCTGAAACGGCCATTGATGCGACCGACGATTTCATCGATCTCACGTTTTCTCTGACGATACGCGTCCACATCCGCGCGCGAAGGCGTGACGATCTGAATGAGATTGACCTTGCCGAGCAAGTCGGGCTGTCGCTCGAGCAGACGTTCCATCGCTTCAAGTCGCTCCAGAATCCCCTTGGTATAATCTAATCGTTCGACTCCCAGGATGAGCGTGTGACCATTGAGATTCTGCCGGAGGTGGCGAACGCGGTCTTCGGTGCGTCGCGTGTGCGCTTCGCGATCGACCCCATCGTAATCGATTCCAATCGGGCGCGCCAAAACCCGTGTGCGGTGTCCCTCGTATTCGATCACGTCGCCATTGACCTGCGCGGCCAGGACTTCGAGCGTAGACTCGATAAAGTTCTCCGCATACTCGGGGATGTGAAAGCCAATCAGGTCACAGGCGAGCAAGCTCTCCAGCAGTGGCCGCCGCCAGGGCAGCGTGCGAAACAGTTCGGCCGCCGGAAACGGGATGTGCCAGAAATAGGCGATCCGCGAATTGGGGCGCGCCGCTCTCAGATAGCAGGGTACCCGCGCCAGGTGATAGTCCTGCACCCAGATTACATCTTCATCCTCGACTTCTTCGATTACCACTTGGGCAAACTGCTGATTGACTTGATCGTACGTTTGCCATTCGTGATCGTCATACTTGACACTGCCCAGAAAATAGTGACACAAGGGCCACAGGGCATTGTTCGCCAAGCCATAGTAATAGCCTCGAATCTGGTCAGGGGTCAGTCCAACGTAACGGAGGTCGAACGAAGGTTTCCCCGGCGGACCCGAGTAACGTCCCGGCGGTTCGCCCCACGCGATCCAGAGACCGCCGGACTGCTCAAGCATGGGCAGAACCGACGTCACGAGACCGCCGACGGTCCTTTCGCGTCTCAGCCCTTGTTTCGTTGTATAGATGTGATAAGGCCCGCGATTGGATACGACGACCAGACGAAAAGGCAAGTGAGTCTGAGCTTTCACAAGTTCGTTGCTCCCGTCGCTGCGAGTCCCACGATCAGCGGCTCCATCGCGCCGCCTCTTCGATTTTGCTCAGGGTACGGCCCCACTCAGGATGCTGTGCTTGGGTGAGATAGCACTTTGAGGTTTCCACAGTTGCGGTTGCCAGGTCTAGGGCATCTTGACGACCGGCAGCGTCGCCGGATCGCCGCTCGCGATTTGCAGGGTGTCTCCAAATATCCACGCCAGCTCCGCTTTGCCGGCCACAGTCACCTGATACCATTGCCCGTCCTGGCTGCGGCCGAGCAAGGTGAACTGATCGTCCTTCCCCGCTTTGCCGACGATATCAGCATCCGTGCTTGGCGCTGCGCGCAGATTCACCCGGTCCTCGATCACTTTCGCCGTGACCGGCGCCGCCGTCGCGGTTGGCGTTGGAGCCGAGGTCGGACCGGCCTCGGGCGTCTCAGCGTCAACCGACTGCGAAGGAAGGGTAGCGCGCGGAGGCCCAGCGGCTTGTTTGGGGAAGATCGGCAAGACTGAAATGACCAGGATGCCGCAGCCGCACAGAAAGACGAAGAGGATGATCCACATCCAAAACACGCTGACGGCGAGCGTGGGCATATGCTCGCGTTGGCGTTTCACTTTAGCATTTTCAGATCTGCGTGTGATCATTCTTGCTTTGTTATTTCTCCTGTCGAGCGGAAATAATGAGGGCAGAGGTGTGCGCCACTGACGGGTTAAGCGAGGTGCGTGTCGAGCGTGACCGTCAGCGTCTGGGGAAGCGACACCTCTGCCTCACGCACCTAATCGAGATGGGACATGAGCTTGGGGATCGGCAGTTTCAGGTCGTTAGACCTTTCGGCTCAGTATTCGATTGCAGTGCTGCGCGTCAATGCGGGCGGCGATCAGTTTCACGCCGTTACCTGCGCCAATCGATCGACCAACGTTACGCGCGCGGCGCAGTCTCGCCGGCGCGATGGATGGCGAGTCGAACAATCCGATCCAGCATGGCAGGGTAATCATAACCCGCGCGTTCCGCCGCCGCGACAAAACTACTATCGGAGCTGATATCTGGATTGGAGTTCACGTCGATCACGTAGGGCGTGTCGCCGTTGAGCCGGATGTCAATGCGCCCATAATCACGCAACCCCAGGGCGCGGTAGGCATCGCAGGCGACGCGTTCGATCCGGTTTAGCAATTCAGGGCAAAGATTGTGCGGAGCGATCAGCTTGACGGATCGGTACGCCTCGGAGGCGGTTTCCCATTTCGCCTCGAACGAACGGATATGGGGGAGCCCGGCGGGACACATCGAGTAATCGACTTCCAACAACGGAAGCGTCTCGAGGAACCCATTTCCCCACAGCGAGACCGTAAACTCTCTGCCCTCCATGAACTCAGAGACCATCAGGGACTTGCCCGCCGTTTGCAGCTCGCCCACCCGTGCGCGGAGATCGGCCTCATTGTGGACGACTGCGTTCGGCGTCAGTTCTTCGCTGCCATGCTCAGAGGTGAGCTTGACGATGGCCGGATAACACGTCCACGCGCTCAAGTTATCCGACGATACCGGCTGGCTCTTGGGAGTGGGAATGCCATGTGCGATCAACACGCGCTTGGTATGAAGCTTGTTCTGAGTTACCCTGAGTGCCAGTGCGTCCGCACCTGTGAAGGTAAAACCCAATTCGTCGAGGAGTGCGGTGACTCGCGCGGCATCCTCTGCATCGGTTTCAAACCCTTCGAACCAATTGAACACAGCATGGCGGGCCGGGTTGAACAACTGAAGCGCGGAAAGCAACGTGTCCGCCGATTCCACTTGAATCGGAATCACTTTGTAACCCGCTTGCTCAAGCCCACCATGAATCGCTTCGGCGGCTGCTACCACACCCGCTTTGGCGTCGGGCGCCCAGACCGAATCGTGTTCGCGTAGGACCAAAACGGACCGTCGTGCGCGTTGGCAGTTGTCTTGCCGCATTGTGTATCTCCCGATTGTGTTTGCTCCTTCATCCCGGCGCCCGCGCTCATTCGTGGCTGAAGAGGTATTCCAGAGGCAGCCACCGTACGTTTGCCGGATAGATCTCAGCTACAGCCGCAGAAACAAATAGACAACCACCAATCCGAAGACGAACGCCGCCGAAAGCATCAGCCCCCAAAGAAGAAAACTTTCCTCTTCAAATTGAGCGTTCGGAAAGTAACGACGAATATATGAAATGATCGGTTCTGCAAAGACAGCGCTGAGGATCAGCAGAAAGATCCCGATCACAATCAGAAACAGCAGGACTGGAATCCAGTTCATGGCTCGTCTCGCCGGTCCTTCTATGCCCCATGGGTATGCGAGAGACGTGCGCGTCAAATCTCGAATCAAGACAGAAGCGCGTACAAAAACGCGAGCGCACAATTCCAAAAGGCATTATATCAGAAAATAAGCTTCTGTGCTTCAACTCTAGCTCAAGAACCTAAAGTCAACCTAAAGAAAAAGAAAGCGAGCTGGTCCAGGGGAAAAAGCCCGCTTTGGTCCGCCTGGGGAATCGGTCATCCTTCAGTTACATGGTCCTTCGGCAGCGTGAAGGTAAAACGTGCGCCGTGGTTGGGTTTGCTCTCGACCCAGATTTCTCCGTGATGCGCCTTTACGATCTCGCGACAGATCGCCAACCCCAGCCCCATGCCTTTCTTTTCCGGCGGGCGTGAATCAGCGCCGCGATAGAATTGCTGGAATAGATGGGGCGATTCCTCTGGCGCAATCCCAACTCCCGTGTCGGTCACCGACACGTGCACCGCTGCGTTATCCTCGCCGGCGGTCACGGTGACGCGACCGCCGCGCGGCGTGAATTTGATCGCGTTGTCCAACAGGTTCGTCAAGACCTGGATAATGCGATCCTCGTCGATGTCGATGTGCGGCAGCGGCGGATGAGCTTCCATCGCCAGGGTAATTCCCGACTTGTCAGCCAGCGGCTCAAAGTTCGCGACGCATGCGCGGATCACCCGCTCAAGCGCGACAGGTGTTCGATTCAATTCGAGAGGACGCAGCGCACGCTTGTGCAGTACTTGCAGCGTACCGATCAATCGTTCCAGCCGGTCCAGTTCATGTTCGACGCCCTCCAGTAGCGCGTCGTGCATCGCCGGCGCAAGATGGCTTCCTTCGCGGAGTGTTTCGATTCCGCTCCGCATCCCGGTCAGCGGGCGCGCCAGTTCGTGCACGATCGCGGCGAGTTGGAGTTCACGCGCCTCCTTTGCTTCTTCTAGTCGTTCGACCATTTGATTGAAACTTTGCGCCAGTACGCCTACCTCATCACGGCCGCGCGCCGCGACCCGCGCGCGATAATCTCCGGCGGCGATCTGCTGCGCACTTTCGCTCAACAGCCGTAATGGGCGCGTGATGGTCGTCGCCAGTCCCAGGGCGAGACCAAGCGCAAGGACAACGGTCAGCACCACACCTCCAACGATCAGCCATCTCAATTGTTCGAATTGGGCGCGCACATCCGAAACCTGGTAAGAAAGACGCAGGGCGCCAGTCGTCTGCCCCCCGAATTGGAGCGGGATAACCACGTAGGCGACCTCGGCTGTAAATCCCGGGCCGACACCCTGCGTCATTTCCCCCCGCAATGCTTGCGCGACGGCTGCATAGTCCAGGCGAGTGCCGATGCGCCCTACATCTTCTTTTTCCGTCGAAGCGATCACGGTAGCGTTCTGGTCGACGAGGAGAACGCGCGAATCCGTCAAGTGCCCCACGGCGGCAAGGAAATCACTTGCGGCTTGCTGATTTCCGATCAACGCGGGGTTCCGCTCGATGACATAGCGCAACAGTTTGGATTGAGCGGCAAGTTGTTGATCCAGTTGGTCAGTAAAGAACCCTTCGAGGGTGTACAGGAGATAGAGACTTAGGATGGGCAGTAACAGCACAGTCGGGATAATGTGGCTGAGCGCGAGTTTGGACCTGAGGGTTCGCATCATCCGGCATCACCTCCTCCGACGAACTTGTAGCCGATTCCGCGCACGGTCTGGATATAGCGCGGGCGCCGCGGGTCGACTTCGATTTTCTCGCGCAGCCATCCGATGTGGACGTACAGCACTTGCAGCGCGCCGGCAAAATCGTCACCCCACACGGCATCGAGGAGATAATCGGTAGGCAGCACGGTGCCGGCACTTGCCATGAGCAAGCGCAATAATTCAAACTCCTTTGGCGGCATGTCAACGCGCTTGCCGCGCACGACGACTTGGCGTCGCTTGGAGTCTAACGAAACATCGTCGACGACGAGGGCCTCTTCTGCCGCCGACGCAGGGGCCCGCGACACACGGCGCAGGACGACCCGAATGCGCGCCAGCAACTCGTGCATTCGAAACGGTTTGGTAACATAGTCTTCCGCGCCCAGTTCCAGCCCAGCGACGACATCGGACTCATGTCCGCGACCGGTGAGAAAAATGATCGACATGTGCTCGCGCCCAAGCGCTCGCGCGACGTCAAAGCCGTTATCGTCCGGCAAGCCGATGTCAAGTAGGACGAGGTCGGGCCGATCGCGCCGCGCGAGGAGTACCGCATCCTCGGCGCAATCCGCCATCGCCACGTCGTACCCCTCACGCGTGAGCCAGTATTCCAACGTGCTCCGCACCAGCGCCTCATCGTCGACCACAAGAATCTTTCTGCCCATTTCGCTTTCCCATTGCCTTCCCATCAATGACGTCGGCTGCGGAGACCAGCCGCGCGTCTGTACGCCATTATACCACACCCAAACGAGAGTCTGACAATCAAAAGCAGAGCAGAAATCGCGCATTGATCGAAGCTATCGACGCACCCCACACATTTGGCCAATCCCGTTCAGGTATGATTCTCTGTACTTATCTATAGAAACACATGCCTGTGCAAAACGTCGTCTACGAAACACTTGACCGCCAAGAACGTAAGCGTTTTCATCCCCTCGAACAGCAATCTGTGTTGCGCGGAAAAACGAAAAACCAGCCACTGAGCTGGTTTTTGAATGTGAAAAGTGTGAGACGCTGTCCCGAAACTGAGTTACACCAAAAAGAACCCAGACCGAGCGGCGTCACGAGAAGATATTACCGGAGTGCTACTTGACGAAGAATATACCGTATGTTATAGTGACGATAATTGGACGCTCTGTTCGCTTGTCCATGCGCCGCCGCGCCTTCCTCCGCCCGGCGAACTGGATGTCAGGAGAACTATGTCTCCGGCAGAGACACAATCGGTTTTCTACTTCATCTTCGGCGCCTTCATGGCGTTCACGGGCTTGCACCTGTGGCGCTCGCTGCAGAAGCGGTTCTCTCAGGGGCCTGTCAACGCGCCAGCCAAATCCTTTGCTTTCATGGTTCAGCGCATCGATGAGACCCAATCCACTTTCGGTCAGCGCCAGCCGCATCGATTGTGGCATTGGGAGGCGCTGCCGCCCCGCGAGATGGAGATTGCGCGTCTGGTCGTCCAAGGCAAGCGCGATTCCGAGATCGCGCGCGAGCTTAACCTCAGCGTTTGCGCGGTCGAAACTCACCTTGATCACATGTACGAAAAGCTCGAGGTCCGCTCACGGGTGGAGCTTGCCCGCACGATCCGAGACCTGGTAGACTAACACCCTCCTGCCCAAGATAGAGCTGCCGTCCCGCAACGCCCCTCTTTACGTCGTCGTGCTCCCTTTTGATCAGCCGACCTTCTCACGTGCCATCCGTGATGAAACCTTTCCTAGCGTTTCAAACACGGGCCATTCAATCGCGGCATCGCCACACAACCGATTGCCGCCGCCCTTCTTGGCTTGGTAGAGCGCACGATCCGCTCTTTGAATCAAGAGATCGCTCGTCGCCTGAAAGTAGGTTGGAGCAATCGGGCGCGGTATCGCGGTTGGGGAAAAAGAGTGCGCTTCCAGTATCGTCATGCCGATACTGCAGCGGATGGGTCTTTGGACGTTTGGTCCCAGGACATGTTCACCGTGCAGGGATTCCAGGATCCGCTCGCCGACTCGCGCGGCCCCATCCATACGCGTCTGCGGCAGAAGGATCGCAAATTCGTCGCCACCCCGACGCCCGACGATGTCGCCGCTGCGCGTCGCCTGACGCAACACGTTGGTCAGAGTGATCAACGCCAGATCTCCCGCCATATGGCCCGCCGTGTCGTTGATCGATTTCAATTCGTCCATATCAAGCAACATCAGACCGAGCGGCTGCTGGACTCGAAAGGCCGTTCGCAATTCGCGGATCAACCATGCGTCAAAAAAACCGCGCGTGTAGGCGCCGGTCAATGGATCGAACATTGCCATTTCGTACAGTTGAGTGTTCTGAATAGCCACCGCTGCTTGATTTGCGAAAACGGACAAGAGCTCGACATCTTCTTTACGGATGGCCGGCTGATCCAAATAGATCACCCCAATGGTCGATTCGCCGATCCGCAGCGGGACGACCGTCATCGTTTCGCCTACCCGAATCTCGCCCTGCTGAATGGAGTCATGGATCAATTTGACTTGATCAGGCTCCAGCAAGTGCTCTATGCTTTTCTGTCCGGTAAAGCGACTGGTGCTCGCGCGGATGGCCAAGCCGGTATTCTCTCCGATCAATGCCAGAAAACCTTCCGCCTCGAAATTGACGGCTCCCAGCAGACCGGTGACTTGACCGAGAATCCATCGCAAGAGGTCGTCTACGGGCTGGATTTTATGCAGGTCCGGTGTGGCATCCAGGATATAGCGCAGCCCCTGACGGCTTCTGTTCAGCATCTGGACTGCATAGGCGGCTTTTAGTCCAACCTCGGTCCACAACAATAATTTTTCAGGACCTTCTGATTTGTCGTAATAGCCCTGAATGTCCAGGCGCGCCAGCAATTCGCGGGGTGGGTGCTCCTTGGCATGAGCCGTCTGCAGGATGACCGGGACATAGGGGTTGGACTTGCGCAATTGCAGCACTACTTCTTCGCCCGTCATCCCTGGCATCCCATACTCCAAGAGCACCAGGTCGAACGGCTTTTGGCGCAAGCGCGCCAGCGCGGCCGGACCATCGGCGGCGCAAACGACCGTATGCCCCTCGCGTTCGAGCAAAAGCTGTGCAGCTTTCAGGTACTCCGCGTCATCGTCCACCAACAGGATCGTGTAACCGGAGGTACGGCGATTCTTCGATTGGCGGGCCATAGAAGACCTTCCGATCCGCGTCCACGCCGGCGGCCTGGGCGTCCCACATGCCCCAGCCGACGACCTGCATATCCAGTATGTCATACATTATATACCAATCCCTTCCTCGCGCCAAAGCAACCGACTGTCGCAAACCTGGGTCGGGGCGTGTTCGCTTTGACCAATGACCACAGTGCTAAGGATTTCGCAAACGCAAGCCGCCGCTGATTTTTTCAGCGGCGGCTTTTTGGGCGGACTCGCCCACTCTAACCTCCCCCGGTTTGCCAACACCAGGCATTCGGGGGAGGAAAGTTGAGAGGAGGACAGGACTCGCGCTTAGAAACTGCTGAATTGCGTGCAGACTTGGGTTGTGGTGGCAGGGGGCACCGGAGGAGTCGCGGTCATTGGCACTGTGACCCAACTGCCGCCATTCCACAATTGGATCGATAGATTCTGTACTCCGCCCGCATTCGCCACCTCGCCGGGCGTCAAATTGAAGCACAGCGTGATGTTTCCAGAGAACGACGTAATAGGGTTGCCGTTGGCGTCTGTGAACGACACCGCATCCAAATGGTCTCCATCGCCGCGCAGGACAAACGTGCCGCGGGGCAGCCCATTCGGATACGGCTGCGAGATGGACAGCGTGGTGCCGTCGGGCAGCACGCCACCGGGAATGGTGACCGTGGCGTCTCCGCCGGGACTATCCAGATTTCCGCCGGTTGTGCCGATCAATTTTGAATTCTTGGGTGGCGAACCCAGACCAGACCAACGGGGCGGTCCAACAAGTGGATAGGGGACAACAACAGCGTCGGCTACGCATGTTTCCCCCACAAAATGAAACCCCGCTGAACAGACGCATGTCCCTGTCCCGGGGTCGAAATGAGACCCCCCTGGACAGATAGCAAACGTACCATATGCTTCAAATGCCAGTCCCACCGCACCGTCCCGATCGGCACTCACGCCGACTTGTGACAGCGGGATCTTGAACTCGTAGACTTTGTGCTGATACACGGCTTTGTCGGTGTAGACAAATCCAGCCACTCCCCATTTTCGTTCTGGTACCGAGACCTTGAATTTCACAACACCCTCGGCGGTCTTGACATACACCGCCGCATAGTCCTCGTCCTCGTCGTAGGTATTGTCAGGCACAAAATCGAGGGCGACGTACAAATTGCCTGCGTCATTTCGGACCCAGCCATAGGTGAAATTGAACGGATGACCGGTGATGGAGCAAGACCATTCTTTGAAAAACGGTGCGCCTAGATTCTCCTCGTTCAAATCGCCATTCATCTTCAACGTCCCCGGCACACTGTTCAGGCGATAGGAGTAGAACCGGCTCGTGCCGTCCACCGCGCCATAGATATTGCTCGTTGGAAATTCAATCGGCACGCCTAGTCTTTGCTCTGATTCGATGCGCGCGGCAAGCGAGAACACGCGGGGTTGATCATTCGATCCAAAAATGAACGTGAGCGTTTTACCCGCGGCATCGATCACGTCATAATCCACCCGCGCCAATTTCTTGGCGACTAACGCGGGGGATTCGCTTGCGCCCACGACGTCAAAAGGTGTTTGTCCGCCGAGCGTTACCGAATCGATATGTGCGGCATTCGCGCCACTGTACGCGACGCGAACCTGGGCTGGGTTCGTGAGCGCAAAAGACGAAAGATCGATTTGTTGTCGACTGATATACCGGTCAAACGACAATTCGCCGACCACTTGCCAGGTTCCATCGCGCGGAATGGCAACGCTAAACGCGCCATTCGGCACGCCATGGACTGCGGTAGAGCCTGAGTTCGGTGGCGGCATTGGGGCGCTGGCAGAGAGGGCGCTTGCCCACGCCGATAATGCGATGGTCAAGATCGCCAGCGAGATCACCCGCACCAACATAGAGATCTTCATTTTCTCCTCCTGGAGAGGAATGTTTTGGATCGACGATCATCGGCGAAACGACCAGTGCGGACGATCAGTCCTAACTTGATCTTCCCCCTTCTACAACAAGCCACTGTCTCTGCATTCGAGCATAGAACGCAGAGGCATAATCGTGAAACTGTTCACATTATCATAATACCCACGTTTGCGATTCTATGTCAAATAAGGGTTAGAAATCTGATGAAACCGCCAAGCAGTTTGTGGGCGTCTTGGTTGGCTCTTGGCTTGGGTCTCCTGGACCATGCGCCTTGCAGCGGCGACACGGTATTTGCACGCGTTTGACAGGGATTATATTTTCTAGTAATATCATTACTAGAGGGGCGAAAGGGTTATGACCAGGCCAAATTCACCTGCCGCGTCGAGTTTTGGACCACTGACGAACCACCTGCTCTCCACACTCGTCGAGCGCGACCAATACTTGTTCACCTCGCGCGATGCGCGTCGCATTGTGCGGCGCAATGCTTCGGCTGCCAACAAACTCCTGCATACGCTCGTGCGCCAGGGACACATTCGGCGATTGGAGAAAGGCAAGTTCATGCTTCAATCGACAATAGCGGATGCTGAGACGAGCAGTAAGCACGAGTTTCTGGTAGCCATGCAGTTGGTCCAGCCGAGCTACATTGCTTATTGGACGGCGCTCCACTATCACGGTCTGACTGAACAACTCGCTAACGTCGTCTTTGTGGCGACGCCGAAACAGAAAAAGGCGATGCGGATTCAAGGCATAGCGTATCGCTTTGTCACGCTTGCCAAGACCAAGTTCTTTGGAACTGAGACGCAGCAAATCGGCGGGCGGCCCTTCGACAAGCTCAGGGCAGGCTCCTTTCAGATCTCCGATCCTGAGAAAACGGTTGTGGACTGCTTTGCGCATCCCGAGTGCTGCGGTGGGATGATCGAGGCGGCGAAGGGATTGTGGAATGGTCTTCACGAGCGTCGTCTTAACTTAGACAAACTCGCGCACTATGCCGAGCGGCTAGGCAACCGCGCGGTTCTGAAACGCATCGGTTATTTGATCGAGTTCTATCAGATTCCTGCAAACGGACGCTTGACGCGCTGGCTTGAGCATCTTTCCGCAGGTTACAATCCCCTTGACCCCTTGGGGAGTCGGCGCGGAACACACAATGCGCGCTGGCGTCTGCTGGTCAACCGTAGTCCGATCGAGTTGAGCGATTGGAGAATTCACTGACGTTGCTCCCAGCGCGATGTCGAGGGATAACAACTATTGGAGTCGGAAGATGATACCCAAGAGCGAAATCTTTACGGCAGCACGCGCATCGGGGATCCGTGCTGAGAATATCGAGCGCGATTACGCTCTTGGGTGGCTGTTAAAGAGCATCGTCGAGACAAGAGGTCTTACCGGGCGCTATGCTTTCAAGGGGGGCACGGCGCTTCGCAAACTCTACTTTTTCGATTATCGTTGTTCGCAGGATTTGGATTTCACTATCCTATCGGCGATGAGCGAGCGTGACCTGCGCCAAGTGCTTGAAGAGGCAGTGCAATCGGGCAAGCGGAACAGCGGAATCATCTTCCGAGTTGCGGACTTGGTAACTGCGCGTGAGATCCCTGGCGAAGAAGCGTATCGAGTGCGGATCGAATATGAAGGTCCATTGGGACGGCTGGGAGGCACTCAACCGCGTATCACCATAGATGCGACATTGTACGAGAAAGTTGTGCTACCGCTGGCGCAAAGGCAATTGCATCATCCCTACTCGGACAAAGATGAGTGCCAGGCGATGGTTACCGTCTATCCGCTTGAGGAGATGCTTGCCGAGAAAATGCGCGCGCTCCTACGCCGCCGCTACGCGCGGGATGTGTACGACCTGTGGTATCTGTTCAAGCATCACGCTCAAGAAATGGACCTGAGGGGGGCGCGACGCGCGTTGGATGAGAAATGTCGTCACAAAGGATTTACCTTCTCGCAAGCTGACGATTTCCTCAGCCCTGCGCATCGCGGCGATCTTGAGCGGACCTGGACGGCGTCGCTCGAGTATCAAATACAGGACTTGCCCAAGTATCGCACGGTAGAGGTCGAGTTGCGGAAATGGTTGGGCGATTTCTTGAATACGTGAGTTCGTGCTGAGATCGAGGGGTGTTACGAAAAGCGACCTGTCACTCTTCACCCTATAATAGGCCAAGTGTCTTCACCCACAGTAGGCCACCCGTCTTCACCCACAGTAGGCCAGCGTCTTCACCCACACTAGGCCACCTATCTTCACCCACACTGAGCCACCGTGGGGTTGGGAGTCTCCTCCACTCCCGGGTATACTGCTCGGACATTTCGATCCGAGGAGAACCCGATGTCCAAGAGGAGACTGGACACAATGGATATTCATGCCTTACTGCGTCGGTTCCAAGCCGGCGAGAAAGATCGTCCGATTGCTCAGGCGTTGAAGGTCAACCGCGCCACGGTGGCCAAATATCGCACCTGGGCAAAGGAACAAAACTTGTTGCAAGGTCCGCTGCCTGATCTGGAAACGCTCCACGCCTTGTTGAAAGTCAGTTTTGGCAAGGATGACCCACCGCAGAACCAATCCAGCGTCGAAGGTTATCGTGAGACGGTTCAGTCCTTGCTCGAGCAGGGACTGGGCCCGCGTCTAGTTTGGCAAAAGCTCTGCGAACAACCTAATTTCGTCGGCAGCGAGTCGGCGGTGTATCGGCTGTGCGCTAAATTGAAAGCCACGCAACCGCCCGAAGCGGTCGTCCGCATCGAGACTCCGCCGGGCGAAGTCGCCCAGGTAGATTTCGGCGAAGTCCGAAAACTGTTCGACCCGACAACCCAGACGCTGCGTCGCACCTGGGTCTTCACGATGGTGCTGGGCTGGAGCCGCCATATGTACGCCGAGTTCGTTTTCGACCAAGCGATTCCAACCTGGCTCATGTGCCACCAACACGCCTTCGAGTTCTTTGGCGGCGTGCCGAAGCGCGTGGTGCTCGACAATCTCAAGGCGGCCATCATACGCGCTTACACCCAGGACCAAGAGGCGGAAGTGACACGCGCCTATGCCGAATGCGCCGAGCACTATGGATTTCTGATCGACCCCTGCCTGCCGAAGCGGCCGCAGCACAAAGGTAAGGTGGAACGCGGCGGCGTACGCTACATTCAGCAGAGTTTCGTCCCGCTCATCGAATCCAACCTACCCCTCACCGAAGCGAATGAGGCGCTGCGCCGCTGGCTACTGGGTCGCGCCGGGCTGCGCGAGCATGGCACGACGCACCAAGTCCCACTCACCCGCTTCACACAGACGGAGCAGCCCGCTCTCTTACCCCAGCCACGGACCGCCTTTGATCCAGCGATCTGGAAGCAGGTCAAATTGCATCGCGACGGTCACGTGATCTTCGAGAAAGCGTTCTATTCCGCACCGTGTCGCTTTGTCGGTCAAACGCTCTGGTTACGGGCGGGGCTGCGCGAAATCCGCTTGTTTTCCAGTGAGTTTGCGCTGATTGCGACCCACACCCGCACCACCCAAGCGGGCTCCCGCGTGACGCAACTCGATCATCTGCCCCCTGAAAAAGTGCGCGGGGTGACCTTCACGCGCGAGTTGTGTCGAGCCGAAGCGCAGGACATCGGGCCAGCCACAGCCCAGGTCATCGAGGAACTGCTGGACTCGCGGCCCGTCGACAAGCTGCGGACCGCCCTGCGGGTCTTGAAACTCGGTGACACCTACACGCCCGCACGGCTCGAAGCGGCGTGCGCACGCGGCATCGCGTTTGGCGATATCAGTCTACTCACGCTCAAGCGAATCTTGACCGAGGGTCTCGAAGCCCTCACGCTGCCTTTGCTCATGCCCGTCCGCACGGAGTCGCTGGCCTTCGCCCGTTCGGGCGAAGAACTGGCTCAGCCCCTTGGCAGAGGTGCCGCATGGAACTGAAACAGCACCTCATCCCCCAACTGAGACAACTGCGCCTGTCGGGCATCTTGGACACCTTGGAGACCCGCTCGCGGCAAGCCATCGATGAACACTGGAGCTATGCCGACTTCCTGGAACGACTGCTAGAAGACGAAGTCGAGCGACGCCAACAGAAACAACTGACCCTGCGCGTGCGGCGGGCGGCCCTCGCCGGCGACAAAACCCTGGAGACGTTCGACTTTACTTTCAATCCGACGATCAATCGCCAGCGGCTGTATGAGCTGGCCACCTGCAACTTCATCCGTGACAAACGCAATGTGTTGCTCTGTGGGCCGACGGGTGTCGGAAAAAGTCATCTGGCGCAGGCTCTGGCCCACTCGGCGTGTCGAGCCGGCTTCGACGTAGTCTTCACCAACGCCCACACAATGCTGCGTCACCTCAATGCGGGTCGTGCGGACAACACGTTCGAGCGACGCCTGGCGGGCTATGTGCACACCGACTTGCTGGTCATCGATGACTTTGGACTCAAGCCGCTGGTGAGTCCGGCTCCCGAGGATCTTTACGATGTGATCAATGAACGCTATGAGAAGGCGTCGATCCTGGTCACTTCGAATCGTGCGCCCAACGAGTGGGCGAACTGGTTTGCCGATCCGCTGCTCGCATCGGCCGGGCTCGATCGGCTGACGCACGCCGCCCACGTGCTCATCATTACCGGGCCCAGCTTTCGAGCCCGCAGTCGCCAACAACTCGAACAGGAGGTGATGCTCCCCACCGCTCAAGTGACTTCACCGTGACACCCTAACCGATTTCATTTTCACGAGGAGACTCATTCAACGACGGTCGGGTTTGCCGGCCTAGTGTGGGTGAAGATGGCCGGCTTATTACCGGTGAAGATTGACAACCACACGTATTCGGCAGGATTCAGTTCGGGTGCATAGCCAGGAAACTCTTCGACCTGGAGCCGGGGATGCTTTTCGCACCACGCTTTCACTTCGTGATCACGATGGATGCGCCCTCGGTCCC
>Ga0163209_1000607_pt1 | contig 15809 bp, 15 predicted proteins | sample Kivu_160m_FD_113538 | JGI IMG/M metagenome (GOLD analysis project Ga0163209, IMG submission 113538) | Freshwater microbial communities from Lake Kivu, Western Province, Rwanda to study Microbial Dark Matter (Phase II) - Kivu_160m | ecosystem: Environmental > Aquatic > Freshwater > Lake ...
ATATAAGCCCGTGAGGCAGCCGAGCATTTTTGCCCCTGATACTCGAATGCGCCGCGCACCAGCGCGACTGCGAGTTCATCGGGATCAGCGCTGCGATGTGCAAACACGAAATCCTTGCCACCGGTTTCACCAACGATGCGGGGGTATGAATAGTAATCGGCAATATGCTGGCCAACCGTGCGCCACATATCCTGAAAAACAGCGGTACTGCCTGTGAAGTGAATGCCTGCCAACGACGGATTTTGGATGACATTTGGTCCCACTGCAGCACCGGAACCGGGGATGAAATTGATGACTCCATCAGGTAAACCCGCCGCCTGGAACAACTTCATCAGATAATATGCAGAAAAGACTGCCGACGAGGCCGGTTTCCACAGGACCGTATTGCCCATTATAGCCGGTGCCGTTGGCAGATTCCCGGCAATCGAGGTGAAATTAAATGGAGTCACGGCAAAAATGAATCCTTCCAGCGGTCGTTGCTCAAGCCGGTTCCATTGGCCGGCAGGGGAGAACGGTTGTTGCTCATAAATCTGTTCCATGTATTTGACATTAAAATTCCAGAAATCGATTAATTCACAGGCTGAATCGATCTCGGCCTGATAGGCATTTTTACTCTGATTGAGCATAGTGGCCGCATTCAGGATGAACCGCCAGGGACCGGTCAATAATGCAGCCATTTTTTTAAAAATCGCAGCCCGTTCCCACCATGGCATATTAGACCACTCTTGCCAGGCTTTCTGTGAGGCCTGAACGGCGGCTTCAACCTCGGCCTGACCCGCCTTATGATAAATCGCCAGTACATGCTGATGGTCGTGCGGCATGATACACTGACCGGTTTTACCGGTGCGGATTTCCTGACCTCCGATAATCAGGGGAATTTCAATGGTTTCGGATGTCATGTGATTGAGTTGATTTTTCAGTTCCTGACGTTCCGGACTGTCGGGGCGATAGGCCAGGATAGGTTCATTAATCGGATTTGGCAGCGTAAATTTGGCATTACTCATGGAGGCACCTCATTTCGGGTTAGAATGATATCATTTGAGTTGTTTTAAATTAATCCAATTTCGCGTCACTGAACTTAAATTAAAAAATCCGAGGCACGTTCGGTAGAGGAAAATCGCATTTGATCTCCGGAAGCGAGAAAAAGTGTTACCAAATCCAGCCCGGGACTCATATATTGTTGCATGTTGCGATATCTGTTCATGCTTGTCGGAACCATGCTGATTACAGTTGGCGTACCGTTATCGATCCTCAATGGTCAATCCCGATCGATTGAATTACAATCGGCCACGATTATTGTCCAGATCGATAATCGACCCGCCACGATGCAATCGGTGATATCCAACTGGGATGATAAAGTTGACCTGATCGTATTGGTACGCGCCCGTTTGGCAGGCTTGTTTTCATCGACTTACATCTCACCCGTCGATTCAATCGATTTCATGAGTGGTGGGCTGTTACCCAAGCAGGTAGAAACCTGGAAAATTACCGGTTGCGCCAGCCCGTTGATACGCTGGTATTTGCTGACTCCAACCCGCACCGATTCGGCCTTTAGTAACCGTCTGTTATCCATCGCGCCTTATCCCCGGATCGTGTATCAAGAGGTTCCGATTCCGGAGTGGAATAATCTTTGGCAAGTCAGCATCAATGACTGGAATCGTAAAGACCTTCATTTCCCCGGAACGATCTGGTTCAAAGCCGAAGTCGGCTTTGCCGATCAATTTGTGTCAACCGGAGGGATTGAATCCCGTATGCGCGTCATGGAAAACGATTATGGTGGTCTCGATACCACTGTTTTTCGTTTGAGTATCAGAGGCCGGACGAATTGCCGGTTTGTTGATAATCTGCTGCTTTTCCGAAATATTCCGTATATCCAAAATCCGGTCAGCTGGAATGGTATCTGGGAAGATCATCAGACCATGCGATGGATCGGTGGTAATTGGGAAACGTTTTTAATGGCGGCAGCCTGGTTTTCAGGTGAATCGCTGCTGGATTTCCGGGGGCAGTTACCGGTACCGGAAAAAAATCAATTCAGGGTGACCGAATACTATCAGCGACACATTCATCTGAATGAAGGCATCTATCAGGATCAGAAACAAAATCCGGTAACATTGAGTGATTACCTTTTCGGCCCTGGTGATTTTATAATCAAAGGTGATCAATCAGCGGTAATGTTCAGAGATCTCGGAGGAATAAACGATAGACCCAACCGGCAATTGGACGCACAGGATTTGGTCCTTTATTGTCGCAACGCTTCTGTGGCTATCGGTACCGTATCACAGGTAATGGGGGATACACTCAGCCTTGTCCGCTGGAAAAAACGCCGATAAACCCGGTTGATAGTCGTTTTCCGATATAGAATGTGCATAATTTCGTTTGCCTCAATCCAAACCATTATTTAAATTAAGTCCCGTTTTTTGAACACATTAGAAAAAGGGCGATTAGCTCAGGTGGTTAGAGTACTTGCTTGACATGCAAGGGGTCACTGGTTCGAGTCCAGTATCGCCCACAATCTTGTGATGCACAGGAATTTAACCTGCCCATTCTGAGGATGAGTTGACGGCAAATTGGAAAAAGGATTCGTATTTTGACTGCCATAAAAGAGATTTCGGTTACCTTACCCGACGGCAAATGCTATTCCTTACCCTCAGGATCGACACCCGCCGACCTGGCAAAGCACATTAGTCCCCAATTCGCTGAACAGACACTGGCCGCCCGGATCAATGAACAGATGGTTGATCTCAGTTATGCGATCGATCAGGACGTCCAATGTGAATTGATCACATATCAGTCTCCTGAAGCGCACGAGATATTGCTGCATAGTACATCGCACATCATGGCTCAGGCGGTTAAACAACTCTATCCACAGGCTAAAGTCACCATCGGGCCTGCCATCGAAAACCGCTTTTATTATGACTTTGATATTGAACCGCCGCTTACTGACGCTGATCTGGAAAACATCGAAAACCGGATGAATCAGATCATCGAACAGAATTTACCGGTCACACGACGTGAAATCAGTCGCGAAGCAGCCATCGCGCTCTTCGAAGCAATGGGTGAGACCTACAAGGCTGAAATCATCCGCGAAATACCGGAGAGTCAGACACTATCGGTCTATTCGCAGGGTGATTTTACCGATCTCTGCCGCGGTCCGCATATTCCTTCAACGGGTAAGATAAAGGCTCTTAAATTACTCAACGTCGCGGGAGCCTACTGGCGCGGCGATTCGCGTAATAAAATGCTCACGCGGATTTACGGAACCGCTTTTGCTTCGGTTAAGGAATTAAAAAAATATCTCAACTTTCTCGAAGAAGCCAAACGGCGTGACCACCGCAAGCTCGGCAAGGCGCTGGAACTTTTCGAGATCAACGATCAGGTTGGGCCAGGCCTGGCGTTGTGGTACCCCAAAGGGGCTGCATTGCTCCAGGTGATCAAGGAATATTGGCTGGCAGAACACATCAAACGGGGCTATCAGCTGGTTCAAACGCCGCACATCGGCAAATCCAATCTGTGGGAAACCAGCGGTCACCTCGGTTTTTATCGCGAATCGATGTTTGATTCAATGAAGGTTGAAGGGGACGAATACTTCATCAAACCGATGAATTGCCCTTTTCACATCATGATCTACAAATCCAAAACCCGTTCTTATCGCGAGTTGCCTGTTCGCTATGCTGAGTTGGGCACGGTCTATCGTTATGAACTTTCCGGAGTGCTGCACGGGCTCATGCGGGTTCGGGGATTTACCCAGGACGATGCTCATATTATTTGCACTCCAGACCAACTCTCTGAAGAGATTGAAAAATTAGTCCAGTTTTCTTTCGATTATATCCGCTCCTTTGGATTCCGTGACTTTGAGGTTTATGTCTCCACCCGGCCGAAAGAAAAATATGTCGGCAACCCTGCTAATTGGGATGAAGCCACCGATTCATTAATCAAAGCCCTCGAAAAGCTGTCCATCCCACATGCGATGGATATCGGCGGCGGAGCTTTTTACGGCCCCAAGATTGATATTAAAATCCGTGATGCCATCGGTCGCTCATGGCAATGCACAACGATTCAGTTTGATTTCAATGAATCCGACCGATTCAAGATGGAATACATTGCCAGTGACGGCAGCAAACAACAGCCCTATATGATTCATCGCGCGATAATGGGTTCGCTTGAACGCTTTGTCGGTGTGCTGATCGAGCATACCGCCGGTGATTTCCCGGTTTGGCTGGCGCCCGTCCAGGTGGTAGTCATACCCATCACCCAGGAACAAAACGAACACGCGCTGCAGCTGTATGACACACTTCTCCGGAATGGGCTGCGGGTTGAAATCGATCGGAATAATGAAACCATGAACGCCAAAATACGCAGCGCTGAATTGCGCAAAATACCTTATATGTTTATTGTCGGTGAACGCGAAGCTACGGATGCGACCGTCTCGGTCAGACGACGCCGGAGTGGTCAGCGCGGCGTATTTTCCGTTGAGGAAGCCGTTCAGCTGGTGCTCAAGGAGTGTAAAACAAAAGGGGAGGTTGAATCATAGATAAAAATTTACGTGTCAATGAAATGATCCGCTCCCGGTCGGTGCGGGTGATCGATGAGACCGGGAAGCAGGTTGGTATTATGTCACCGCGCGAAGCCCTTGCCATCGCCGAGGAGAAAAATCTTGATCTGGTTGAAATCGCACCCACAACCGATCCGCCGGTCTGCAAAATTATGGATTTCGGCAAGTATCGGTATCAGCAACAGATGAAAGACCGGGAGAGCAAGAAAAAACAGCATGTTGTTAAAATTAAAGAGGTCCGTTTCCGGCCTCGCATCGGCGAAAATGATCTTCAGATGAAGGTCAATATGGCCAAAAAATTTCTTACAGATGGTTTTAAAGTCAAAATTACATTGATGTTTCGCGGCCGTGAAATGGCGCACCGCGAAACCGGGCAGGAATTAGTAAATAAAGTAATCGAATTGCTCACGGATGTCGGCGTTGTCGACAAACCACCGATTTCGGAGGGTCGTTCGATTGTGACTTTCATAAGCGCAAAATAGGAGAATCAGCGAAATGCCAAAAATGAAAACCAGGCGCTCAGCTGCCAAACGATTTAAACTCACCGGATCCGGCAAGATAAAACGCAATCATGCCTATTTTTCCCATATTCTGACAAAGAAAACTCGCAAGAGAAAGCGGAATCTGAGTCAGACCGATCTGGTTGCAGCCTGTGACGAACGTCGTATTAAAAAAATGATATTAACATAGGAGTATCCGATTATGCCCAGAGCCAATAGTTCTGTCCCGCATCACCGGCGACACAGAAAGTTGATTCGCGCTGCCAAGGGATACCGTCAATCCCGCAGCAAATTATATGTCAACGCAAAAGACACGCTCGAAAAGGCGATGTTTTATGCTTATCGGGATCGTCGCGCCAAAAAACGCACTTTCCGGGCCCTGTGGATTGTCCGGATTAATGCTGCCGCTCACGAAAACGGGCTCAGTTACGGTCAGTTCATCCATGGTCTGAAAGTGCATGGAATCGATCTCGATCGCAAAGTGCTGGCTGAAATCGCCGTCCAGGATTCGGCCGGTTTCGCACGTCTTGCCCAAATGGTCAAGGCCTGACGGCATGACACTCGACCAGGAAATCGACGGAGTCCGCCAGCAACTGCAGCAAGACCTCAGCCAGATCAATCCGACACAGGCGACGCTTGAGACCTTACGGATCCGTTATTTAGGGAAGAAAGGTATCGTTCCCGCTTTATTCCGTTATCTTCCCAAACTGGCTGTCGAGGAACGACCTGACGCCGGTCAGATGCTCAATCAACTCAAAAACGAGACGGAAAAAGCGCTCGATGATCTGCATCAGTATCTGATTCACCAACAGGAAAACCGTGCCACGTTTTTCGATTATACGTTACCTGGCAAACGTCCTCCGGTTGGTCACTTGCATCCGGTCACCCGGACAATGAACGCGATCATCGACATTTTTCGCAGGATGGGATTCAGTATCGCTTTCGGACCGGAAATCGAGACCGATTACAACAATTTCCAGGCCCTCAATTTCCCGGATAATCATCCAGCCCGCGATATGCAGGATACTTTTTTTATCGACCGGGATATTTTACTGAGAACCCATACCTCTCCGATTCAGGTCCGCACGATGCTGCAAAACAAACCACCGATCCGGATTCTGGCACCGGGTCGGGTTTATCGCAATGAAGCCATCAATCCGCGCAGTTACTGCATGTTTCATCAGATCGAAGGGCTTTATGTCGATGAACAGGTTACTTTCGCAGAATTAAAGACCACGCTCGATATCTTTGCCAAACAGTTCTTTGGCGCCGGAGTAAAAACCCGGTTACGGCCCAGTTTCTTCCCGTTTACCGAACCCAGCGCGGAAATGGATATCAGCTGTTTCATCTGCGGCGGCAGCGGTTGCCGGGTTTGTAAACAGACCGGTTGGCTTGAGATTCTGGGATGCGGCATGGTTGATCCCAATGTCTTCCGGTCGGTCGGGATCGATCCCGAGAAATATACCGGCTATGCTTTCGGAATGGGACCTGACCGGATTTCACTGCTCAAATACGGGATCGATGACATTCGTCTGCTTTTCGAAGGCGATATCCGTTTTCTCAATCAGTTCTAAGGCACTATGAATATCTATTCCAAATGGCTTGCCAAATATGTCACCCTGCCCGAAGGCGCTGAAACGCTGGCGCATTTGTTGACGTCGCTTGGTCTGGAAAGTAATGTCATTCCAAATGCATACGATACACTCACCGGAGTCGTAACCGCTGAGATTGTAACAGTTGGAAAACATCCCGGATCTGATCGATTGTCAATTTGTGAGGTCAATGATGGTCATCAGTCGGTGACTGTCGTCTGTGGCGCTCCCAATGCCGCGCCGGGACAGAAGGTCATGCTCGCCAAACCGGGAGCCATTTTGCCTAACGGAATGAAGATCACATCAAGCCGGGTTCGCGGAATTTTGTCCGAGGGCATGTTATGCGCCGAAGACGAACTGGGTATTTCAGATGATCATTCGGGCATCATGATTCTTGATCCGGCCACACCTTGCGGAATGACTATTCAGCACTATTTTGAATCGCGTGGTTTTACGCTTAGTGTGGATTTGACTCCCAACCGGCCCGACGCTGCTTCTCATATTGGAATCGCCCGCGATCTGGCATGTGCTCTGGATCGCGATATGCATCTCCCGCGGATAGAACTAACCGAAAATGAACCCTCGACCGCGTCCGCGATCACCGTCAGCATTGACAACCCTGTTGGCTGTCCGCGTTATGCCGCCCGGATTGTCAAAGGGCTTGCTATTGGACCATCGCCCGACTGGCTGGCCGAAGCGCTGCAGCATGTCGGTATCCGTTCAATCAACAATGTCGTCGATGCCGCCAATTACGTTCTGATGGAGACCGGCCATCCGTTGCACACGTTTGATTATCGTGAAATCCGCCGCAAGCAGATCATCGTTCGCAACGCCCGGTCGGCAGAAATGGTTACCACACTCGATGGCATCCAACGTCAACTGAATGAAGAAATCCTGTTGATTTGCGATGGTGAGCGTCCGGTGGCAATCGGCGGAATTATGGGTTTGGCCAACTCAGAAATTACCGAACAGACAACAGATATTCTGATCGAGAGTGCCTACTTTGATCCGGGAACCATCCGAAAAGGATCGAAATATCTTGGACTGCAATCAGAGGCATCTTATCGGTTTGAAAGGGGAGCAGACCCGCAAGGTGTGATATTCGCCCTGAATCGCGTGACAGCCCTTATCCAGGAACTCGCGGGCGGGCAGGTTCTTACCGGAATCGTTGATAATTATATCAGACCGCTATCGTCTCCCCGTGTTGTCGTCCGGTTTCAACGGATCAACCAGCTGCTGGGAGTTGATGTTGCTCCGGAATGGGTCGTCTCCAAATTGCGACGCATCGGTTGTGAAATTATCGCGGCTGACCAGCAATCCGTGACGCTTATTTCACCATCCTGGCGACCTGATCTGGAACGCGAAGTTGACTATATTGAAGAGGTGTTACGTTTTTACGGGATGTCCAATATTCCGGCCTGCACTGAAATCCGGATTCCGCTTACCGCTGAGCATGATAACCGGCATGACCATCTGGAGAGTATCCGACAGAGTGTTGCCGATTTCGGCTATGTTGAGGTTTACAACAATTCGCTGGTTTCGGAAAAGCTGATCGGCTACGGATTGGAAAATCATCCACCGGTGCGCCTGAAGAATCCATTGAGTCTCGATATGGCCTATTTGCGGACTGAATTGGCGCCAGGTTTGACGTTCACTGCCCAGCGCAATATTTTTCGTCGTAACCGGGATTTGCAGCTATTTGAGATCGGATTTATTCAAACACTTGATCCAGACAGTGAAACCCATGCCCGCGAAACCCTCAAACTGGCTGTGCTCGTCAGTGGTCTTTACAGCGCAAGACACTGGGATGTTTCACCTCGTCCGAGTGATCTGTTTAACCTGAAAGGTCTGCTGGAAGCGCTTGCCGAACGGTATGGCTGGCCGCAGCCCGAATACAAACCTTCAAACCATCGACTCTATCAGCCGGTTCTGGAAATCATGATGGTCAATCAACCGATCGGCTGGTTGATGCAAGCCAAGCCGGAGTACCTCCGGACAACCTGGGATATCGAACAGCCGCTGGCGATCATGGAATTGAATCTGGATGTGTTGCTGTCTCTGCTCCGGATGGACAGACATTATTCGGCTCTGCCGGTATATCCGTCCGTTCAACGCGATCTTTCAATTGTCCTGGATGAACGGCAGTTAGTCGACGATGTCGTGAAAATTATTCAGCAGTACGGCGGCTCGTCTTTGAAAGAGGTCAGGTTCTATGATCTGTATCAAGGAAAAAACATTGACAAAGGTCAAAAAAGTTTTACATTTAGTTTGGTTTTTCAAACAGCAGAGCGAACCCTGACGGATGAAGAAGTCGATCACACCATGCAGACGATCATCGGAGCCTTGGAGCGAGACTGCCAGGCACGGCTGAGGTAAACAATGAACTCGACAGATTTGAACAGCCTGAATATTCTGGAAGAAAAAGTCAAACTTCTGTTGCAGCTGATCACTGATTTAAAACAGCAAAACCAAACCCTCAAAGCGAATCTGCGCGAACATCGTGTGATCGAACCGATTGAACAAATTGAAGAGCGGCAAAAATTAAAAGAAAAAATCGAGGGCATGCTGGAACTCCTCGAAGATTTCTGATTGCACGCTGATTTTTTAAAATTAACCCAATAAAAGATGGAAGTAACGAAAAATAATCTTGTCCGCGTGACCATTTACGGTCAGGAATATACCATAAAAGGGGAAGCCGATCCGGCATATATCGCCCACGTGGCGCATTATGTCAATCAAAAAATGGAAGAGGTCGAAAGCTCTGCATCGTTCCCTCTTTCTTCTCTGCGCGTGGCGATCCTGGCCTGCATGAATATTACTGACGAATATTTCAGCACCAAAAAGGAAAAAGACGAGATCATCCGCTCTGTCGATGAAAAATCCAAATTCATCATCGACCTGATCGACGAAAAACTCGACGAATCCTGATACTTCCATCTTTTATATAGTCCCTTGCTCCACGATAAATCGGTTTTTCGGTCTTTCTGGTACGGGTGGAGTAAAGGTTTAGGTAAGGAGTTTAGAGATGAACTGGTTTTTGGATATCGGATATCTGATTGTCGGGGCCGTCATCGGCGGTCTGACTGCGCTTTATATTTACTACCAAAAACTGAAAAACTCGCGCGGCACAGTTGCAGAAATGCTCGAAAGCGCGCGAAAAGAATCCGAGACCATTTTACGCGAGTCGCGGCTGGAAGCCAAAGATGAGGCTATCAGGATTAAACATCGCGCTGAAGAAGAAGCTCGCAACAAAATGCGTGAAATGCGCGATACCGAAAAAAAACTGGATAAACGGGAATTTTATCTTGAGCGCAAGATGGAAATTGCCGATAAAAAGCTTGAAGATTTAGATCAACGCGAAAATGATTTAAAGAAACAGCAGGATGATCTCGTTGTAAAAGAAACCGAATTACAGAACGTCATTAACCAACAAAATGAAAAACTGGAACATATCGCGAATCTGACGCGCAAGGAAGCTGAAGATATTCTGATGGAGCGTCTGCTCGAGAAAGCCAAACAGGGAATCGCCAAAAAAATTAAAGAAATCCGCGACCGCGCAACAGTGGATGCGGTCCGCGAATCAAAGAATATCATCGTGGCTGCGATCCAGCGTTCGGCCGCTGACCATACCGCCGAAACGACGGTTTCGGTTGTCAATCTGCCGAATGAAAACATGAAAGGGCGGATTATCGGTCGCGAAGGCCGCAATATCCGGCATTTTGAGTCTCTGACCGGCGTTGAAATTATCGTCGACGATACGCCGGAAGCCGTAGTGCTTTCGGGTTTTGATCCGGTTCGTCGTGAAGTCGCACGCATCGCGCTCGAAAAACTGATCGTCGATGGACGTATTCATCCCACGCGCATCGAAGAGATGATTCAAAAAGCAGAGAAAGAGGTTGATGAATCAATCATCCGTGCCGCTGAAGAAGCCTGTGATGACGTAAGCCTGTCTCCACTGCAACCCGAAATGATGAAAATGCTCGGAAAACTCAAATACCGGACTTCGTATGGACAAAATGTACTGAAACATTCCATCGAAGTGGCCTGGCTTTCCGGGTTGATGGCCGCCGAACTCGGTTTGAACGGGGAACTGGCTAAACGCGCCGGGCTGTTGCATGATATCGGTAAGGCAATCGACCGTAATGTAACCGGCACACACGCTTTGATTGGGGCTGAATTCGCCAAGAAATTCAAGGAAAACCGCATTGTTGTCAACGCGATCGGCTCTCATCATGAAGAAGTCGAAATGATTCACCCGATTTCGGCGATTGTCCAGGCAGCAGATTCCATCAGCGGTTCCCGCCGGGGAGCCCGCGGCGATACACTTGAAAGTTACATCCAGCGGCTTGAAAAACTGGAAGAGATCGCGCAATCTTTTGACGGTGTGGCCAAAACCTACGCATTTCAGGCCGGCCGGGAAGTGCGCGTTATCGTCGAGAATGAAATTGTTGACGATGCGGGTGCCGATAATCTGGCGGAAGACATCGCCGACAAAATCGAAACCGATTTAAATTATCCGGGACAGATTAAAGTGGTCGTGGTGCGCGAACATCGCAGTGTGAGTTTTGCCAAATGAATCAACCCCATATTATTGATGGTAAAACCATATCCGCGACCATCCGAACCGGTTTCGGACCCCGTATCGCCAGACTCTGGCAAACCGGAATCAATCCGGGTTTGGCCGTGATTCTGATCGGAGACGATCCGGCTTCTCAGGTTTATGTCGGGATGAAAGCCAAGGCATTTGCTGAAATGGGATTGGTTTCTAACACCTTCCGGTTATCCGCTGAAGTGACGGTCACGGAGGTTTTAGACCTCGTAACCGAACTGAACGTCGATCCGCGCTGGCACGGTATCCTGATTCAATTGCCGTTGCCCTCGCATCTGGATACTTACCGGATTATTGAAGCGATTGATCCGGCCAAAGATGCGGATGGTATTCATCCCTGCAACATTGGACGCATGGTACTCGGCATCGAAGCTCCGCTACCTTGCACCCCGCACGGAATCCTGATGCTGTTACAGTATTCGGGGATTACTACCGAAGGCCGGCACGTCGTCATTCTTGGTCGCAGCAATATTGTGGGCAAACCAATCGCCAATCTGATGCTTCAGAAACGGCCAAATGGCAATGCCACGGTAACATTATGCCATACGCGTACACGCGATCTCAAAGCAATTACCCAAACTGCTGATATCCTGATCGCTGCTCTCGGGCAGCCTGAATTCATCGACCGTTCCTTCATCAGGCAGGGCGCTGTGGTGATTGACGTCGGGGTCAACCGGATCGATGATCCGAACGCTGCAAAGGGGTACCGTCTTGCCGGTGATGTGAATTTTGCGGATGTCGCGCCTTTGTGCGCCGCCATCACACCTGTACCCGGTGGTGTCGGACCGATGACCATCACCATGCTGATCGCCAACACAATTTACCTGGCTGAACAGACTTTGATAGACCAGAAGGAGCATTTGCGATGACAAAACTTGAAATATTGCGTCAAAATGACCTGACGCATGGATTGACCGATCCGGAGCTGAGCGAGTTAGCCGAACTCTTCCGCAGCAAACATGCCAAACGGGGCGAGGTGATTTTCAGAGAAGGCGATCCCAGCAATGACCTCTACATCATCGGACGCGGCCGGGTCAACGTTCTGATCTTTTCAAGCAGTCAACCGGGACAGATGGAGCAGATTACCACATTAAAAGACAACGACATCTATGGCGAGTTCAGCCTGATTGACGGATCGCGTCGTTCCGCTACAATTATCGCTGATGAAGAATCGGACTTTTTATATATTTCATTTCTTGATTTTCATCGTTTTCTTGAGAATCATCACCGGATTGGATTCATCGTCATGCGCAATATCAGCAAAATCCTGACCGCCAAACTGCGCAGGATGAATTTCGAAGTACGGAACGCCATTTTTTAGCCTAGTATTTCGGAGGGGGAAATCCGAACGATCATCCGGACACGACGTTCTATTCGTCAATTTGAGGATCGGCCGATTCCGCACGAGCAACTGATTGAGTGCATCGAGGCCGCCCGCTTAGCGCCCTCTGCATCCAATCTGCAACCGCTTGAATATATTCTGATTGATTGTCCGGTCACCTGTGAAACTATTTTCCCACTGCTTAAATGGGCTGCCTATATCACACCCGAAGGCGATCCGCGACCGGATCATCATCCGCGAGCATATGTCGTCATCCTGCTCAACCGATCCATTCGCCCTGAGGGAGGTCAGTATGATGTCGGCGCAGCAGCACAAAACATCATGCTTCAAGCCTGGAGTGAGGGAATTGGCAGTTGCTGGCTGCTCTCTGTCCAGCGCGACCCGCTCCGTCAACTTCTTGGGATACCACCGGGATGGGATATCGATTCGGTAATCGCGCTTGGTTATCCATCCGAGAAACCCCGGATTGAGCCAGCAGTCGGATCGATTCGCTATTGGAAAGACCAACAGGGAACATTGCATGTTCCCAAAAGGGAACTACGTTCGATTCTGCATATTAATCGCTGGAATCCCGAAAAAATATGAGGTAATAATGCATCCAATCCTGTTCAAACTCGGCCCGTTGACGATCTATACATATGGTTTTATGATGGCGACGGCTTTCATAACCTGCTATTACATTCTGATCTATGAATTTAAACGGCTGCAGGCGCCGCCGGATTTTGCCAGCAATGTTGTTTTCTGGGCGGCCATCGGTGGCATTGTCGGCGCAAAAATCCTGTATCTGGTTGAAAATTTGGCCTATGTTATTGATGATCCGATCGGAATGATTTTTTCCGGGGCCGGTTTAGTATTCCATGGAGGGCTCATCGGCGGAAGCCTGGCAGTCATCGCGCTGATTAAATACCATCATCTTCCATTGCGAACCTACGGAGATCGCATAGGGCCGGTTTTGCTGATCGGACAAGGCATTGGTCGCATCGGTTGCTTTTTTGCGGGTTGTTGTCACGGTAAAATGTGCGACTTGCCATGGGCGATGACTTTTCCACATGCCTCACCATCAGCCCCTTATCCGGTTCATCCAACTCAATTGTACGAAACACTCATTAATTTTGTTTTGTTCTTTCTGTTGGTAAAAGTCATCCGACCGCGACTGAAAATTCGGGGAGTAACGTTGGCCATCTATCTGATATTGGCCGGGTGCGAACGCTTTCTGCTGGAGTTCCTGCGGGTTAACCCAAAGGTCGCTCTGGGATTGAGTTCTGCCCAGTACACCTCTCTGGTCATGATCGGACTCGGAATAGGGTTAATGGTGTTGTTCTTCCGGATGGATAGTGCCGAGATAAAACCATCATGACGCGCAGCCGGTTGATCCATCTGTCTGCGTTGAAAATCGGAAATAGTCAAAATGGTTGAATTACTGGCCCAGTTACGCAATCTCTTTTCCCAACATGTCATATTCGGCACCGGCATCCTGCTCATCAGCGGTTATATTATGGGTAAAATTGCCGAGAAGATACATTTGCCTTCAATAACCGGTTACATCATCGCCGGGCTGGCGCTGGGTGAATCGTGTCTGGCATTGATTCCATCCAAGGAAGTGTACAATCTGAATGCCATCACTGAAATTGCTTTGGGATTAATTGCACTGACAATCGGCGCCGAATTCGAACTGACAAAACTCAGAAGAACCGGCAAAGCCATCGTTATCATTACGGTTACCCAGGCGGTTTTTGCGTTTGTATGTGTCGCGATTGCCATGTTACCGTTCGGAGTACCGCTACCGTATGCTTTGCTGCTTGGGGCGATCGCGACAGCCACAGCGCCTGCAGCAACGGTTATTATTGTCCGCGAATTACGCGCGCGCGGTGAATTCATCGACTACTTATATGGTGTAGTTGCCCTCGATGATGCGATTTGCATCGTTGTATTTAGTATTGTTTTCACGATTATTACCCCGCTTTTTTCAGGCGTACTGCAGAGTTCTATCGAGTTAGCCGGGATTCTGGCCGGTTTTACGCGCGCAATGATCGAACTGACTTATTCAGCCTTACTGGGCATGGTGGCTGGGATCGTTCTGCATTACATGACGCGCAAACGGTATAAATTAAATGAAGTACTGATCATTGCGGTCGCTACTATTTTTATTACTACTTCACTGGCGATTGTCTTCCATCTTTCGCTGCTGATAGCCAACATGGTGCTGGGCGCTGTTGTGATTAATATTTCTTACAAGAACCGGCGAATTTTCCATGTGATTGAACCCATTACACCACCCGTATTTGCACTCTTCTTTATTCTGGCCGGAACGGAAGTCAACATGGCGATTTTCGTGCATGGAATTGTCATTCTTTACGGAATAGTCTTTACGGTTAGCCGGTTTATTGGGAAATATTCTGGTTCCTATTTATCGGCACTGGTGACCCGGTCATCTTCGAATATTCGCAACTATCTGGGTTTTTGTCTTTTTCCACAAGCGGGAGTCGCGATCGGTTTAGTGCTGCTTGTCCAAACCTCACCGGTCGTCATCAGTGCTTCACCGGAAATCCGTGAATATCTGATCATGATTATCAATGTTGTTCTATTCAGTGTGTTTCTCAACGAACTGATTGGCCCGTTGATTTCGCGATATGGCATTATCAAAGGCGCCGAACTAAAGTAGGAGAATGCATGGATATTGTTGATATTGTCAGGGAAGATGTCTGCACTCTGCAGCTGACCGCAAAAAGTAAAAACGACTGTCTGATGCAGCTCGCGTTTTTGATGTCGAATGCTTTTGAAAACCTCACGGCCGCGGAACTGTTTGAGGCGTTAAAAGAGCGTGAGCAACTCGGGTCGACCGGTTTTGAGAATGGGATTGCCATTCCTCACGCCAAACTCAGCCGTATCGATCGCTTTGCACTGGGTATTGCGGTGGCGCCAAAAGGTATCGAATTCGGAAGTATCGACGGTAAAAAAAGTTCGTTGTTTTTCACGATTATCGGACCTGATACACAGGCTGAAGAACATTTGAAACTGCTCGCAACGGTATCACGTATTTCACGCAATCAAAATGCACGCAAGGAACTCATGCGTGCTATCAGTCTGACTGCTCTAAAAGAGACCTTCATCCGGTTTTCCGGATCTCCGGTTCCGACTGAGAAAAAACCGTCCAAACAAAAACTGCTCATCATCGTGCTCTACGAAAAACGCTACTTTGAGGATATTATCAATC
>Ga0163209_1000610_pt1 | contig 15715 bp, 12 predicted proteins | sample Kivu_160m_FD_113538 | JGI IMG/M metagenome (GOLD analysis project Ga0163209, IMG submission 113538) | Freshwater microbial communities from Lake Kivu, Western Province, Rwanda to study Microbial Dark Matter (Phase II) - Kivu_160m | ecosystem: Environmental > Aquatic > Freshwater > Lake ...
CTCTCCTTCAAGGAATCGGGAATCGCCGGGATCCTCAACCTCGACTTTGCGCATCATCTGCCTGACAATGACCTCGAAATGCTTGTCATTGATCTTCACACCCTGTAACCGGTACACCTCCTGTATCTCATTCACGATATATTCCTGCACCTTCATGGGGCCCTTGATTGCGAGGATGTCGCTCGGCGTCAGCGCACCATCCGACAAGGCGGTACCGGCCCTGACATAGTCGTTTTCCTGGGCGAGGATCTGCTTCGTCGTGGGGATCAGGTAACGTTTTTCTTCGCCGGTTTTTGAAGTGATAATGACCTCGCGGTTTCCGCGTTTGAGTTTCTTGGCAAAGGAGACCACGCCGTCAATTTCCGAAACTACCGCGGGATCCGACGGATTCCTTGCTTCGAACAGCTCGGTGACCCTGGGAAGACCACCCGTGATATCGCCGGCCTTTCCGATGGCGCGGGGGATCTTGACCAGTACCTCCCCGGCCTTGATCTTCACACCGTCGTCCGTGTTGATGTGGGCGCCCACCGGGATGTCATACACCTTGATGATATCGCCCGAAGCCGACAGAATATTGATGGCCGGGTTCTTGGCCTTCTGTCGCGACTCGATCACAACTTTTTCGTGATAACCGGTCTGCTCGTCTGATTCCACCCGGTAGGTCACGTTTTCGAGGATGTTCTCAAAGCTCACCTTACCGGATACTTCAGAAAGGATCACGGCATTGTAAGGGTCCCAGTCGCTGATCAGCTGTCCCTTCTTTACATGATCCCCACTGCGGAAATACAACTTCGCACCATAGGGAATATGGGCCGAGGTAAGGGCGATCCGGGTGTTCTGGTCAATGATCCTCATTTCAGCCGACCGCCCGATGACGATGTCGTACTTTTCGCCTCCGTCACTTGAATATTCCACCGATCGCAGTTCATCGACTTCCAAAACACCGTCGTGCTTTGCATCGATCCGGGATGCGCTGGCAATGTTCACCCCTGCCACCCCACCGACGTGGAATGTACGCAGGGTAAGCTGTGTGCCGGGTTCGCCGATGCTCTGGGCTGCGATAACGCCCACGGCCTCTCCCTTCTGCACCATGGTCCCCGTGGCAAGGTTGCGGCCGTAACATTTTGCGCACACGCCTTTCTTGGATTCGCAGGTCAGCACCGAGCGGATCTCGATCGCTTCCAGTGGGGAATCCTCGATGATCCTTGCGATCTCTTCGGTGATCTCGCTCCCGGCAGTGATGATCAGCTCGCTGGTTTGCGGATGGTGTATATCGTGGAGGGAAACTCTTCCGAGAATACGGTCATAGAGGGATTCAACCACCTCTTCGGCCTTTTTCAGGGCAGTGATGGTCAGGCCGCGCAACGTGCCGCAGTCTTCTTCGGAAATGATCACATCCTGCGACACATCAACCAGCCGGCGGGTGAGGTACCCGGCATCGGCGGTCTTCAGCGCCGTGTCGGCAAGACCTTTGCGCGCCCCGTGTGTCGAGATGAAGTACTCGAGCACCGAAAGCCCCTCCTTGAAGTTCGAAAGGATCGGGTTCTCGATGATCTCACCGCCTCCTGCGCCTGATTTCTGTGGCTTGGCCATCAGTCCGCGCATGCCCGAAAGCTGTCTGATCTGCTCTTTGGAACCTCTGGCGCCGGAGTCGAGCATCATGTACACGGAATTGAAACCCTGCTTGTCGTTGATAAGCTGGTTCATCAGGGAGACCGTGAGCTGTGAGTTTGCATGGGTCCAGATGTCGATGATCTGGTTGTAACGCTCGTTATTGGTAATAAATCCCTGGTTATAGCTGTTCACCACCTCGTCAACTTCCGCCCTTGCATCGGCGATGAGCGATTCCTTGACTTTGGGGACGATCACATCATCGAGGTTGAATGACAGGCCGCCCTGGAATGCCATGTTGAAGCCGAGATCCTTGATGTCGTCCAGAAATTTGGCAGTTTTTGCCGTTCCGGTCTTCTTCAGGATCTGGCCGATGATGTCACGGAGCGATTTCTTGGTCAGCAACTCGTTGATATAGCCGTATTCCTCCGGCACGACCTGGTTGAAGATTACCCGGCCAACCGTCGTGTCGATGATCCTGGTAACTTTTTCATCGTTTTCCATGAAGGTGTGGCGAACCTTGATGATAGCATGCAGGTCGACCACATTTTCGTTATAGGCGATAATGACCTCCTCGGCCGAGTAGAAGACCATGCCTTCGCCCTTCACTTTAATATCACTCTGACTTTTCCTGGCCTTGGTCATGTAATACAGCCCCAGTACCATGTCCTGTGAAGGAACGGTTACGGGAGCGCCGTTGGCCGGGTTGAGGATGTTGTGGGAGGCCAGCATCAGGAGCTGTGCCTCCAGGATGGCGGCATTGCCAAGGGGTACGTGTACGGCCATCTGGTCGCCGTCGAAGTCGGCGTTGAAAGCAGTACAGACCAAGGGGTGCAACTGAATGGCTTTCCCTTCGATCAGCTTGGGCTGGAATGCCTGGATACCGAGCCGGTGCAGTGTTGGTGCGCGGTTAAGCAGCACCGGGTGTCCTTTAAGGATATTCTCCAGGATGTCCCAGACAACCGGGTCTTTCCGGTCAACTATTTTCTTGGCAGATTTGACAGTCTTGACAATTCCCCGCTCCAGCATTTTGCGGATGATGAAGGGTTTGTAGAGCTCGGAGGCCATCTCCTTGGGGAGACCGCATTCATTGAGTTTCAGTTCGGGACCGACCACGATGACAGAACGGCCCGAATAATCGACGCGTTTCCCCAGCAGGTTCTGGCGGAAACGACCCTGCTTGCCTTTCAGACTATCGGACAGTGATTTCAGTGCGCGGTTCGATTCGGTTTTAACGGCGCTTGCTTTCCGGGAGTTGTCGAACAACGAATCCACCGCCTCCTGAAGCATGCGTTTCTCGTTGCGGAGGATGACATCCGGCGCCTTGATCTCGATCAGTCTTTTCAGGCGGTTGTTACGGATGATCACACGACGGTAAAGGTCGTTGAGGTCGCTGGTGGCAAAACGTCCGCCATCCAGGGGCACGAGTGGTCGGAGTTCAGGCGGGATGACCTGCACCACTTTGACGATCATCCATTCCGGCCGGTTCTCGAGCCGTTTCTGGCCGTCGCGAAAAGATTCGAATACCTGGAGGCGCTTCAGCGCCTCGGCCTTGCGCTGCTGTGAGGTCTCGGTGTTGGCCTTGACGCGAAGGTCGTACGACTCCTTGTCGAGGTCGATACGGGCCAGCAGGTCGTGCAGTGCCTCGGCCCCCATCCTGGCAACGAATTTGTCCGGATGGCTGTCGTCCAGATACTGGTTCTCCTGCGGAAGTTTTTCCATGATGTCGAAATACTCCTCTTCCGAAAGGAAATCAAGGTAGTTCAGCCCGTCGGCCTGCTTGATGCCCGGGTTGATCACGACATATTTCTCATAATAGATGATCGACTCCAGTTTTTTTGTGGGCAGTCCGAGCAGCGACCCGATCTTGTTGGGCAGGGATCGGAAAAACCAGATATGTGCGACCGGGACGACCAGTTGAATATGCCCCATCCGCTCACGCCGCACCTTTTTTTCGGTCACTTCCACGCCGCAGCGGTCACAAACGATCCCCTTGTAGCGGATACGTTTGTACTTCCCGCAATGACATTCCCAGTCTTTTACCGGCCCGAAAATGCGTTCGCAGAAAAGTCCATCCCTTTCAGGCTTGTAGGTCCTGTAATTGATGGTCTCGGGCTTCAGTACCTCCCCGCTCGACATCTCGAGTATCTTTTCGGGGGAGGATAGGCTGATGGTGATCCTTGAAAAACTGCTGTTGACCTGACCCTCTTTCCTGTAAGCCATATTGTGTGTTATTTCAATTGAAAACCAAAAAACGACAATTTACCCCGACCTGCGATGAGACGCAGGCCTGGTTAATCAAAGGAGAGGCTCAGACCGAGTCCGCGCAATTCGTGAACCAGCACATTAAAGGATTCAGGGATGCCCGGAGTCGGCATGGTCTCGCCCTTGACGATGCTCTCATAAGCCTTGGCACGGCCGATCACGTCGTCCGATTTCACCGTTTGAATTTCCAGCAGGATGTTGGCGGCACCGAAGGCTTCGAGCGCCCAGACTTCCATTTCACCGAAACGCTGGCCCCCGAACTGGGCTTTCCCGCCAAGCGGCTGCTGGGTAATAAGCGAATACGGACCGATGGAACGTGCGTGCATTTTGTCATCCACCATGTGGTGCAGCTTCATCATGTAAATATAACCTACGGTGGTCGGCTGATCGAAACGCTCGCCGGCCAGTCCGTCGTAGAGGTACACCTTGCCATTCCTCGGCAGGCCGGCTTTCTCAAGGTAACCGTTGATCTGGTCAATCGTGGCGCCGTCGAAGATCGGTGTGGTGAACCGAAGGTCAAGCTTCTTCGCTGCCCATCCAAGGATCGTTTCGTATATCTGGCCGAGGTTCATTCGGGAAGGTACGCCAAGCGGGTTCAGAACCACGTCGACGGGAGTTCCGTCGGCCAGGAAGGGCATATCTTCCTCACGCTGGATGCGGGCAACGATACCCTTGTTCCCATGGCGTCCGGCCATCTTGTCGCCCACCTTCAGCTTGCGCTTTTTGGCAATGTAAACTTTCGCCATCTGGACGATCCCGGCGGGCAGGTCATCGCCCACGACCGCTACGAATTTCTTGCGGTTGTATACCCCGAGGATCTCCTTATACTTGATGATGAAGTTGTTGATCAGTGTCTTGATAAGGTCGTTCTTCTCCTTGTCGGTCGTCCACTTGTTGGGATTGATGTTCAGGTAGTCGATATCCATCAGGGCTTTGGTATGGAACTTGGCTCCCTTGGCGATGATCTCCTGCTTGAAATTGTTGTAAACCCCCTGGGAAACCTTTCCGGTGACAAGCGTGCCGAGCTTTTCGACCAGCTTCACCCTGAGCTTGTCCACCTCCTTGTGGTAATCGTCGTCGAGCTTCTTGATGTCATCCTTCTCGCGGGCTTTTGCCTTGCGGTCCTTGACGATCCTTGAAAAGAGCTTTTTATCGATGACGACGCCCTTCATGGACGGGGGCGCCTTAAGGGAGGCATCCTTTACATCGCCTGCCTTGTCTCCGAAGATAGCCCGCAGGAGCTTCTCCTCGGGAGTCGGATCGCTTTCTCCTTTCGGCGTGATCTTACCGATGAGGATATCCCCTTCGTTAACCTCTGCGCCGATGCGGATCAGGCCGTTCTCATCCAGGTCTTTGGTGGCCTCGGCGCTCACGTTCGGGATGTCATTCGTCAGCTCTTCCACACCGCGCTTGGTGTCGCGCACTTCAAGGGTAAATTCCTCGATGTGTATAGAGGTGAATATATCCTCCTTCAGTACCTTCTCGGAAATGACGATGGCGTCCTCGAAATTGTACCCTTTCCAGGGCATGAAGGCGACCATCAGGTTTCGTCCGAGTGCCAGTGATCCGTTCTTTGTCGCGTACCCTTCGCACAGCACCTGGCCTTTGGTCACCTTGTCGCCTTTGCGCACGATCGGGCGCAGGTTAACGCAGGTGTTCTGGTTCGTACGGGCAAACTTGGTCAGGGTGTAAGTGACGGAGTCCTCCTCGAAGCTGACCAGCCGTTCCTTTTCGTCCCGGTTATATCTGATCACGATCTGGTTGGCATCCACCAATTCCACCACGCCGGTTCCTTCCGCGTTGATCAGTACGCGGGAGTCGCGGGCGACGACATCCTCGATGCCGGTGCCTACCAGCGATTCCTCGGGGTTCAGCAGCGGCACAGCCTGGCGCATCATGTTCGAGCCCATCAGGGCGCGGTTTGCGTCGTCGTGCTCAAGAAACGGGATGAGCGAAGCTGCGATGGAGGCGATCTGGTTGGGCGCGATATCGATCAGGTCGACCTTGTCCTTTTCAATGATCGGGTAATCGGCCAGGTAACGGACCTTCACTTTTTCCTCCGCGAAGTGGCCGTGGTCATCCATCGGGGTCGTGGCCTGCCCGATGATCTTGTGCTCCTCCTCCTCTGCCGTGAGGTAGATGGGCAGTTCATCGAGTGAGACATTGCCGTCTGTGACCTTGTGGTAGGGTGTTTCGATGAAGCCCAGTTTGTCGATCTTTGCGTAGACGCAAAGCGATGAAATCAGCCCGATCTTGGGTCCTTCGGGCGTTTCGATGGTACAGAGCCGCCCGTAGTGCGTGTAATGAACGTCGCGGACCTCAAAGCCGGCGCGCTCGCGTGAAAGACCACCGGGACCCAGGGCGGAGATCCTACGCTTGTGCGTGAGTTCCGACAGCGGGTTGGTCTGGTCCATGAACTGCGACAACTGGTTGGTGCCGAAGAAGGTATTGATTACCGACGAAAGGGTTTTGGCGTTGATCAGGTCCATCGGGGTGAAGACTTCGTTGTCCCTGACGTTCATTCGCTCCCGGATGGTGCGCGCCATCCTTGAAAGACCCACGCCGAATTGGTTGAAGAGCTGCTCGCCGACGGTTCTAACACGACGGTTGCTCAGGTGGTCGATGTCGTCGACTTCCGCTTTTGCATTGACCAGCTCGATAAGGTATTTGATGATGGAAATGATATCCTCCTTGGTCAGCACCTTGGTCTCAGCCGGTGTGGTGAGGGTGAGCTTCCGGTTGATCCGGTAACGTCCCACGTCTCCAAGGTCATAACGTTTGTCGGAGAAGAAGAGTTTCTCGATGATCCCGCGCGCGGTTTCTTCATCCGGTGGTTCTGCGTTGCGCAGCTGCCTGTAGATGAATTCAACCGCTTCCTTTTCCGAGTTGGCGGGGTCCTTCTGCAAGGTGTTGAAGATGATCGCAAAATCCGTTGCAAGTGACTCTTCCCGGTGTACCAGGATGGCTTTGATGCCGGCGTCGAGGATCTGGTCGATATGATCATTTTCCAGGATCGTCTCCCGTTCGATGATCACTTCTGTACGCTCGATGGAGACAACCTCGCCGGTGTCCTCGTCAACAAAATCCTCGATCCAGGCCCTGACGACGCGGGCGGCAAGCTTCGAGCCGACGACCCGCTTGAGGGCGGCGCGGCTTACTTTAATCTCCTGCGCCAACCCGAAGATCTCAAGGATATCCTTGTCGGTCTCGTAACCGATGGCACGCAGCAGGGTGGTGACCGGCAGTTTCTTCTTGCGGTCGATGTATGCGTACATCACGTTATTGATGTCGGTCGTGAACTCGATCCAGGATCCTTTGAAGGGGATGATCCTGGCCGAATATAGCTGCGAGCCGTTGGCATGGAAACTGGTGCTGAAGAAAACGCCCGGCGAACGGTGCAACTGGGAAACGACCACCCTTTCCGCCCCATTGATCACGAAAGTGCCTCGCGGGGTCATGTAGGGGATCATGCCAAGATATACATCCTGGATGATCGTCTCGAAATCTTCGTGTTCGGGATCGGTGCAGTAAAGCTTCAACTTGGCTTTTAGGGGCACGCTGTAGGTGAGTCCGCGCTCGATGCACTCTTCTATTGAGTAGCGCGGAGGATCGATGAAATAATCCAGAAACTCGAGCACAAAATTATTCCGTGCATCGGAGATCGGAAAATTCTCGGTAAAAACCTTGTACAGCCCTTCATTGACCCTGTTTTCCGGATTTGTCTCCAACTGGAAGAAATCCTGGAACGATTTTAACTGAATATCGAGAAAATCAGGATATTCTGCCTTGATCCGGGTGGATCCAAAGCAAATTTTTTCGGTTTTCTGTGAAGCCAAGGTCGGTATGTTTTGTTTCCTGCATGGCAGGAAGGTTTGAAATTAATGAATGTCAATAAACCGCAGACCTCCCCTTACCGGGAGAGATCTGCGGTTCTATCACGGTATAAGAATTCTGCTCTTACTTAATTTCAACCTCTGCACCAGCCTCCTTCAACTGACTCATCAAAGCGTTGGCCTCATCCTTTGATACGCCTTCCTTGATTGCTTTCGGAGCGGCGTCAACCAGTTCCTTGGCCTCCTTCAGGCCGAGGCTGGTCAGTTCCTTCACCAGCTTCACCACAGCCAGCTTGGCCTGGCCGGCCGACTTCAGAATGACGTCGAAGGTATTCTTCTCTTCAGCCTGAGGAGCTGCAGCGGCAGCGGGGGCTGCGACTGCCACTGCTGCGGCTGCCGGCTCGATACCGTATTCGTTCTTCAGGATCTGCGCTAATTCGTTAACCTCTTTAACTGTTAAATTGACTAACTGTTCTGCAAAAGCTTTTAAATCTGCCATGTTTGTCACTGTTTGTGTTCCGGCGTCACGGAACGGTTATTACTACAATTGTTTTTCGTTGCAATATTTACTCAGGCTTTTCCGATAATGTCTTTACGATCCCGGAAAGCTTGTTCCCTCCCGACTGGAGCGCTGAGATGACGTTCCTGGCGGGTGACTGGAGCAGGCCGATCAGATCCCCGATCAGTTCAAACTTCGACTTGATGTTGACAAGGGCGTCGAGTTGGCTGTCGCCTAAATAGATCGTCTCTTCCACGTAAGCGCCCTTCAGTAAAGGTCTGGGCGACGTTTTGCGAAAGTCCTTGATCAGCTTGGCCGGATCGTTGGCGACCTCGGAAAACATGATGGAGGTGGGGCCGGTAAGCATGGGATAAAACTCCTCGAACGCTTTCCCGGAACGCTCCATGGCTTTCTGCAACAGGGTGTTTTTCACAACTTTCAATTGAACGTTTCTCTTAAAGCACGTCCTTCTGAGCCTGCTGGTCATCGCTGCATCCAGGGTAGAAATATCGGCCAGGTAAAAGGAGCCGGCTCCTTTCAACTGTTCTGCAAGAGATTCGATGAACCTGGTTTTTTCTTCTTTTCTCATTTTGGTGGTTCCTCAGATTTCTGTCGTTAGGCGGTAACCGATTTCGGATCAATCTGAACGCTGGGGCTCATGGTGCTCGACATGTAAATGCTCTTTACATAGGTACCTTTCGCTGAAGGCGGCTTCAGTTTGATGATGGTGTTGATGAGCTCCTTTGCATTATCCACGATCTTATCCCGGTCAAAGGAAACCTTCGCGACGGAGGCGTGAATAATGCCGAACTTGTCAACCTTGAAATCGATCTTTCCCGCTTTTACTTCTTTAACGGCCTTTCCAACCTCCATGGTAACAGTCCCCGTTTTGGGGTTGGGCATCAGTCCCCGGGGTCCGAGGATACGTCCGAGTGCACCAACCTTGGCCATCACACTGGGCATGGTGATTATCACATCTACATCCGTCCAGCCTCCCTTGATCTTCTCGATATACTCGTCGAGACCTGCAAAGTCGGCGCCGGCCTGCAGCGCCTCCTCCTCCTTGTCGGGAGAGCAGAGCGCCAGCACGCGCGTCGTTTTTCCCGTACCGTGTGGAAGCGTCACGATACCGCGGACCATCTGGTTGGCTTTCCGGGGGTCAACCCCGAGACGAACGTCAATATCGACGGATGAATCGAATTTGGTATTGCTGATCTCCTTGATGAGACCCGCAGCATCCGCCAACGAATAAACGGTATCCCTGTCAATTTTCGCCAGGGCTACCTTCCTCTTTTTTGTCAGCTTTGTCATGGTTTATGAATTGATGGTTGTTAATGAGGTCTTTTAAACAACACCTATTTATTTATCCTGATCTATTTCTTGAAGGGTGAGGCCCCGGTGATGGTGATCCCCATGCTCCTGGCTGTGCCGGCGACCATCCGGGTAGCCGATTCCAGGGTGAAGGCGTTCAGGTCGGGCATCTTGTCCTCCGCAATCTTCTGCAACTGCTCCCAGGAGACGGAAGCCACCTTGTTTCGGTTCGGTTCAGGTGATCCCTTCGCGAGCTTGGTGATCTCCATCAGTTGCACGGCGACCGGGGGTGTCTTGAGGATGAAGTCGAACGACTTGTCCCTGTAAACCGTGATGATAACGGGAATGACTTTCCCGGCTTTGTCCTGCGTGCGACCATTGAACTGCTTGCAGAACTCCATGATGTTTACGCCTTTGGCGCCCAGCGCCGGACCGATCGGGGGAGAGGGATTTGCTGCACCTCCCTTGATCTGTAGCTTGATGATTCCACTTACTTCTTTTGCCATTGTATTTACGATTGGTGGTACAGACGGGGCATTGCCCCGTCTTTACTTAACTCTTTCTGCCCGTACAGACGGGGCATTGCCACGTCTTTACATTACTCTTTCTGCACTTGCATGAAGCTCAGCTCCAGCGGCGTTTTTCTTCCGAAGATCTTCACCATGACCTTCAGCTTTTTCTTTTCTTCGTTGATCTCCTCGATGACCCCGGAGAAGCTGTTGAAGGGGCCGTCGATCACGGTCACCGTCTCCCCGATGATGAACGGGATGTTCACCTCTTCACCCTGCTCCGACAGCTCGTCGAACTTTCCGAGGATCCGCTTGACCTCAGAGGGACGCAGCGGGTGGGCTTCCCCTTTGGCGCCCAGGAAACCGAGCACGCCCGGTATGTTCCGGATAATATGGGGCACCTCCCCGGTCAGGTTGGCTTCGATCAGCACATAACCGGGAAAGTAGTTCCGCTCCTTGCTCACCTTCTTCCCATTACGGATCAGGTAAACCTTTTCGGTCGGGATAAGCACCTGGGAAATGAAATCCTGGAGGTGATGGTTGACAATTTCGCTTTCCAGATATTGCTTCACCTTTTTCTCATTCCCGGAGATGGCCCTTACAACGTACCACTTTTTTGTTCCTTCAGTCATGCGTTAATGAGTTGGATACACTGTATGTTGATGCAGTCCGGAAAAATTAATCCTGAAGGCCTTAAAAAAGCTTGTAGAATTGAATGAGGACATTCCGGAAAACTTCATCCATCGCAAAGACGATGATGGCGATGATCAGCGATGCGACTGATACCACGATGGCGCTTCCCTGCAATTCCTGCCAGGTGGGCCAGGACACCTTGTGCATCAGCTCATCATAACTTTCCTGAATGTAATTAACTACTTTGTTGGCCATTTTTGCATGGTTTTGCACGGGTGGTAGGAATCGAACCCACAGCCTACGGTTTTGGAGACCGCCACTCTACCAGTTGAGCTACACCCGTGTGCAATTAAACTTTAATAACCGTTTTTTCGCTACTTCGCTATTTCGCTATTTCGCTACATTGTTAGTCAAGGATCTCGGTGACCTGGCCGGCGCCGACGGTACGTCCGCCTTCACGGATGGCGAAGCGAAGCCCTTTGTTCATGGCGATTTCGGAGATCAGATCGACCGTGATGGTCAGGTTATCGCCAGGCATGCACATCTCGATCCCTTCCGGCAGGTGGATCTCACCGGTGACGTCGGTGGTCCTGAAATAGAACTGCGGGCGGTATTTATTATGGAACGGGGTGTGACGTCCGCCTTCCTGGGTTTTCAGGATATAGACCTCGGCCTTGAATTTTTTGTGCGGGGTGATGGAACCCGGCTTGGCAATGACCATGCCGCGGCGGATCTCATCTTTGTCGATCCCGCGGAGGAGCAGACCTGCATTATCGCCGGCTTCTCCCCTGTCGAGGATCTTGCGGAACATCTCGACGCCGGTCACAACAGACTTCAGCTTCTCTGCGCCCATTCCGATGATGTCAACGGGGTCGCCCGTGAGGATCACGCCGGTTTCGATCCTTCCGGTTGCGACTGTTCCGCGGCCGGTAATGGAGAAGACGTCTTCGACGGGCATCAGGAAGGGCTTGTCGATATCGCGGACGGGCAGCGGGATATAGGAATCCACGGCATCCATCAGTTCCATGATCTTTTCCACCCACTGCGGCTCCTTGTTCAGTCCGCCGAGGGCCGATCCGCGGATCACCGGGGTGTTGGCGCCGTCGAATCCGTAGAAAGTCAGCAGGTCGCGGATCTCCATCTCAACAATCTCGAGAATTTCCGGATCGTCAACACTGTCGCACTTGTTCATGAAAACGACCAGCTTGGGTACGCCAACCTGGCGAGCCAGCAGGATATGTTCACGGGTTTGCGGCATGGGCCCGTCGGTGGCGGCAACCACGATAATGGCGCCGTCCATCTGTGCGGCGCCCGTGACCATGTTCTTGATGTAGTCGGCATGCCCGGGGCAGTCGACGTGTGCATAGTGACGGGATGCGGTCTGATATTCGATATGAGCGGTGTTGATCGTGATTCCGCGTGCCTTTTCTTCAGGGGCATTGTCAATGGAATCGAAGGACCTGTACTCCGACAGGCCTTTGTCTGCCAAAACCAGGGTGATGGCAGCCGTTAACGTGGTTTTGCCATGATCAATGTGGCCAATGGTGCCGACATTGACATGCGGTTTGGACCTTGAAAATTTCTCTTTAGCCATTGTTATTAAAGTTTAATTACGGTTAATTGATTTAATGTCTGATCATTGATTGAATTGACTGGCTGGTCAATTTAGAGCCTTTGAGCAGAATTGAACTGCTGACCCCTTCCTTACCAAGGAAGTGCTCTACCCCTGAGCTACAAAGGCGAAAATGAGTGAGCGGAAGACGGGGCTCGAACCCGCCACCTGAAGCTTGGAAGGCTTCCGCTCTACCAAATGAGCTACTTCCGCGAAGTGGGCATGGGTTTGGGTATAAAACACAAACCCTCCTCGTGGGGGGAGAAGGATTCGAACCTCCGAAGGCTGCGCCAACAGATTTACAGTCTGCCCCATTTGACCGCTCTGGTATCCCCCCGTTGTCCATTGGGTGATGGACATCTATCTTTTCAGTTTTTCAATGAACTTGTCTCCGTTTTTCGCCCGGGCAGTGCCGCGCGATTCTGAGCCGATGGACGGATTCGAACCGCCGACCAGCTGATTACAAATCAGCTGCTCTACCAGCTGAGCTACATCGGCAGCCCTTGTCTTAAAAAAAGGACTGCAAAAGTATGAACAATTTGAATACGAAGCAAGGATTTATTTAAATTATGGGCGGAAAATGAAGATTTTTTTAAACAAATTTTGTACCGAACTCTTAAACAGGCGTCAATACTGAGGTTCCATTAAATGTTGAAGGCAACTTTTCAGGGTTGCCTTCGATATTGGGTTGGGTTCGGAACGGATCAGTTGCCTCTTACCTTCTCCTTGTGCTTGACCAGTTGTTTGCGCAGAGCATCCGAAGCCAGGTCGATGGCTCCTTCAAAGGTGGCAGACTCCTTCTTGGCGAAAAGGTCATACCCTTTGATCAGGAGCCTGACCTCGGCGATCTTGTTCTCCCGTGTTTCGGAATTATCCATTTTCAGGATCACCTCGCCGGCGATCACGCCCTCGAAAAAGGTCTGCAGCTTCTCCAGCTTCTCGTTGATGAAAGCCTCCAGTTTCTTGTCGGCCTTGAAATGCACAGAGTTGATTTTAACATTCATTCCAACCTCCTTTTTTACGCCTTTGGATGGGCTTGTTTGTATATTCGTTTCAGTTTGTCGATGGTATTATGCGTATAAACCTGGGTCGCCGACAGGCTGGCATGCCCCAGGAGTTCTTTTACCGCGTTGAGTTCCGCACCGTTGTCGAGCAGGTGGGTGGCAAATGTATGCCGCAACACATGGGGACTTTTTTTTGCCAGGGTCGTCACCTCCCCGAGCCGTGCAGTCACGATCCTGTGCACCATCCTGCCGTAAGCAGGTTTTCCCCTGTCGGTCAGGAAAACGTGCTCGGCATCTCCGAACAACCTTCTCTTTTCAGCCAGATAAATCTTCAACATGGCACCCGACTTGTTACTGAACGGAATGAGCCGCTCTTTATTTCGTTTACCGAGCACCTTAATTGTACCCTTCTGAAAATCAATATCCTGTTCCTTCAGTCCGACAAGCTCCGACAGCCTGATCCCGGTCATGTAAAACATCTCCACGATGAGTTTATCCCGCATTTCGGTGTATCCTTCTCCGTCGATCGGCCTGTCGAGCATCTCCATCTTCTCCTTTTCAATGAACACCGGCAACCGCTTCGGGATCCTCGGGGAGGTGATCTTCAGCATCGGGTTCACCTTCACCTCTCCGTTCCGCACCAGGTACCGGTAAAACGACTTCAGTGCGGTAAGTTTCCGGTTCACCGACTTCGCGGAGAGCCCATCCGACATCATGCCGGCAAGCCATGAACGGATTATCATGTGGTTGACATCCCGTATATCGGCAAGCTGGTACTGGATCTGCAGGTAGCTGAAGAACTGATCCAGGTCATTCCGGTAGGCACTGACGGTGTGGGGGGAGTACCGTTTTTCGTATTGCAGATATTCAAGAAAGCGTTGCTTCACCGGTCACTCGAAACAGAAAAAAAACGTTGCCCTCAACAAATAGTTCTGTAAATGTACGAAAATATTTGCCGGAAGCAAAATTTTCTCCCGTATATTTTTACCGCTGTTACTGCGCGGCTTGCGCGTCCTGTATCTGCTGGATGTATTTGGCCTTATTGACCACTTCCCGGCGCTTGATCGACTGCTTGGTGAATTTCTGGCGCTCGCGGAGTTCCTTGACCACGCCGGTTTTCTCAAATTTGCGCTTCAGTTTTTTCAGAGATCTGTCAATGCTTTCGCCTTCTTTTACAGGTACGATGATCATGTTTTGTGCTCTCTTTCTTGTTAAGGTGAATACTACAATTTTCGAAACGGGCTGCAAAGGTAAGATGCTTCCGGGAGATTTCCAAATTAAAATGGGATGCGGGATGCGGGATGATGGATGCTGGATGCGGGATGATGGATGCTGGATGCTGGATATAAGATCCCTAATGCCTAATGGCCAATGGCTAATTGCTCGAAAAAAAACCACCCGGTTCTCAAAAACATTTTTTACCTTTGCCGCCCGATCGGGATGTTAGCTCAGTTGGTTTAGAGCATCGCCTTGACAGGGCGGGGGTCGTGGGTTCGAATCCCTCACATCCCACCAATCGAATGACGAATTACGAGTGACGAGTGACGAATGGGTGGCGGATAATCCATCCGCTACATGCCTGTCATAAAATTCTATATACGGATAGCTGTCAGGACTTTTTCCCGGATCACCTCCACTATCCTCATTAATTCCTCAATTTCATCAGAAGTTGGTTCAAGAAAATCGCCGGGGTACCGCGCTTCAACTCCGTAATCGGTCAGGTTCATAGGGTCTATCAATGAAAAGCCCGGGTCTACACAGGCACATCGCGCGAGGAGGAATTCAAGGTTGTGGGTTCGTTCGGGTTCCAAGCCGTGAAAAAGAAGAAATGCTTTAAGGTACTTTTCGGCAGCTTGTTGACAATGAAATCCGATGGCGCCCAATGCAATTGATTCTGCATCAAACAATTGTCTAACAACCAGCCTGTCTTCATCCGCTTTTTCAAGCCATTGCAAGACATATTGATTCAATTCGCCGGTCATATGCGTACTCCGTCTTTCATGGCAGACCTTACGATATGACCCGGAAGCCTTTTCTTTTTCTCAATATCTTTTCCGGAATAAATCAGGATATCTGCCAGGATCAACTTTTGAGCAAGTGATTTCCTGATACGAGCCTGCAAAGTTAACCTCTGCCGGTCACTGAGAGGTTCCCTGCTAATAATAAGGAAATCATAATCCGATCCCGGACTTTCCTCTCCCCTGGCCCGTGATCCGAACAAGATCACTTCGGACCCCGGTAGGAAAAATTTCGCTATACTTTTTATTTCTGCGATAGTGTCGGCCTGGTTCACCATGTTTATCGAATTCCACCAACAAAGTTAATCATTGTCTAATAATACCCACAATAAAACTCATAGGATCATCCCTGAAATCATTAAAAAACATGGTCCCTCCTACTATATTCCTACTAATCAGGAAGTAAACCGGGTCCTGCGC
>Ga0163209_1000612_pt1 | contig 15700 bp, 13 predicted proteins | sample Kivu_160m_FD_113538 | JGI IMG/M metagenome (GOLD analysis project Ga0163209, IMG submission 113538) | Freshwater microbial communities from Lake Kivu, Western Province, Rwanda to study Microbial Dark Matter (Phase II) - Kivu_160m | ecosystem: Environmental > Aquatic > Freshwater > Lake ...
CTTCCGAAAGTGGTGGACCTGCTTCTGGACGTTCGGCGGGAAGTCAAGAAAAACAAGGACTTTAACCTATCCGACCGCATCCGCGACGATCTGGGGAAAATAGGTATTACGGTGAAAGACAGGGGAGACGGAGCCGATTGGGAGATCACCTAAAACACAAGGCAAAAGGAAAAAGGAAAAAGTTTTGTTTAACCCCAGACTTCAGTCTGGGGACTTTCGTCACGAGTCACGAATCACGAATCACGAATCACGAATCACGAATCACGAATCACGAGTCACGAGTCACGAGTCACTATCAATGCGCCCTCCCCTACTTCTCATTATACCGGCCTTGATCCTGCTGGCTTCCTGCAAGCCTGACGGTACCAAAAAAGCAGCTGCCATCACTCCGGGTCCTGTAGCCACCGTACCGGTATTCTCTGCTGATTCGGCCTATGCTTATGTGGCCAGGCAGGTTGGATTCGGCCCGAGGGTTCCCGGAACGGCTGCCCATGCTGCCTGTCTTGGGTGGCTGGGCATCAGGCTGAAGGAGGCGGGTGCCGAGGTGATGGTCCAGAAAGGCAGTGCGAAGCTGTTCGATGGAACCACCATGCCATTCCATAACATCATCGGGCGCTTCCAGCCCTTGAAGAACAACCGCATCCTCCTGATGGCCCATTGGGACTCCCGCCCGTTTGCCGACCATGACCCTGACCCGGCCAAAAGAGACTTTCCTATCGACGGAGCCAACGACGGCGCCAGCGGGGTCGGAGTGCTGCTGGAGATCGCACGGCAGCTCGGGCAACAGGATTCACCGCTGGGTGTGGACATAATACTTTTCGACCTGGAGGATTACGGGCCTCCTGAACACAAGGATATTGAATGGTCCGAAGAAAGCTGGTGCCTGGGATCGCGTTATTGGGCCCGAAATCCTCACGTTACGGGTTACAGTGCCCGTTTCGGGATCCTTCTCGACATGGTGGGGGCTCCGGACGCACTGTTTTCCCAGGAAGAGGTGAGCCGATACTACGCCCAGTCGGTTCTGGATAAAGTCTGGGCCGCTGCCGCACAGGTCGGGGCAGGCCGGTGGTTCTCCTTTGAAAAAACACCCCAGCTGATTGACGATCACCGGTATGTCAACGAATATGCCGGCATTCCTTCCATTGACATCATCCACCAGGATCCCTCGACAGAAAGTTCTTTCACCGCCACCTGGCATACCCATAATGACAATCTGGGCAACATCAGCAGGGAGACCCTCGGGGCAGTGGGAAAAGTTGTTTTAAGTGTAATCTATCAGGAAAAATAGGGCAGAGGGGCAGGAAGGCAGAAAGGCAGAAAGTAAAGTAATAAGAGTTAGATCGAAATAAAAAAGTTAGGTTAATCAGATAGCCTGTTGGTAAATTATTGATATTTAACATCTTACTTCATGCCTTCTTGCCCTCCTGCCCTCCTGCCTTTATTTTTTGCCCTCCTGTCCTTCTGCCCTTCTGCCTTTTTACCGTATTTTTGCCCTCTGATCAGACGCAACAAGAATGGTTCATCTATCGCACACCAAGGTTAAGGAACTCCTGGCGATGAAGCCGGAAGGACAGGAAGTGGTTGCCAAAGGCTGGGTGCGCACGAAGCGCGGAAACAAGAATGTTGCCTTTATCGCATTGAACGACGGTTCCGTGATCCATACCATCCAGGTGGTTGCCCATCCTGAACAGTTCGGCGAAGAATTGATGAAAAACATCACTACGGGAGCCTGCCTTCGGGTAGTGGGCAAGCTGGTCGAAAGCCTGGGCAGCGGCCAGCCGGTCGAAATCCAGGCGCAGGAGATAGAAATCTACGGTCCGGCCGATCCCGACACCTACCCGCTTCAGAAAAAGGGCCATAGCATGGAATTTCTCCGGGAGATCGCTCACCTCCGGCCCCGCACCAATACATTCGGAGCCATCCTGAGGATTCGCCATGCCATGTCTTTTGCCATTCATAAGTATTTCAACAACAAAGGATTCTATTACCTTCATACCCCGATCATAACCGGCTCCGATGCGGAAGGCGCAGGAGAGATGTTCCGCGTAACCGTATTCGACCTGGGCAATCCGCCCAGAACACCCGAGGGGGAAATTGACTACAACCTCGATTTTTTTGCCAAGCCGACCAACCTGACGGTTTCCGGTCAGCTGGAAGGTGAATTGGGAGCCATGGCCCTGGGAGAGGTTTATACCTTCGGACCCACCTTCCGGGCCGAGAATTCCAACACCCCGCGCCACCTGGCCGAATTCTGGATGATTGAACCCGAGATGGCGTTCTATGAGATCAAGGAGAATATGGACCTGGCTGAGGATTTCCTGAAGTATTTGGTCGGGTATGCCCTTGAGAACTGCATCGATGACCTGGCTTTCTTTAACCAGATGTATGACCGTGAACTGATTGAACGGCTGAAATTCGTGGTTGATAATGAATTTATCCGGATGAGTTACACGGAAGCTATCGGGATACTGGAAAAATCGGGACAAAAATGGGAATTCCCGGTTTCCTGGGGATGCGATCTCCAGGCTGAGCATGAACGTTACCTGGTGGAAAAGCACTTCAGGAAACCGGTGATCCTCACCGATTATCCAAAAAAGATCAAGGCTTTCTACATGTACCTGAACGAGGATGATCTCACCGTTCGAGCCATGGACGTTCTCTTCCCGAAGATCGGCGAGATCATCGGGGGTTCGCAGCGAGAGCACCGGCTGGATAAGCTCGAACAACGGATCCGTGAACAGAACATCCCGGAAAAAGACATGTGGTGGTACCTCGACACACGGCGTTTCGGAACAGCCCCGCACGCAGGATTCGGACTGGGTTTTGAAAGGCTGATCCTGTTCGTCACCGGAATGGGCAATATCCGCGACGTCATTCCTTTCCCCCGCACTCCCCGTAACGCGGAATTCTGAAATATTCCGTAATTTTCGGTCCGGAAATCTAAACCGGGAAAATGCTTAAGCAACGCCTTCAGCAGAAGCTTCTCCAGAAGCTTTCGCCACAGCAGATCCAACTGATCAAACTGCTGGAGGTACCCACTATACAGCTTGAGCAAAGGATCAAAAAAGAACTCGAGGAAAATCCCGTGCTGGAAGAAGGACGGGATGAGGATCCCGACCTGGTGGGAACCCTGCTGGAAGAAGAAGATGAACCGGAAGTGCAAAAGGATGAGATTTCCATTGAAGCATTCAAGGATCCTTACGATATCCCGGCTTACCGGCTCAATCCCAGGAATTTCTCGCACGACGACGAAAAAACGGTCGACATACCGTTCTCCGCGGGGATGTCATTCCGTGAGAACCTGGCCAGCCAGCTTGGCCTTCGCATCCTGGATCAACACAAGCAGGTACTGGCACACTACATCTTAGGAAATATAGACGATGACGGGTATCTCCGCCGCGATCTCGCCAGTATCGTCGATGACCTGGCTTTCTCATTGAATATTGAAACCACTGTTGCCAGCCTGGAAGAGGTTCTCCGCATGATCCAGGAATTTGATCCGGCAGGCGTGGGTGCCCGGGACTTGCGCGAATGCCTCCTGCTTCAGCTCGAACGACACATGCAGGAAGGCCGTAACAGCAAAGCCACCCAGGATGCCCTGACCGTTCTGCGGGATTTTTACGAGGAGTTCACCCGCAAGCATTATGACAAGATCCAGGCCCGGACCGGCTTTTCCGATGCCGCGCTGAAGGCGGCCATCGGAGAGATCATCAGGCTGAATCCAAAACCCGGCGGGGCCTTCAGCGATAACACCCTGCAGTCTCACCACCAGATCGTCCCTGATTTTGTGCTCGAAGACAATGACGGGGTGATGGAGCTCAGCCTGAACTCGAAAAACGCCCCCGACCTCCGGATCAATTCGGTCTATGCGAGCATGCTGAAGGCTTATAACCAGGAAAGGAAAAAGGCCAGCCAGAACCGCAACCATAAGGAAGCCGCCCTGTACGTCAGGCAGAAAGTCGAATCGGCCAAATGGTTCATGGAAGCCATCCGGCAGCGCCAGCATACCCTGATCCTTACCATGAACGCCATCATGGAATTCCAGAAGCCCTATTTTCAGAGCGGGGGCGACGAAACCTTCCTGAAACCCATGATACTTAAGGACATCAGCGAACAGACCGGTCTGGATATCTCGACCATTTCAAGGGTGGCCAACTCCAAGTATATCCAGACAGACTGGGGAATCTTCCCGCTGAAGTATTTCTTTTCCGAAGGCCTGCAGACCGACTCCGGAGAAGAGGTTTCAACACGGGAGATCAAGAAGATCCTGGAAGAAGTGCTCGAAACTGAAAATAAGCGGCATCCGGTAACCGATGACAAGCTGGCCGAGATCCTGAAGCAGAAAGGCTATGTGATCGCCCGCCGCACGGTGGCCAAATACCGCGAACAGCTTAACATACCTGTCGCACGCCTCAGAAAGGAACTCTGATGCGGCTGGCCAGGATCCTCACTTTACTTTTGCACCCGGTGATCATGCCGTTGGCGGGTGTTTACATCCTCCTGACCTATGGCGGCTGGCTGTCGCTCATGCCGCCGGTAGCTAAGCGATACATTTACCTGATAACGGCAATCACCACCCTGGTTATCCCATTGCTGATCCTGCCGTTGCTGAAACACAAGAAAATCATTTCAGGTTACCATCTAAGTGATCACCGGGAAAGGCGCATCCCTCTCCTACTGGTGGCATTCCTTAACCTGGCGGGAGCCTGGATCCTGCAGAGGGCCGGAGCTCCCCTCGTTTTCGCCCTCTTCCTCGACGCATCCTCGATGATCATTCTGGGTTGCACGCTCATCACCTGGAAATGGAAAATAAGCACCCACCTCGCCGGTATCGGGGGACTCACGGGCATGGTGATGGCCGTTAGCCTGAAATGGACGCTGAACCTGGAGATCATCACCGGAATATTGTTCCTTCTTTCGGGGTTGTCCGGTTTTGCACGGTTGAAGCTTGACCAGCATACTCCGGCACAAGTATATGCGGGATATCTGCTCGGATTCGGGATCAGCTTCTTCGTAATGCGGATGATCTAGCGCCGGATCTATCTAAACCCGATATTCAGCATGAAGCGGTCGTTGAAATCGGCGTGGCTTGAGAGTTCCACATATTCCATCCGTGGGATGAGCCCGGCCGCATGATCTCTGAACTCCCCGGAATGGAGCCATAAACGGGCTCCCAAACCGGCTGTGTTACCAGCCCTGATCAACCGTTTTTCCAATCCCGGCGGCAACAGGCTGATCCGGGCAACCGACCAGTCGTGCAGAGCATAACCGAATCCGCCGGCCAGGTATACACGGGAAATATCCTCAGGTCTTATGCCGGCTTCAGCCAGCAAGATCTCCACGCCTGCTGCAATGGCCCCTTTGGCCAGCTGAACCTCACGGATGTCCTGCGGGATAAGCGTGATGCTTGAAGTATGACCCGCGACGCAAGGAGTTTCTTCTTCCAGATAACCCGTGGAATCGATCATGCCGTTATTGAGCATCAAGGCCACGGCGTCGACCAGGCCGGAGCCGCATAGGCCTGCGGGGGGCTTGTTTCCTATAGTTTCAAAAAAACCGTCGGGATGTATGGCACAGATGGCACCTTCGACCCCGGGCATCCCGCATGAGATGCGGGCTCCCTCAAAGGCCGGACCGGCAGCCGTTGCACACGTCAGGATCCGGCTCCTGTTCCAGAGAACGATCTCACCATTGGTCCCGATATCCAGAAAAAGGTTCCATCCTGTGTTTTCTGTGAAAGCAACGCAGGCAAACCCGGCAACAATATCAGCACCGATATAGGAAGCCAATGACGGGAGCAACTGAACCTGCGCCCCAGGGAAACCGGGCAATAAGCCTTTCAAGCGTTGCCCGCTCAGGAATACCGGCCGAAAAGGATAGAGAGAAAGACTTTCCGGGTTGACACCTTTCACCAGGTGCTGCATGGTAGTATTCCCGGCCATGGTGACCCTTTCAATCAGAGAGGGATCCAGGTCCAATCGAAGGCAGAGATCTTTTGCACTGTCACTCACCGCTTTCAGGATCTCCTGCTGAAGTTGCCGCGTACCATCCTCGTTTTCAATGCAGAAATGAATGCGGCTGATCACGTCGGCGCCATAAGCCTGCTGGGGATTGGGGAAACTCGCGATCCCAAGGTTCCGGTGGTCGTTCAGGTCTTCCAGGAAAACCACGACCGTTGTGGTCCCGATATCCACCGCGAGGCCCAGGTTGTACGGACTGCCTGTCGGGGCAGGGTCAAAAGCCGGCTCCGGATCGGGCCAAAAACTCTCCGTCAGGATCTGCATCGGTGATACATCCGGCACTGTGATTCGTATCTCCTGCTCCGCATGAAAGCCACAGGCCTGGATCCATCCGGCACCCTCAACCTCAACCCGGCACCTGCCGCATATGCCTTTGCCGCCACAGGGTGCGGGAATGAAAACCCCTTTCCGGCGAAGACCATCCAGGAGGGTCTCACCCGAATGCAGCGCAATTTGAACGGTTGTCGGCATCGGACAAAGATAGGGTTTTTGGGCACAAGAGAGCAAGGCACAAGGCACAAGGCAAAAGGGAAGGAGAAAGGAGGAAGGAGGAAGGAGAAAGGAGGAAGGAGCAAAGGGAGATTCTCCATTTCGAGGCTGGAAATTCATCTATATTATTAACCACCATGAGTGGTTCCTTGACAACATTCAAGTCTGATAGAGTGGAAAAGAACACTTTCTCCTTCCTCCTTCCTCCTTCCTCCTTTAAATAACCAATGCCCCTCTCCCTTCTATCCGATGTACTTTCGGTTTTCCTGCCCCGAACCTGTGCAGCCTGCGGATACCCGTTAAAGGACTGGGAGGAATGCCTGTGCCTGAAATGCATGGCAGGAATTCCGCTGACCCGTTTTCATCTGAATCCGGATAATCCTCTCGCAGAGGTCTTCTGGGGCCGGGTACGCATCGAACAAGCCGTAGCATGGTTTTATTTCCGTAAGGGATCGGCTTACCAGGAAGTGCTTCATAACCTGAAATACAACGACCGGCCCGCCATCGGGATCTTCCTTGGAAAACAGCTGGGGTATGAGCTGAAGAACAGTCATGTATTCAGGAAACCCGACAGGATAATCCCGGTACCGTTGCACCGGAAAAAGCTCAGGAAAAGAGGATACAATCAGAGCGAGCGGATCAGCCAGGGACTTGCCCTTTCGCTGGGGGTCCCGGTCAGCACGAAAGCCCTCGTCCGAACGAGCCAAACAGATACCCAGACCCGCAAATCCCGGTACGACCGTTATCTCAATGTATCAGGCAAGTTTGCCGTCCGGGATCCCGGATCAATCGCTGGTTCCCATATCCTTCTTGTGGATGATGTCGTCACAACCGGGGCCACGCTTGAAGCCTGCGCCGAAGTCCTGCTTTCCGTTCCGGGGGTGAAGGTCAGCCTGGCCACGGTGGCGTGGGCCAAAGAATAATCCGTGATGCGTGGCTGGTAAAACCCCAGACTTAAGTCTGGGGTTAGTCATATCCCAAAACCCTTATGCCCGATTTGTAATCCGGCAAGTGCAAGAGCTCGTTCCACAACGGTCAAACAGATCTCTTCCAGGGTTGTGGAATGCATGTAGAAGCCGGGACAAGCCGGGAGAATGATTCCCCCGGCCTGGGTTATTGTTTCCATGTTCCTGATATGAATCAGGCTATAGGGCGCTTCTCTTACCACAAGAACCAGCTTGCGGCGTTCCTTGAGCATCACGTCGGCGGCACGGGTCATCAGGTCATCGGCGGTGCCGGCAGCGATCCTTCCGAGGGTGCCAACGGAACAGGGGATGATGATCATGGCGTCATAAGCGCTCGAACCGCTTGCCATCGGGGCAAAAAACGAGTCCGGCGGATATCTTTGAAAACCAAAAGTATTAAGCGGGATATCAGCCAATTCATATTTCCAGACCTGCTCCCCGGTCTTTGACACCACTACGGCCACCTCCTCAAGCCGGTCCCTGATTTCCGCCAGTTTCTTCAACGTCAGATGCGCATACAGCGACCCGCTGGCGCCGGTGATCCCCAGGATGATCCGCTTAGTCAGCATATTATCTTTTTTTGGCTCCATGTGAAAATGTGGAAATGTGGAAAAGTGGAAAAGTGATACTGTGATATCACTCTATCACATTCCACTTTTCCACAATTTCAATAATCTTTTATGCACCTTACCGGCAGTCCGCTGACCCGCTGGAAAGTATCCTGCTGGAAGCTGGTTGAACTGCGGAAGACAGACCGCCCGAGGGCGAGGTGGTTGATATTGGGATTGATTGTCGAACTCCAGAAATAGCCGCCCTGGTCATTGTCATAGAATTTCCTTTCAGCAAAGATCAGGTATCCGGAGAAGAGAGCTTCAAAACCCGATTTGCTGCCCCAGACCAGGTCGTCCCCGGCCAGATCCTCCCCATCTTGCGGCCGAAGGAAAACAGCCAGCTCGTGCCATTCGGCATCCGTCGGGAGATGCCAACCCGACGGGCAAATACCGGTGGCTCCTTCCAGGGTGACGAATCCCATGGCTTTATCCCACTGATAAAGCCCCCCGTAAATCTCGCAATACGCCTCGTCGTTCTTGTAACAATACTTTTCGGCCCTGGCTGAATCCCTCTGGTAACCGTCGCCGTACTTGCCGCCGGTGCTGGCATTGATCATCGTGCCCAAATTCAGGTTCTGGGCCATCCAGATCCTGTCATTGATCTTAACAGTTTTATACGCTTTCCCGTCGCGGTTGTCCGTAAAGGAACTCATCTCATACTGCGGCGCGTGGGTGCTGAAAGACCAAACCGGACCGGCCATTTCATGCTGGTAAGGATCCCTTACCGCCACCTGCCAGTAATAAGTCCGGTTGAAATCCAGCGGGAACAAGGCATACCGGGCTCCGGAAACATCGGATTTATATAGGGAAGGAACGGCACTCTCGCCAAAATAGATATCATATTTCAACGAATCTTCATCCGGATCGGAACAGGTCCAGGTAAGAATTACACGCGTGGTGATATTCGTGCTTTGATGTGCCGGTCCCGGGTTCCCCGGAGCTTCCGGTGGTTGGTTTGTACCGCCTACCACAAGCGTGACCTCCTCAATATCCGTAGCTTCCCCCGTATCTATCACTTCCAGCCTGACCGCGTAAGTACCGGCTTCGGAATACTGGTGGGCCGTCACTTTTTCAGTAGAATATTCGGTGTCCCAGGTCCCGTCCCCGTCGTAGTCAAACCTCACCCTGAGAGCGGCATTTTTATCCTCGGCATCGCTCACCGCTGATCCATCGTAACGGAATATATCCTGCAGATAACCCGACTCCGGCGTGATATGAAGAGCCGCTTTCGGTGGCCGGTTGGTCCAGTTTACCTTGACAAAATCGGTGTAGCGGCTGGTTTTTCCCTCCGTATCTTTCACCTCCACACTGATATAATACGTAGCTCCGCTGGTAAACTGGTGATCGATGACCTTTACAGTGCTGAACTCGGTATCGAAAACAGAATCCGATTCCCAGTCCCACCTCACCATCAGCTCAGCAACCGGATCCTCGAGATCCGACACACCGGAAGCATCAAAGGTGAAAACCGTTGAGGTGGTACCGAAGGAAGGTGAAATGGTGAAAGTCGCAACCGGAGCTGTGTTGGGCTCTTTCTTGCAGGAAGTCATTAACAACGGGAGCAGGGTGGAAAGGGCAATCAGGCTGATTTTCAATAACCTGTGGTTTTTCATTTTATCCTGATATAATTAGCTGCAAGAACAAAGTTAGCACAAAATAGTTCATTACGGGCATGAGGGCATACGGGCACACGGATGTTGGATATTGGATGTTGGATATTGGATGTTAGATATCTGAAATCCGAAATCCAGTATCCAGAATCCAGGATCCAATCACGCATCACGATGCCCCGCATGATTATGCGGGGCTACCGTCACGCATCATTGTTCTTAGGTGCCGGACTGTTGAGAAAATGGTCTCAATCGTGGAGTCCGGGACGGTGTCGTCCATGTTGATGCAGCAGATCCCGGTAAGCCAGGGATTGCCGGAAGCCTCGACCAGGGTGGTGATCGTCCTGGCCAGCTCCTTATCGGAATAATCCTTGATGGTGACCGGATCAAGCCGGATATTCAGAAAAGTACCGGGCAGGTATTTACGGATCAGGCTAACATCACCTCCCCAGCCCAGGTCGAGGAAGTCCAGACCCGGGATCCGGGAAAACACTTCGGCATAGCGGTGCGGATCGCTACCGCAATAATGAATGCCGTAGGGCCGATGCATCCGGCTCCAGGCGAGATCGAACGGCATCAGGAACTCCTCGTACTGATCGGTCGAAATCATGACATGCGAGCATTCGGAGTGAAGAAAAACAGGCTTCCCGATATGACGGACATTGCGGTTAACGGAGACCGAGGTGGTTCCCGTAAGCCGGCCAATGCCATCTGCAAACCGTTCAATCACCTCCGCGATCCGTCTGAACTGGGTACGAACCCTGTCGGGATCTGTCAGCATATCGGTCAGGACCTGCTGCCCCGACAGGTCAAGGGCGACATTCAGCACACCGCTCCAGTTTATGTCCCCTGTGAGGTAACCATATTTCGTGTTCAGCTCTTCCTGTAAATTCAGCAATTTCTTGAACGCTTTGGATTCAAAAGCCCTGGCAGGATCGATGCTGAGCTTGTCCATGCCAGCGGGGATCACCCGCGGGGAGGAGTCTTCCGGATATTCGACCTTGCAACCGAGCATTTCCTGTATGATGTAACCTGCCGCCAGATGGATCGCCCCGGTCACCGGCAGGTCCTTGTGGCGGTCCGCACCCAGGCCGAACCGTCCGAACCGGTCATGGAGAACCTGCTCCATCCTCTTTTCCGTTTCCACCCGTTTTGCCGGGTGATAAAAGAAATCCTCATCGAAGGTGATGCCGGCATGGCGGTTCCACCAGGAGGGATGGAAAACCACGTCCACGGGGATAGGGCTACAACTGATGAACGGATTTCTACGGAAAGGCATCATGTGAGTACCCGGGTTTCACCGCAATTGGTCAGGTTGATATCCATGTTGGGTTCGTTCGTTTTCCACGCGCCCTGCGTGAAATCTGGCACCTCGATGGAATTGGAACGATTGAGCACTGACCATTCGCTCAGGGGAACAACCGAGCTCCAGGCTGCGGCATCGTACACATCCTGGTCAAGCGGAAAACCATTGCGCAGGCAGTCGACAAGCCGCCAGCACTCAAGCAGGTCTCCTCCCCCATGGCCGCCAAATTGCCTCGTCAACTCACCCATCCGGTCAATGATCTTCGGGGTATACTCTTTGGCCAGGCGGTCGTACTCTTCCTGTGACAACCATCCTTTCAGGTCCCTTGATATCCGGGGAGGCAGGGGGTATTCCTGGGCCAGGCCTTTTGTACCGGTAATGGCATGGATCATGGTGTGCGGACCCCGTGGCGACGTGGCATCGTGCTGAACCAGAATGGTTTTTCCCCTGACCGTCCTGATCAGGGTGGAACTCATATTACCCCTGTAAGTCTTGTCCGCAAAAGGCTTGAAAAAATCGTCCGTTTGAGCCAGTTCTCGGGCCTGTGCCTGCATCATGAAATCGTTACTCTCCATCGACACCAGGTAATCGAACCGGTCGCCCCGGTTGATGTTCATTATCTGCGCAACCGGTCCCATCCCATGTGTCGGATAAATATTGCCGCGCCGCGAGGCGTAGAGGCGGAGCCACCACATGTCCCAATACAGGGTTTTGGAGAAATTGTTACCCATCTTGCTGGTGTTATAGGCGCAATCGCCATGCACCACCTCGCCGAAAAAGCCTTGCCGTGCCATGTTCAGCGTGAGCAGCTGGAAAACCCCATAGGCATAATTTTCCAGCATGATCATGTGTTTTTTGGTCCTTTCGGCCGTTTCCACCAGTTTCCAGCACTCCTCGACGGTGCCGGCTGCCGGCACCTCCGATGCCACATGCTTTCCATGCTCCATGGCATAAACCGACATGGAAGCGTGCATGTACCAGGGAGTGGTGACGATCACCAGATCGAGATCTTCCTGCCCGCACAGTTTCATCCAGATATCTTTGTCGCCTGAGTATAAGGTGGGCTTATGATTTGTACCCTCCAGGATCCTGACGGCCTGGGTCACCTTTTCGGGGCGCAGGTCACACAGGGCTCGGATCTCGACACCCTCGAGATGACACATCGTGCTCAGGTGCGAGGGTCCCCGCTGCCCCAGTCCGATGATACCAATCTTTACTGTATCCATTTTGGGGGCCCGGAAACCCGACATGTTAAATTGTTGCTTATGCGGTTTTCTGCCGGGAGGTAGGGAGGCGTAACCCTCAGGCAAGCCGGCTGCCAGACCCAGTGACGCCAGGCCGGCCGTACGGATGAAGTTTCTTCTGCTGTTCATGATTAGCTACAAGATGTTGGATATTGGATATCGGGTGCCAGGGTTTCCCCTCTCCCGGGAACGAAGCGACCGCTGGAGAGGGGGCAGGGGGTGAGGTGCATCACTCATCACTTATAGTTCAGTCTTAAAGAACGTCATCATTGCCGGTACATTGATCTCGTGTGCCCCGTCATGGGCCACGAGGCTGACACGCCCGGGGTGCTTCAGATCTGAATAGATGATCCTTATCTCTTTCATGGCTTCCTCGGCCAGGGCGACCGTGAAATCTTCCGGAGGCTCCTTCAGCCCGTTCTGGCATTGCAGGGCACGCGGTGCCGTGAGGGAATAGATATCCGCATAGTCAACCAGCTCACGCAGTCCCGGGAATTTCCAGCACTGGCAGTGGCCCTGCTCCATCTGGTCCATCCGGGTCAGGAAACCGCAGCTGGCAGTCGCTTTTATCCGGGTATCCATGGCCCCCAGCCACATGGCCATCTCACCTCCCAGTGACAAACCGCCGCATCCGATGCGTTTGCTGTCCACCTCGGGCAGGCTTTCGAGATAATCGACACAGCGCATGAGGTCCCAGAGCCTCTCACCCATCAGGGTCCGGCCCGGCTCAAAGGTCTCATGCTGACTCACTGTGGTCGCGATGGTCACAAAATTTTGTTCGGCCAGTTCACTCGCGAAACCATGATAGGGAGAACCCTTGTCCTTGTCATACACACTGTATAATTTCCCGCCATGCCCGTGAATGCACACCACGGCCGGCCAGGGTCCCCGGCTTTTCTGCGGAATGGTAAGGATGACACGGATGCGCCTCCCGGCTGTGGAACTGATCTCAATCTCACTCTGGAGGAAATCCCAATTTAATTCAGATTTAATTATTTCCGGTTTCAGGGGTATATCTTGCCGGATTTCAATTAAGTCGCTGATATTCAATAATTTTGAAAATTCACTACGAAGCTCTTTCTGCCAGGTTACGGCTTTCCGTGCCGGCCGGCTGAAATACTGCCTGGCCCGGAACGAATCGGGATGGACCGAAAGATTCAGGGGCACCCAAAGAAGGAGGAGAAGAAGAAGGGTTTTCATGGTTTTCAGTATAAGAGTTGGATGAAAGGCTAAGATAGGGTTTTTTGGTGACTGGTGACTGGTGACTGGTGACTGGTGACTGGTGACTCGTTATTCGTGACTCGTGATTCGTGACTCGAAAGCCCCCAGACTGAAGTCTGGGGTTAGGCACGGCAGGGGTATGGCCCCCAGACTGAAGTCTGGGGTTAGGCATAATTACTTCCTCCTTCCTCCTTCTTCCTTCCTCCTTTTGTTTATATTTGATCTAAATGCAAGCAATCAAGTATATAATTGCCTTCCTGATATTGACGGGTTCCTCGTTTCAGGTATCCGGATACGGGCAATTTGTGCATGGCTCAGACCGGTCCGCCCCATCGCTTCAGGCTACGCCGCGCTATGCCAATCGTTCGCTGGCCGGCAAAGCGGGGATAGCCAGCCTGGAGATTTTCGGGATGGAAACTTTCACAACAACAGTACTGGTGATCTTACCCCGATCCATTACAAAATGGGAAGATCAATACTGGCTGCATCTCGGGGAAAACTTCAAAGAAGCCTACACAATGCCGCCTGTCTGGGACATAGATCCCTGGCCGGTGAACTATATCGGCCATCCCTACCAGGGTTCGGTGTTTTTTAATACGCTCAGGAGCCAGGATTGCTCCTTTGCAGCTTCCGCAGGGTTTACCCTCTTCCACACCCTTCTGTGGGAATACGTGATCGAAGCTTTCATGGAACGCCCGAGCATCCAGGACCTGATCGTAACCCCGGTGTCCGGAATCCTGCTGGGAGAACTCTTCCATTATCTGACCCAACGATGGAAAACAGGCGGGTTTACCACGGCGGAAAAAATCGGTGTAACCATTCTCAATCCTTTTTATGTATTGAATAACGGGTATAAATAGGGCATAAGGATTTTAGATATCGGATACGGTATGCTGGATATTGGATGTCGGATATTGGATGTCGGATATTGGATGTCGGATGCTGGATATCTGAAATCCGAAATCCAGAATCCGAAATCCAATATCATCACACATCACTCATCACTTAATGATATATGAGATTTAAAAATTCATCTTATCTATTTGCATTTCTGCTGGCTGTCACTGTCATAGGTTGTCAGAAGAACAACCCGGAACTCTTTTTTAAAGGCAATTTCCATACGCACTCGTTCTGGAGCGACGGGAATACCTATCCCGAGGAGGTGGCAAGATGGTACCGTGATCACGGGTACCACTTCCTGGCGGTGACCGATCACAATACGCTGCAGGAAGGGATCAGGAAACGGGCTGTGGGGGAAGATACCGTGGTGCTTGCTGAACTGGCCGCTTACCGCGATGAATTTGAAAAACCGGGAGAATTTATCCTGATATCGGGAGAAGAACTCTCCGATGCTGCCGAGAAAAGACCGGTTCACGTGAACGGGATTGGCCTGAAACAGGTGGTCAAACCTGCCAGGGCACCCACGGTGATGGAAACCCTGACCGCTGATGTTAAAGCCCTGAACCAGGCCCTGGAACTTGCCGGGTATCCTGAATGGGTCATCGTCAACCACCCGAATTTTGGCTGGGGCCTCACAACCGAAGCTCTGGCACAGTGCGGAACGCGATTTTTCGAGGTCTTCAACGGCCATCCCGGAGTCCGTAATTATGGGGATTCCGCCCACATCAGCACTGAACTGATGTGGGACCGGGCCAATAAATGGAGAGTGGATCTGGGACAGCCATTAATACTGGGCGTTGCCACTGACGATGCCCACAATTACGACCGGTATGAGGTTGGAAAAGCCAATCCGGGTAGGGGCTGGGTGATGGTCAGGGCCAGGGAACTCACCCCGGATGCCTTATACCAATCCATGTGCGCAGGTGATTTTTATGCATCCACCGGGGTGATGCTCCGGGATTTCCATGCTGGCAGGAAAAGGATCGATATCCGGATAAAAAAAGAGGAAAACATTTCATACACCACTGAATTTTTTGGCTGGCTCCGGGGAAAGACGGAACCTGAAATCCTGAAGACGGTCGTCGGTATCCGGGCCGTTTACCGGATGAATGGAACGGAATTGTTCGTCAGAGCCCGCATAACCTCTGATAAACTGAAAGAAAATCCTTTTGCCAAAGGGGACTATGAAACCGCCTGGCTTCAGCCGGTGGAAATCAGGCTCAATCCCTAAACGCAACCGTGCCGGTTGGCAGACCTGAACTGTTAACGGTCCTGGTGATCTTCACCCTGTCTTTCTGGAAAGACTAAAAACAGCGTTTGAGAACCCGGAGGGC
>Ga0163209_1000613_pt1 | contig 15695 bp, 12 predicted proteins | sample Kivu_160m_FD_113538 | JGI IMG/M metagenome (GOLD analysis project Ga0163209, IMG submission 113538) | Freshwater microbial communities from Lake Kivu, Western Province, Rwanda to study Microbial Dark Matter (Phase II) - Kivu_160m | ecosystem: Environmental > Aquatic > Freshwater > Lake ...
ATGAACTTATTGAAGCTACCAAAACGCTCACTAAAGGCGAGGTTTCAGGTCTTTTAATCGAGCCTAACAAAGGTTATTACCAGAATTTTACATGGTATCCTTTCTTATGGCAAGGCGGTGGAGATGTAATAGACGCAGCTACAAAGGAAGGCATATTTGAAGGCCCCGCAGTTGAAAATGCATTGAAACTTTGGGGAGATCTTGTTAAAGCGGGAGCACCTGCAAAGATCACCATACCTGGCACCTGGGATATAGGCCTTTTGGGCCAGGGTAATGTAGCAATGCAAATTTGTGGTACATGGGCAATTGCAGTTATTGAAGATCCTGAAAATGGTTGGTCCGAAACCAATATAGGCCTCGTACCATTGCCGATACCTGAGGGCGGAGAAGCAGCTACAGATGCAGGCGGGTGGAAATTCATGGTTAATGCTCATAGCAGAAATGTTGATGCTGCTGCAAAATTTGTTATGTGGGCATTTGCAGAAAATATAGATTTGCCTCTTGAATGGTGTACAGTAACTAAGTTTGCTTATTCGCCAAGGCAGTCAGTAATTGAATCTGGTAAGGATATATATAGTAAAGGACTGAGAAAGGTATTTACAGATGAGATATATGATACAGCTATAGGTGAACCAAGGTATCCTTCCGAAATTGTTAGTGCTGTAGGTGATGCATTACAAGAAGTTATGTTCGCTAACGCAGATCCTAAAGTTGCTGCAAAGAAAGCCAATGATATAATCAACGAATTCATGAAATCATTCAGTGGTTCAATGTAAATAAATAGTTACTTACATAAAGCTAAGGCTCCCCATTGTCGGTAAGCCAATGGGGAGCATAATAATAATATGGGAGAGATGTTGATGAGTAGTAAATGTTTTGCAAGAGGTAAATTTTTCATAACAAAAAAGAGAGTAGGAAAAAATTTATTCGCCTATCTTATGCTAGCTCCCGATATAATCGGACTTGTATTAATATTTTTTATTCCAATGGGTATAGCTTTATATGTAAGTTTGAACGAATGGAATGGTATTAGCCCAATGAATTTCATTGGGCTAAAAAATTATGCTACTTTAATGTCGGATAGCCTATGGTGGCATTCTGTTGGAATTACAATTGTTTATACCCTTATTTTTGTATCTATGGTATATTGCCTTTCTCTTTTAATAGCGGTTTTTCTAAACTCTATAACTGGTAAAATACAAGGATTTTTAAGGACAGTTTATTTTGTGCCTTTTACAATATCCACAATTGTTCTTTCAATAATATGGTTGTTTATGTTAGATCCGCGGAGAGGGCTTGTGAATAAATTTTTACATATATTTGGGATACCTGCACAATCATTCCTTGGGAATCCGAAACAAGCGCTTTTTTGTATTGCATTTATGACTGCATGGACACTTATAGGATATTATTCAATTATATTTTTAGCAGTATTAAAGGATATTCCAGTTATCTATTATGAGGCAGCAAAACTTGATGGAGCAAACACTTTTCAGCTTTTTAAAAGTATTACCTTTCCAATGCTTAAGGAAGTAAACGTCTTTGTTCTTATTGTCACAACCATTGCTTCATTTCAGGTATTTGACCAGGTAAAAGTTATGACAAGTGGAGGACCTGCAGGGGCAACAAATGTTGCAGTATTTTACATTTATACCAATGCGTTTGATTATTTGAAACTAGGATATTCGTCGGCACTGGCGTTTATGCTTTTTATTATAATGTTTGGTTTTAGTATAGTGCTATTAAAAATAACAAAGGGTGGGGAACGTGAATAGTGAAAGGAAATTTTAAAAATAAAAATGGTCAAATATTATATTGTGTTAAAATACTGGGCGGTATAATACTAGGATGTTTCTTTTTAATTCCCATTTATATGTTGTTGGTATCGTCAATTAAACCCACTGGAGAAGTATTTGATTTAAGATTTATACCTAAAACAATATCATTAAGTGGTTATAGTTTGATTTTAAAACAAAACTTTTTAAGATATTTTTTAAATTCATTGTTTATATCTACAACAGTTACGATTGTTGCTCTTGCATTCCACTCGATGGCTGGATACGCTCTTGCACGATTAAATTTTGTGGGTAGAAATGTAGTCTTTATTTTGATTTTAAGTACATTGATGATACCTTTTTCGGTTATTTTAGTACCTTTGTTTATATTAGTCAAAAAGTTTGGTTGGCTTAATACTTTTAAGGGTATTATTATACCTGCTATACCTCATGCATACGGTATATTTCTTTTTAGGCAGTTTTTCCTAACGATACCAAAAGAGTTGGAAGAAGCGGCTACCATTGATGGATGTTCACCTTTTGGAATATTTATAAGGATATTTCTTCCTTTATCAAAGCCTATAATCATAACACTGGCTGTAGCATTTTTTATAGCAAACTGGAATAACTATATGTGGCCTATGATAGTAAACCAAAGTCAGGATAAGTGGGTGCTACAGGTTGCTTTAGCAAACTACATAGGACGAACTGGTACACCGTGGGATGCAATTATGGCGGGGGGTGTAATTACAATTATTCCTATAGTGATTTTGTTCTTTATACTACAGAGATACATAGTTGAAGGTATAAAGATGAGTGGAATAAAATAGAACATCTCATTGTAAGTGCTCAAAGTAGATTGTAATTTTAAATGCCCACTATATTTCGTAAAACTGTTATACTAAAGTAAAATGTTAGCATATACTCATGTCGTTTGTGAAAGGCTGAGTAGTAACGATATACATACTAGGAGGATTGATTTTATTATGAACAACTTACTTTATCCAGTTGCATCCTTAAGCACTATAGCATATTTAAGAGATTCAAAAAGGAAGCGATTATCAAGCTATGACAAAACTGGTGGTAATGATGACCGGATATATATTGAATCTGGTGAGAGCAGAATAATTGCAGATATAAAAGGTATAGGATGTATTAATCACATATGGTGTACAATATCAGGTGAAAATTTTATTGAGGAAAAAAATTATTTAAGAAAAATTGTTGCCCTTATGTACTGGGACAGAGAAGAAAATCCAAGCGTTGAAGTGCCAATTGGGGATTTTTTTGGTATAGGACATGCACAGTGCCGTAACTACGTATCAGCACCCCTGCAGATGAGTCCCCAAAATGGTAAATCTTTCAACTGTTGGTTTCCAATGCCTTTCTCAACAAATGCCAAAATTAAAATTTTAAATGAGTGTGATAAACAAATAATATTCTATTATTATATAGATTACGAAGAATATAACCAAATGCCTAAAGGGCTACTTAGATTTCATGCTTTCTGGAATAGGGAATGTCCTACAAAGGGCGTAGATCAAGGGAATATGACTAACAGGGAATGGTTATTTGAAGGCAAGAATACAACCGGTAAAGAAAACTATATAATTCTAGAAGCCAAGGGCAAAGGGCATTACGTCGGCTGTAACGTAAATATTCATAACCTCAGGGAAACAACGGAATGGAACTGGCCGGGTGAAGGAGACGATATGATCTTCATAGACGGTGAAAAATGGCCACCGACGCTTCATGGGACAGGTACTGAAGACTATTTTAATACAGCTTGGTGCCCCACCCAGGAGTACAATGCACCACACCACGGAATTACTATTGGAGGAAAGGATAATTGGGAGGGTAAAATAAGTTACTACAGGTACCATATCCATGATCCTATAATGTTTAATAAATCTATAAAGGTTACCATTGAACATGGTCATAACAACCATAGGTCTGATGACTGGTCAAGTACGGCATATTGGTATCAAGCTGAACCTCATATGAAATTCAAGCCCCTCCTTCCTGTAAAGTTGAGACTCCCGAGATGTTTGGCGCCGAGACAACATTAATGAACCAGGACTTGATCAAAAAGGAAGACCGGAAATATTTAATTGGTAAAAAAGTATTAAAACATACTATCAATTATCTCAATCACCTATCAATCTATAAAATTTCTTATCCTATAATTAAGCAATTGCTGAATGAATTTAACGAAAATGTTTATATGACCATGTTAGACGGTAATGAATTTATTCCAATATATAGCACATACAAAGATACAAACTCTGGCACTACTTGATGATAAATACAAAGGTTCAAATTAGTATCACTGGCGGACGCGGACGCAACCAATTCGAACTATTTCTGAAATATCCGTTCACATTAAAATCTTACCTACTAGACAAACTCCTTTATATCAAAAAATATCTTTAAAAGCAAAACAACTACACCTACTGGGAATACCTTACCAACAAATAGCAAAAAGTTTAGATGTCAGCGAGAGTACGATTATAAGAGCATGTAAAAATAAAAAAAGTAAAAATAAATAATTTTTTTATCTATAGCTATAGAATTTTCAAGGTCCGAAACTAGGAAATTTATCTTGACTTTGAGGATCTTTCTGCTTGATTATTAGTCGATACACTCATATAAATTGCATAGTGTGTTTGAAGACCTTTTTTAATAGTCTACAGTTATCACTGTATCTTTATACTCTTGATCTAAAAGTGTTAACTGATTTCTAATTCTTTGCCTCAAGCTTACTGCAGGCTTTAGACAGAATTCATATAGTTCCTCTTGTGTAACATTTAAGTCAGGAAATAAGAGCTTTAAAAAACCAGCAGCAAGTCGCCAAATTGCGATTTTATCTCTTATACTATCACTATTAATAGCACAGTTGTTTTGAATGTGTTCTAAATAACCCGCCCTATCCCGTAGTATATGTAATACTTCCGCAAAGAAATCTGACTTGTACCCTATACCTCTAGAGATCATGTTGCTGTTAAATTTCGGTAGCTCCCAACCAGGAAGAACTCCGTGTAGCCTATCAATAAAAGCTGTCTCTCGCAGAAATTCTGGCAGGTTTTCAAATAGATTTTCGCTTCGTGGCCTCCCTGATGATTCAATTGGTATGTTACCTAACATCACTATGCCAGCTTCTGAAGTGATCTTTTGTTTTCCTCTAGTAAAGTAACCTGCTTCCAAAAACCCTTTCAGAATACCGATTACTTCGCCAGGGTTTTCGAAAGAAATGGATTGGCATTCATCTAGAACAACAACATCATGTTTAACCAAAAGCCCAGGCACATTGGTTGCATTGTTGTAAAATAGGACAGCTGGAGTGACTTTTCCACCGCTCACCATCCGAACATAGCTTGATAAGTTAATATAAATCCAAGATTTCCCAGTTCCTTTAGGTGAAAGTTCTATTAAATTGATTCGATTTTGCACAACAGGGAGTAGGCGTACTAAAAGCAAGAATTGTTGAGAAGGAGAAAAAGCACTCGGACTATAGCCTATACTATTTAATAGTAAACTTCGCCATTCGTCCAATGTAAAATAAGACCGGCTCTCACAGTAATAATTTATATCAATCTTACCCACCTGCATAGGCTTAAAATCAGTTAACCAGATTTCCCCCTCTCTTTTTTCCTCACCTGGGTGATAGGTGAGTTTTCCTGCTCCCCAAATTCCGCCACATAATAACAAAGAATAATTATCCACTATAAATTTCTCTATGTATGCATCGTTAATATCTAATGAAGGTATTTTTAATTTTCTTTTACCTGTCTTAAGGTCAATTGAAACACTAAAACCGTCAAGAATCACAAGAGATTCGCCATTTAAAAGCCTATTCCTCAATAGTTCCTTTTGTCTTTTAGATGGTAGATGATTGTTAACAAAGTCTCTTATTTTGTTCTTTGCTTGATCATCTAATTCTCCTTTGGTACAATGTCTGTCAATAAGCCATTCAGCTACATAGTTGGGTATATTTCGCTCGAAACCCATTTGTTGCACTAATGATTTATCAATACAAACCTCACCGAATACTTCCTTAGCTTTTTCTTGATATTTCTCCATAAAATTTTGTTTTCCTTTCACAATTTAAAAAGCTCTTCTGCCGTTTCGGAAACATCAACGATTTTCCTTATTTTAATTTTTACTTCTACCTCACCACGTTTTGGTTGCCCTAAACAGTTGAAGTTATAAAATCCTTGCAAGGTTACCGTATTATCTTTCTTTATAGTCACATCTTCTTTGGGTAAGGCAATTTCAATAGAGACAACTACTTCGTCTTTAGCGGGAATCTTTCCTAAATTCATCTCAATAGAATTAGAAGGAATAAACAAAGCTATATTAGACATTTCGTAATCATTCAGATTCCGGATCGAAAGTTCCACTTTTTGCTTTCTTGTTCCTATATGAATGGGTGCACTACTATGGAAACATTGAATAGGTTTTATCTCAAAAGGTTGCAGACAAAACTCCATGTGTGGGATAAGAGTCTCCTCGGGCGTCATGCCTCCATGTACCCATCCCTTTGGTTTCCTGTTACCAATAAATCTATAACCTTTTGTAATTGCAATACTTTCTGGCAGACTAAATTTATCTTTTTTCAAGAAGTACCAGTCTTCGTTCAGATTATCACTTGAATCTATATAGACAAAACGCTTATATTTTGATTCTTCCTTTGCGCCATTTGGTTTAGCAAGGGCCTTTATTTTCTCAGAAATTATACACGATCCGTGATCTGTGCTGACAATTAGGAGAAATTTTTTAGACGAATAAAGAGAAATAAAATCCTTTATATCTTCTGCCACGCTTGAAAAAAAGGTTCTCATATATCGCTCTAAGCCATAAAAGTCTTTATGCGCAGATATATCAGGGTTCATTAACATACCACAAGTAACAACCTGATCCCCAATTTTCTTTTTTTTAAATGCCTTTTCTATTTTATCTGGTGGGATAATTCTATAACTAATAATATCAGCCATTTTGCAAAATTCTTCAAAAAGCGTTGAATAATTTTGATATTTCTCTTGTTGTATCTGATTTGGGAGTTTCCCTGCAACCAGTGCAGTTTTTGAAATCTTTGTTTCACTTGGAAGCATTGAGAGACATGGAATTGGTTCATTTGATAGAAAGATCTTCTGATTCTTGAAAGCCTCAATAATATCTTCTAAATAAAACCAGCACAGGTTATCGATTATAATCCAAAGAATATGATAATCCTTTTCTATATACTTCTTAATCCTATACCAGGTACCATAGAGTAATGGTGATAGTTCATTTTTCAACTCAGGATACTGCCTATAGAGCCACTCACTGTAGGTTTCGGCAATTTCCTCGATTCTCTTATCTTGTCTCTCTTGCTGAATAGACCATTTTTTATAAGGAAAATACTCATCTATTGCCCATCTACTTATCTGGCTCCAATCCCAATTCAACATAGGTTTGGACGGGAATTTAGGTGGAATAAGTTGGCGTAGCTCTTCAACTTGCTTTGGGAACAGACTAAATTTAGCACCTATAAGATTAAACAATTCTTTGCTTAAATAAAACATATTTTCTTTTACAAAAACTAAAAGAGCGTCTACTTCCCCAGCTATTCTTCCAGACATCTTTGTTATTGCTTCATTAATTATCTTTCTAAATTTTTGTTTCAACACCTCATCTTTTTTCGCTTGAATCTCACCCTTCTTATATTCAAGCCTGCTTCTTAAAATATTTTTCCACTTTATTTCAAGTAATTTATTAAACTCCAATTTCTTCCCATAATCATCACTACATTCGCAGGGTGGTATCTGCCCTAGGTATTCTTCAATAGGTTTTAAAACTTTTCGATCATTCTTTGTTAATTCGTCTAAAATCTTCTCCTTCACGTTTGTATCGTAATTCTTCAAAATGTGCCAGGCATAAATGAGGAAGGATCTATCTTCAGAGTCTATGAATAACCATTTATAAGCTTCACCAACATGGGAATTGAACCACTGTTCTTTTTGCCTCTCCATAAATCTTTCTAAAGCAGAATGTCTCTGATGCTTTTCCCCCCGAAGAAAAAACGAAGCTATTTCAGCAAGATGTGTTAATATACCTTCCTTTTGTCCCCAACATTCACATACACAGACAGAAAGTATCCAGCTTTCTATCTCTCTTATTGTCCCTAACCTTGTTTGAGGAGGATGCTTATTTGCTTCCTCAATCAATCCTAATTCCTGTATCTCTGGGTCATTCACTGGCAAATTTAAAGATAGACTAGCCGAGAGATTCAATGCTTGTGATAAAACTGAACTTGGGGAAACAATTTCTATTTTTATATTGGGGTAATCTCTTAAGCTTTCATACCATCGCCCAATCTTTCTATTTTTAACGATTACATTCAGATCCTTTCTCCTATGGAGGGCGTCTCTTATCTTAAGGCGACTTTCAATAAATTGAGATTCATCCCTAACAACTAAAGCTGCAGGATCGTCTTTGCTTAATCCGTAAGGGTCGACTCTTATTCTAATCATTTTCTGTATTCCTCAAGTAATTCTTCAAGAAGCTTTACAATTTCCTCTTTTTTTATACCCGCTTTCTGTATCTTTTTCTTTAAGGTGTCTTTCAAGAACTCTGCCTCTTTTGACAATTTTGGGGCTTTAGCCGGAGGTTTTGCCACCTTCTTATGAATTTTCTCAATTTCTATTTTGGCCTTTGTCAAAATCCCTTGGTAATTTTTTAAACTCTCTTCAACATTTTCCCATTTTGTAAATCCACCCAGTCTCAATTCCTTAGGTAATTCAACCAAGAATTTCTGTCTAAACTCATCTATCCTCTGTATATTAGCATATTTCATAAGCCGATGGGCATCACCAGTAAATTTGCGTTGCTTTACAGCAGGGTCTAATTCGTTATACCAGTTCCTAATTTTCTCCATTGTGTCTACTTCGGTATCACCCTTAACATCGAAAATTTCTTTAAAACACTTTATGGATTTCTTAACCACTTCTTCTGGATAGTTGTTGAGTTCGTCTACCACCTTTTTAAAAATAGATTTGAATTCTTGCAAATCTGTGTTGACCCAAATAGCAAGTTCCCTTTCAATATCTAATGAGCGTTGGAGCTTTTCAAAAAGTAATTCCCTCATATCCATATCTTTGGTTGGTTTTCCAATTCCTTGAAGAAAACTTTTTGTCTTGGGCTCTAAATCAACAGCAAATTGAGTAAGAGGCGGTAGATTCTGAAGCCATTCAACGAATAATGAGCCAATTCCATCAATTGGAGAAAGTTTTCCCCAGTCTTTATCTGGTGAAACAATATCACTTATTGCCAATAAGTAATCGTCCTCTATGGGTAATTCCTCTCTGTAATCAATTATTACCTTATCTGGGTCTGGATTATTAACAATATCACAGATAGTTTCTCCTATAAATTCCTGAGGTTCCCACAGACTGTGCTTTGTTTTTTTGGTTTTGATGGTAAAACGGTTAGGATGTAATCTAAAAAATGCACTTAAAAAAAGCTCGATTACTCTAGGGGATAATCCATAGGGAGGCAATTGAAGATCTTTTACTAATTTCTCGAACTTAGCGTATGGACCAGATTCAACCATATACTTTTCCATTAAGTGCCAGACTGCTTTCATATTTTCATTGGTAGGTTCAATTAATTCATAGTAATCAGAATTACCTCTTCTATCTCTTTTCAGCATTCCTTGGGGCTCAAATGCCTGTTCTAAAATTGTCTTTTGAGGAGGCGTTTTACCTTTCCACACATAATCAATCTTTTCTTTTCCCTTTATATCAAGAATTTGGTCGTTTAAACTTATCCTATCACCTTTCTGATCCGATACTCCGCGATTTGCCATTTTTGTATGTTCAACTATTGGCGTCTTGTCGAAAACTCTAAACATGATAGAATCAGCAATATCAGTATCTTTTTTACCAGCAGCAGGCAAAGTCTCCCCGTCGGAGAACCATTCGAGATTTGCAACTGTTTTCCAATTTCTTATTTCATTATCAAGTTTTTTCTTTTCATTACTATATCTATCTTCCCACCTTTTATAAGCTTCCGTTCCTTCAGTGGAATAATATGATTTTTTCCCTAATTCTTCCAGAGCTTTTACATTCTTCAGTGTCTCACATATTTTTGTGGGATTTTTAGGAACAGCTACTACGATTTGAGGATTCTTTATGCTAACAGCTTTTCTCTTTGCATCTTCGATTTCTTTAGAGTCTTCGGCTACTATATAAAAGATAAATCCATCCAAATAATTATTCTTAATTTGTTGTTCATAAATCTTTATATTATCTAGCCCTGTTGCAGCAATGTACTCAGCAATTAGTTTTCGAGTGACTCTATAATTATTCTCATAACCTCTGGCTATAATATCTTCTGGTCGATGGGTATCATTTAAAATATAGATTGGGTTGGTCCATAATAAAGACTCTTTTGCTTTTTTGAATTCATCTTCAAGATTAAATCTTAACTTACCAGTTGTGAATTCATATTCACCATTCGCTTTTACCCATAAAACATCGCTCGCTTTCAGCGAATCTAAAAGAGGCTTAATTCTTTGCTCCTCGATATTCAATGATAGACTGAGACCTGTAGGTATTGCTAATGGTGGAATAGACGTCTTTATTGTGTCAATAACTGCTATAGATTTCAGTACCTTTTGAGTTAAGATATCTCTTTGATCTGTTACCTTTCCAATAGCTTCTTTATAGTTATCTAGTATATAATGAGTATCTGGTTCATTTTCTATAGCCTCCTTAAAAAAGTCAAAAAGTCTATCAATAGTATAAAAATTAAGTCTTCCTTCTTCACTAAAGATTGGAGTCTCATTTATAAATTTAGTTAATCCACCATCTTTTGTTCCCTCTTCAAAAAATGTAAACATTGTACGATGTTGATGACCAACTACATCGGAAATTCTTGGCAAGCAATAAGTTGTAATTGGATGAAGAGGAAAACCACCTTTAGCAACCACTTCTGTTATCCAATTTCTATCTTTTTCTGGATACAGACCTATTTCCACTAATTCATCCAATAATTTAGTATCTTTCCCTATAGATTGTTCTACACTTTTCCATTCTTTAGTCTCTCTATGTTGAGTTATTGCATAATCAATCAATTCCTCTGCTTCTTCTATCGCAGTAAGTCTATAAGGATTGAACCTACCCTCTAATGTTATCCAATTATCCAAAGCCTCTTTAGTTATTTTGCCTCGTAAATAAACTCGAGGAGGATTATGTGAAATTAAGATTAAATGTAATTGATTTTCGGAACTTCTTTCTACCCTTTCTACAAAGTCGCGAAGAAAACTAACTTCTCTACTTAATTCTCCGGACCAAGTAGATTCTAAGTGCTCATTGAACTGATCCCATATAATCGCTATACCTTTATATCCTTTATTTTTAATTAATAACTCAGAAACTTGCGTGAATATTTGTGAAACTTTTTCATAATGTGGAATAAATGAAGCTGTTGTAATCTTTTTGTGCAGATTTTTGAAAAGTTGATAAGTATCTTCTTTAAATTCTCTCAAATCAGCTTTTAAGGTATTAATGTCTGTTCCTACTTCTTCTAAAAGTGCCTTAAGTTCTTTTATAAATTCTGACTTGTTGCTTTCCCATTCTTGAATTTTATTCAAAGCACTTAGATATACAGTTTCCAATGTTTCTTCAGGCAAATTTGCTCCTCTTGGATTAGTCAAAGCATCATTAAGGCCATTCAAAAGAGCGTGCTCAGCACCATCAGGGTCATAGCCTTCCAATAAAATTATGAGATATGGTTTATCAATATTTCGGATACGATAGATTTCATAAGCTTTACTAGGGTCTTTCTCTTCTATTCGGTGAAAAATCATTTCAAAATCTTTAGAGCTACTATTCCTACTAAGGTAATTAGCAATAACTAACCCAAAGTGAGATTTGCCACTTCCCCACGTACCAGTGATAAAATGCACCCTATTTCTTGATGTAGGATGTAACCCTTCACTTATTGAATAAAAAGCCTCCCTTGCATCTGAGTTCACATAGTAACTTTCAAGTTTTCTTTTATTCATTTCTTCATTAACAAAATCTTCCTTAATTCTTACATCCTTAGTGAAGCCGCCTTTTGCTTCAATTATTTTACTTAGCATATTCTTACTCCCGTGCTAGTTAACTCTAAAAACTCTATTTTCATCTATAATATTCTCATAGGGTAAATTCAATCTGGTAATTATTATGACAACACTATCGGTTCGCATTTTTGAGATAAGCTTAAAAAGGTCTTCTTGCTTCTCCCTTGTCCAAGTATCGAAGAGAGCTTCTATTTCATCTATAATCAGTAATGATTCTGTTTCTTTTGTCCATAAGTTAATGTCATTTTTAAAGTCAAGTGGTGAATATCTCCCTAACTTTGGACTTATTTTGTCCAGTTTGTCTTTAAGAAGATCTATGTATTCACCATCAAATTGTTTAAGTATTTCTTTAGCTATTGTAGTTTTACCAGATATAGGAGCACCAAATAATATAAATACTCTATAAGCTGAAGGTGCTCTCGCATATTCTTTTATCTTTGCAATTATATTGTCCATTAAAGACTTCTTATACATTATTCTACTTCTCTTTTGAATAATACATTTCAAGAATTTCTAATGGAGTGCCTCTAAATCTGAAGCCGACCTGGTCTAATCCTGCTCTTGTAGAGAGATCCACAAGTTGATTATATTGGGTACTTGAAAGAAGTTTAAGAATTTCTTCCAATTTTTTACGGTTAAGGGACAATACTTTCCCTACATTACCATCAAGTGTTAATAATTCCTCTATAGTGACAGTTGCAGAATTCGGAAATTTTTGTTTTCGTTGATCAAAGATAATATACGCTATTAAATAAGGTGAAATATTTGATGGAGGATTTTTATAAAACTTATTTTGGGATCTTATCTGCTTAGGCAGGTTTTCTGTTCTTAGATAATCCGTTTTTCCAAGAGCGTCTTCTGATATAAAAGACCTTAAGAATATTGAGACATCTTGCCTAAGGTGCTCGTCATTTTTAGGGCGTAACCCCTTTGATACTAGAAAATTAATCGCATCGCCAAAATTAAACCACGTTTGTACCGGCAGGAATTCATTAGACAATAAATACCACACTCCAGCTCTGATATTGCTGGCAAGTTTGTAGTGCAGAATCCACTGGGTGACAATATCTTCAAAATGAGGATCAAATTTTAACAACATATTACCAAGAGTAGTTACTCGGCCACTTATATTATCCCTAAGGCATAAGTAGCCTAGCCAAGTCACAGTAGCCTCAGCTTTATTGTCGCCTACGCCAAGCAAACGCATTAATTCTTGACGTGATATTCGTTCCTTTTCTGAAAAAGTATATAGTGCAGTTGACAAAATCTTTAGATTAATTCCAAAATTCTGGCTAAAGCCCACTGCTATTTCTATCATTTCTATATCTCCTCGTCTGCTGGTTTGCATGCAAAGCTATACACGAATCTCGTATAAATCTTGTACTTAAACATCTTCCACAATGAGAACATCTGAGTTTAGAAATCTTAAAATGTGGATTGATGGTGATAGCATTTGTAGGACAGATTGCCACACAAGCTCCACATAACACACATGCTTGAAATTTTCTCATTTGTCGCTCAATAGACTGGAGTAAATAGCGGCTATTTTTTGCTGTTAATATATCAACACAAATAAATTCCTTTCCTAACTTCAAACTTGGGTCAACCTTACTTTCCCTTTTTAAAACATCAATATCCTTTACACATTTAATCATAAAAAGTTCTTCATTTGAGGTAACGTTTTTCACAACAAATCCATTACCTACTTGATCAGAGATTTTTTCTATTTTTCCAAATGGCTTAAACCTCTCTATGAAATATTCATTTACATTTTTATCTAATAAAAAATGCATAGCATTAAGATTCTTGAGACAGGGAACTTTTCTTATATAGGTAGAATCTTTTCTTTCATTTATACCTACCCTTCTTTTCCATGCACCAGATGAGACATATTCAGATGGGTTTTTTTTCTTAATTGATCTTGCAAATTTCTCTAGAAATCGTGTCCATTTTTGATAATCCGAAGAATATAGTTTACTAATAATGTATTCATTATAAGGACTAGTATAAGGACAATACATACATCCAACTCTTGGGAGTCCTTTATTATATGCCTCATTGAAATCCAAATGTTTACTTAGAATATAAAGCCATACTTCTAATTCTCGCCATTCTAATATAGGGTAAACAGAGATCTGATGAGCTATTTTTTTACTATTATATACTGGTTCACGATTTCTTCGGCGCCATGATTCTTTCCTCCTAACACCTTCGAAACTAATTACACCTGTTTTACTTTTAACATCTCTAATTAATTTTGCTATAGGGCTCGCTTTGAATACACTGCAACACCATGCATTAAGCATACTTGGAGGCCCTATAAGTTCACACATTTCGAGAAATGTATGGGAGCTTGAATTCTCACGGAAAGGAATTTCACCACCATTATTTTTAGAAAATTCCTTGATATAATTAAGTGTAGAAGGATACTCTATAGTAGTATTACCAAATACATGCAAAACTTTATCAGTTTCTAGCGCTTTTCTTACTAAATATGAAACAACAGTACTGTCTTTACCTCCGCTAAAAGAGACAACGGGCTTTCTTCTTGGATAGGATTTGATAATTTCCTTAATAAATGAGATTGCTTCTTTTTCCAATTGATCTAGAGTTGATTTGTTTGCTTTGTACAAAGCCTCTGAGGTTACAGAGTCTCTGGGAGAAATAATCTTGTAAATATATTCTTTGATAATCATTGGTTTTCCATTTGCAGAAAGTCGAATTAATCTTTCACCATTGAACCATATAGTCTTATGTCTCATCCAAAGTCCATCTTGCCAACTCTTACCAGGTAATTTTTTATTGATCTCATTCTCTAAAAACTTACATTCTTCACTAAATATAGGTTTTAAATCTGAACATATTTTGGCTCCTTCATAACCACAAATTTCGCATTCTTTTCGTAGAAGAGGAACTCTACAACTTTTACACCACCATAAGTTATTAAAAGATCCCATTTAATTTATCCTTTTCTTTTCCCATTGAACATTTTATGTAGATTCTCTTTTTATCCTCTGCTATCTCCCAATTTTCGTAGCTAGGATCCAAATTCGTCTAATAAAGTCGTAAGCTGCCCTTTAATTTAAATATTCTATACTATAATCTAATCCGTGAATAGTTATTATCCTATTTAAAGTTGAAAAATTGTTAAAATGAAAAGGTAAATGCACCAAGAAAAATTTTGATTTAATAAGGGACTTTATTGTTATCAAATCAGTTTTTTTAGGTAACTTATATTTGTTATCTCTCATAGTCTTAATATACTAAAAAATTACTTCTTTAATATTATAAAGTATAATAAATTTCAAATTTTTAATATATATTGCCAGTCCATTTTTACTGCATTTTAATACTATTAATACTTCGTGAAATTATTAATTAAAGCTCAAATTTATCAAATGTTTTATACTATTCAAATTTCCATTTATTTGGATTATCTTTTCGAAAAAGCTTACTATATGGTCTTCTCTAAATTAAGATCTTGTTTCTTATTACTATTATTCTACAACCCCTAAAAATTTCTCAGTAAAGTTTTCCTCTCACTCATCAAAAAAATATCCAACTGGTTTTTTTAAAAACTTTGCAATCTTAATCAAAGTTTCTATCGATGGCAGTGATGCCCCTGTCTCATAACGTGAAATGTTTTTTTGTTTAGTATTTATTTTTTGAGCAAGCTGAGTCTGAGTTAAATCGAGTTCTACTCGTGCTAATTTAATTTTCTTACCAAATCTTTTTTTATCCATCTAACTCCCCTTTTTTGATAAAAAAGGAGAAAATAATCTTGACTGTAAAATACCTATTAAGGTATAATA
>Ga0163209_1000615_pt1 | contig 15688 bp, 13 predicted proteins | sample Kivu_160m_FD_113538 | JGI IMG/M metagenome (GOLD analysis project Ga0163209, IMG submission 113538) | Freshwater microbial communities from Lake Kivu, Western Province, Rwanda to study Microbial Dark Matter (Phase II) - Kivu_160m | ecosystem: Environmental > Aquatic > Freshwater > Lake ...
CGTCGTGCACGGACGCCGCGAGCCGCGCCACGTTCCGATCATGATCGGCGCAACCGGCGACGCGATGATGGAACTCGCCGGCGAGATCGCGGACGGTGTGGTGCTGAATTACTGCGTGCCGCCAGAGTATAACGTCGAGGCGCTCAAGCATCTGGAGATTGGTGCGAAGAAAGCCGGGCGCAAGATGGATGACATTGACCGGCCACAGCTCGTCGTCTGCTCGGTGGACAAGGACCACAAGCGTGCGGTGCAAGCCGCGAAGGAGTTGCTCACGCAGTACCTCGCGCAGCAGCCGCACATCGCCAAAGCGAGTGGCACGCCCGAAGAAACGGTCAAGCAGATTCAGAGCATCCTCGGCTGGCCGGCGACGAAAGAGCAGATTCACGCGGCGATGCAGTTCGTGCCCGACGATTTGATCGAGCGCATCACCGCGAGCGGCACGCCGGACGAGGTACGCCAGAAGGTTGCCGAGTACCGGCGCAACGGCGCGACCTGTCCGATTCTGTACCCCCTCGGCGAGGATGTCAAGCTGATGATCGATACGTTTGCCCAGGCGTGACACGTGTCGTGTGACGTGATGCGTGTTGCGTGACAAGTTGTATTGGAAATCTTTGTAGCAAGTGTTCAGGAGTTCCGATGCTGAACCTCCGCGAAATCCATAAACCGACGACGATAGAAGACGCGCTGAGACTATTGCAGCAACCCGATACTGTCGCGCTCGCGGGCGGGACTGAGCTGATAGCGGGTCAGCGGCGCGAGGTGCGCGCGGTCGTCGATCTCAGCGCGCTGGGTCTGTCGTACATCCGCGAATCCAAAGGCGCCATTGCGATTGGCGCCACCACGACGCTGGCCGCGATGGCAGAATCGCCGATCTTGCGCGCGGTCGCGAACGGTGTGGTCGCGCAAGCCGCGCATCGCAGCGCGGCGAGCGTGCTGCGAAACCAGCAGACGGTTGCCGGCACGCTGATCGTCGAGCCGGACAGCATTCTCGCAGTCGCGCTGCTCGCGCTTGACGCGCAAGTGACTATCGTGCGCAAAGACGCGCGTACGGTCTCGCTGGGCGATTTCCTCTCGATGCGCGAGCATTTGTTAATGATGGCGCTGCTCACCGAGATCACAGTGCCGATGGCGAACCCGCGCGCGTCGCTGCAGACCGTCGCGCGCACGCCGAGCGACAAGCCAATCGTCAGCGTATGCGCGGCAGCGCGCATCGACCATGGCGTCGCGCGCGATGTGCGCCTCGCGCTCGGAGGCGTGGCGGAGATCGCGGTGCGCGCGGTGAGTGTCGAAAAGGAATTAGAGGGGAAAGCATTGAGCGATGCGTTGATCGAGCGCGCGGCGCGCGCGGCAGGGCCAGGTCTGGCGCCGCGCGGCGATCCTTCGACGGAGTTTACCCTGAGGAACGAAGGGCTCAGGACAAGTGCTCGCGGCAGCGCAGAGTACCGCAAAGAGATGGCGGTTGTGTTGACGCGGCGCGCGGTGAAGGAGTTGGCGCCGTAGGTCTCGCCGCACGACAGGATGCTTCGCGATCCGGAAATCTCTCTCGATCTGGGAGGGATTTCTGTTTGTTAGTACCATTTTACTATGCCGATGATTCGAGGAATGCTTAGACATTTCCTTGATTTATGGTATAATGACGCGCGTGCGCAAGCGGAGGAGGAGGATTTGCTTTATCAACTCTTGACGGGGCAGATGGGCGGGGCCGAACTGGTCGCGCTGATCATCGCGCTCGTCCTGGGTATCAGCGTCCACGAATTCGCGCACGCGGCGGCGGCTACCTGGCTCGGCGACATGCTGCCGCGCCGCCAGGGACGCCTGACGCTCGCGCCGCTGGCGCACCTCGACGTGATGGGGTCGCTGATGTTCGTCGTCGGCGGGTTCGGCTGGGGCAAGCCGGTGCAATACAATCCCTACGCGCTGCGCGCCGGGCCGCGTTCAGGCCCGGCCATCGTCTCCGCGGCGGGGCCGATCTCCAATGTCCTCCTGGCTGCCTTGTTCGCCGTTCCAATCCGCTTCCTCGTCGCTTGGGTCACGCCCCAGTCCGCAGACGCCGTCATGACGCTCCTCTATCTGCTTCATGGAATCGTCTTCTATAATCTGATTCTCAGTTTCTTCAATTTGATTCCGATCTTTCCATTGGACGGGTTCACGATTCTGCTGGGCCTCTTGCCGCCCGCGCTCGCCGATCAATTCGAGCAGACCCGGCAGTACGGTTTCTTGCTGCTGCTGGCGCTCATTTTCCTGGGCAGCAGCGTGCTCGGCCTCATCCTCTACGGCCCGGTGATCACCGTAACACACTTGTTGACTGGCATCTAGCCATGCTACCGCACAACGGCGTGCATATCAAAACAGGAGGTTCTCGATGAAAATGCGAAACACCTTGTTCCTGGTTGCTCTGATGCTTTTGGCTTTGGTCGTGAGCGCGTGCGGCACTGCCGCTACGCCGACCCCCAAGCCGACGGCACCGGTACCGCCAACCGTACCACCTACCGCAACACTTCCTCCCACGCCGACGCCGATTCCGCCGACGCCCGTTCCGCCGACGGCCACACCCATTCCGCCGCAGGCGACGACCACGCAGCAGGTGAATCTGCGGCAGGGTCCGGGGACTGACTTTGCCATTGCCGGGAAAATGCCGAAGGGAACCAGCGCGGTGATCCTCGGCAAGAATGAGGATGCCAAATGGTTCCAGATCGCGTTCCCGGACGCGGCGCACCCCGCGTGGGTCGCCAGTGCGTTCGTCACCACGACCGGCACGATCGACCAACTGCCGGTGGTCGCCGTCGCGCCGCCGGCCACCGCGACACCCGGCGGACCGGCGCCGACTAAGGCGGCGGCTACGGCCGCACCGCCCGCGTCGCCTCCCAAGGGGACACTCCGCTTCATGACGTTTGACGATGGGCAAAAGTCGTACGTTCTGTATAACCTCGTCATCAATCCCCGCGGTTATTCGGGAGACAGGTTGATGGGACCTAAATTGGCCGACCTGAGACTATCGACCAACTCTGCACCCTTTTCGTTGTCGCCGGATGGTTCTCGGATGGCGTTTGTGTATGGCCCCAATGGTCTGACCGATGCGCTGCGCGTGACAACTCCAGACGGCTTTCAAGATATCGTTAGTCACGGGTCCACATCCACGTTGGGTCCAGGGGGCATTCTCAGTCCTACGTGGTCCCCGGATGGCAAGTGGATCGCGTACGTCGGCTTGGACAACAATTATGGCACGCAGTATATCTACTATATCAACCCGGATGCTAAAGTCGAGCAAAAGCTCCTCCCCGCTCGCTACAATTCCACTCTCAATACCGGTGAAAGTTTCCGCGGGGTTGCCTGGGGCAAGACCCATCTCTTGTTCGTATCGAACTATACCAATTTCTACGAAATCTGGCGGTTGAACTCGGACGGAAGCGGTCCGATGCAGCTCACGAACGACAAACGCGAGAATGGCTCGCCGGCTTGGAGCCCGGACGGCAAGCAGTTCGCGTACTATTCCAAGCAGGCCGATGGCAGCTATCAGATCATGGTATGGAATGCCGATGGGGCCGGCCAGCCGCGCAAGTTGACGAGCACCGGCAACAACTGGACGCCCGCCTGGTCGCCGGATGGGAACTGGATCGCGTTCGCGTCTACACGCGGCGGCAACGGACGGACCGATGTCTACATCATGGACAAGAATGGTGGAAATGTTCAACCATTGACCGACAAGTTTGGCGCAGAAAGCATGTTGCCTGGTTCGTGGCGGTAGTACAGTAGTCAGTCGCCAGTAATCAGTCGCCAGAGAGTTGTTATGGCCAAATCGCGCGTGACGATTGTAGGGTTGGGCCTCATCGGCGGTTCGATGGGGCTTGCCCTCAAGAGATCGAAGCTGGACATACAGGTCATCGGGCACGATAAAGACCTCGGCATTGCGGGGCGCGCCCAAAAGCGCGGCGCGGTCGACGCGACCAAGTGGAACCTGATCGACGCGTGCGATGGCGCCGGGATGGTCGTCCTCGCGCTGCCCGTCGATGCGATCAAGGATACGCTTGCCGCGCTCAAGCCGCACCTCGTGCCGGGCGTCATCGTGACCGACACGGCGACGACCAAAGTGCCGGTGCTCGAGTGGGCGAAGGATTTGCCGGAGGGTGTGCATTTCATCGGCGGCGATCCAGTTATCAAGCCCGATCGGATCGGGAAAGAGACTGGAATCGACGCGGCGGACGCCGACCTTTTCAAGGACGCCACCTACTGCGTTATCCCGTCAGAGCGCGCGCCGGCGCCAGCCATCGATACGTTCACGGCTGCCGTGTCACTGCTGGGCGCCAAGCCGTACTTTGTCGACGCGGCGGAGCACGACGGCTTGATGGCGGGCGTACAGCACCTGCCCGCTGCGCTTGCCACGGCCTTCCTCTCTGCCACGGTGCGCAGCCAGGGCTGGCGCGAAATGGGCAGACTCGCCAGCGTGAATTACCAGGCGGCCACCGGACTGGCGCCGCAGGATGGCGCAACCGCGCGTGAGCAGTTTCTCGCGCACCGGGTCGACCTGATGCGCTGGATTGATACGGTCATCGCAGAGCTGGGCGAACTGCGCGGAATGATCGAGCGCGAGGATGCCAGCGCGCTAGAGGCGCTCGTGGAATCGATCGCGGAGGAGCGCGCCAAATGGCTCGGCGGAAAATTGGATGACGTGGGGCCGTCTGTCAATATGCAGTCGATTCAATTCAATCCCGCGCGCCTCCTGATCGGCGGGTTGGCTGACCGGCCGCCGAGAAAGAAAGACTGAAACAACCAAGGCAAGGGTAAACATGGATGACACATTTTCGCAGAAAGTGTGTCATCCATGACCCAGTCACTCATTATGTCATACCGCGTGCTGATGATCGCCCCGACGTCGTTCTTCCTCGACTACGGGTGTCACGTTCGTATCCTCGAAGAAGCGCGCGTCCTCCAGAGTTTTGGCCATCGCGTCAAGATTGTGACTTACCCACTCGGGCGTAATCTGCCCGGCTTGGACATCGAGCGGACGCTGCCGATTCCATTTCACTCGCGCAACGAAGTCGGCCCATCACGCTCCAAGATTCTGATCGACGCGCTGCTCGCGCTCAAAACGCTCCAGACCGCGCGGCGGTTCAAGCCGCATGTTATCCACGCTCACTTGCACGAAGGCGCGCTCATCGGCGGTGTCGCAGGTCGCTTGCTGCGCGTGCCGCTCGTCTTCGACTTCCAGGGCAGCATGACGAGCGAGATGATCGACCACCGATTTATCAGCCCGCGCGGCAGGATCGTCCCGCTCATCCGCAGCATGGAACGGCAGATCGACCGCCTGCCGCAGAAGCTTCTCACCTCGTCGCAGAACGCCGCGCGCGTACTGACCGATGAGTTTCAAGTCGCCGCGCCGAAAATCCTGGTGTTGCCCGATGGCGTGAACGCGTCCGCGTTTGGACCGGTCGAAGACGCCGGACGCGCCGTCCAGATGCGCGAACTGCAGACCAACCTGAGTATCCCCGAGGGCAGAAAGATCATCGTCTATATTGGTTTGCTCGCGCAGTACCGCGGCACCGATGCCTTGCTCGATGCGGCGGCGCAACTGCTCGCCCGCCGCCCGAACACGCACTTTGTCGTCATTGGATTCCCTAGCATTGACCATTACCAAGCGCGCGCGCGGGAGTTGGGAATCGCCGACCACGTCTCATTCCCCGGGCGTGTTCCGTACGAAGACGTACCCCTGTGGCTCTCGCTCGGCGATGTCGCGGTGGAGCCGAAGATGAGCGCGACCGAAGCGGCCGGCAAGGTGTTGAACTATATGGCGATGGGACTGCCGGTGGTCGCGTTCGACATTCCGGTGATGCACGAGTACCTGGGCGATCTCGGCGTATTCGCGCCGCTGGGCGATGCGGCTGCCTTTGCTCACCAGATCGAGATGCTGCTCGATAACCCGGCGCGCGCGCGAAGCATCGGACTCGGGCTACGCGAGCGCGCTCAACAGCTCTTTTCGTGGGAGCGCGCCGGGCGGGAGATCGAGTGCGTGTATGAAAGCGTTGTGAGCAAGTGAACCTGCGAGACTCCGCGCTTGCCATTTTCCACGCGGCGCTCGACGCGGCCGATCCACGCGCGGCGGTGCGCCGCGCGGTCCAGCGTGAAGGCAGCACGCTGCGCGCCGGGGGGCGCACGTACGATCTCGCGCGCGGGCGCGTCTTCGTCATCGGCTTTGGGAAGGCGAGCGCGTCCATGGCGCAGGCGGTCGAAGGAATCTGTGGCGACACGCTTCGCGTCGCGCGCGGCATCGTCAGCGTCAAGTACGGGCACGTTGTGCCGCTGCAAAAGATCGAATTGCATCAAGCCGGGCATCCGCTGCCAGACGCGAACAGTTTGCGCGGCGCGGAGAAGATCCTCGACGTGCTGGACGAAGCGCGCGCCGACGATCTGGTCATCTGTTTGATCTCCGGCGGCGGTTCTGCGCTCGTCGAATTGCCGGTCGAGGGGGTATCGCTTGACGACTTGCGCGTGACGACGGACGCGCTTTTGCGCTCCGGCGCGACGATCAACGAGATGAACGCGGTACGCAAGCATCTCTCGCAAATCAAAGGGGGGCAACTGGCGCGGCGCGCCGGTCAGCGGGGTGGCGCGCAGATCCTCTCGCTGATTCTGTCCGATGTCATCGGCTCACCGCTCGACACGATTGCCTCTGGCCCCACCGCGCCCGACCCGACGACGTTTGCCGATGCGTTAGGCGTGATCGAACGGCGCGGCGTGCGCAACCAATTGCCGTCGAGCGTCGTCCATTATCTCGACTGCGGCGTAAGCAATTTCACATCATCACGAGGGGAAATCACTGTAGCATCGGACTCTAGTGTGCCTCGTGATGACGTGAAAGAGATCGCAGACACACCGGATGCCGGCGATCCGGTCTTTGCGCGTGTGCAGAACGTGATCATCGCCGATTACGCGATTGCCTGCGAAGCGGCGGTGCAAGCCGCGCGCACACGCGGCTTTAACACGCTCCTGCTTACGTCGTATCTGCAAGGCGAAGCGCGCGAGGTCGCCAAGGTCTTCGCGGCGATCGCCAAGGAGATCGCGAAATCGAACTGCCCGGTCGCGCGGCCAGCGTGCGTGATTGCCGGCGGCGAGACGACGGTGACAGTACGCGGCAGTGGCAAAGGCGGACGCAATCAGGAATTTGTGCTCGCGGCGGCACTCGAAATCGCCGGGATGGACGCTGCGCGTGTCGTCGTATTGAGCGGCGGCACGGATGGCACGGATGGACCAACGGACGCGGCCGGCGCGCTCGCGGATGGGGCGACGCTGGCGCGCGCAGCGGAGCACGGGCTGGACGCGCCCACGTTTCTATCGGACAACGATTCGTATCACTTTTTCCAGCCGTTGAACGATCTCATCATCACTGGACCGACCCAGACGAATGTGAATGATGTGATGATGGTGTTGGTTGGATAAAAAGACCTTCCAGGTTTACAAAACCTGGAAGGTCTCGAAAGGAATAAAATCATGACAACAGATACCTCGAATGTTACGACCGAAGAGCATTCGACCGCGCTGACGCGGCGGCAGTTGCTCACAACCGCGGCGGCGGGCGGCGCGGCGCTCGTGGTCACCGGGCTGGGCGGCGCAGCGGCCGGCCGCGCGATGACAACCGCGCAGTACGAGCTCGAGCTGACCAAATTGCGCGCGCTGGTTGCATTGTACGAGCAATTGGAGCGCGTCGGGCTGGACGCGATCCTCGCGACCGGGATGAACGTCGTGCGCGGCGCGCTCGAAGCAGTCAAGAGTGGCGTGCAATTGCTGCGCAACGGAGTCACGACGGTGGAGAGCGCGCTCACGAACTTCCAGTCATTGCTCGACACGCTCAGCAGTGCGGCGAACGCGGCCGGTCAAGTGCTGAACGATCTATTGAGCAAGTTCCACGCGGCTGAAGGCGTGGTCGTCGCCGTGCTGGGGACCGCGCTGCCGCTTGCCGAGTCCATCGCCGGCTTTTTCAAAGCGCTGCTCGACAAGATACCTTTCAGCATTGGCGACGACATCCGCCGCGCGGTGTCCGCCCTGACGGATTTGATCCGTGCGATACCGGCGACCATCGACACGCTGACAAACCAACTGCTCAAACCGCTGCGCGACGCGTTCTTCCCGCCAAGCGGCAACCCGGCGGTAAAATCGAATCTGATCGATCCGATCGTAAAGAACGTGCTCGAGCCGCTCAAGAAGATGTTGACGGACATCGAGAACCTGCTCGACCGATGGGAAAAGGATTTCACCAAGCCGGTGCAGGGGGCGCTGGACGACCGTGCCAAGATCCGTCAGCAGATTGCGCAGTACAAACAGACACACGGGATGGTGTAACATGGAAGAGACCTGGAGGGTTTGTGTCTTCCAGGTCTTTCGTTACCGCGCACAGGTTTGGCTGCGTCCGCCGTCTATGGAATACGACGCGCCGGTGATCCAGCCGGCTTTCGGCGAGGCGAGAAAATAGATCAACTCGGCGACTTCGTCTGCTTGCCCCACGCGTCCGATGGGGTGAGTCGTCTTGCTGTGTTCCAGGAACGCCGCGTACGCCTCCTCGTTCATTCCTCCGGTGCGATGCAGTTGCGTCACCACGACGCCGGGATTCACCGCGTTGATCCGCACGCCTTTGCTCGCGATCTCGAGCGCGACGCAGTGCGTCATCTGATCGAGCGCGGCCTTGCTCGCGCAGTACGCGAGCACGCCGGGAAACGCGCGGATGCCGGTGACGCTCGAGACGTTGACGATATTTCCCTTGCGTTCGATCAGGTGGGGCAGCGCGCGCTGAATCAGGTAGAACGGCCCGCGGACGTTGACGTTGAACATGTAATCCCAGTCCTGCAAGCGCGTGTTCTCGATGGTGCCGTTGGCGATGATGCCAGCCGCGTTGACGAGCACGTCGATGCCGCCGAACGCCGCGACCGTCTCGCTCACGACGCGCTCGATGTCTGCCTCCCGCGTCATGTCCGCCGCGATGGCCTTGCCCTCGCCGCTGCTCGCCTGAACCTGCTGGACGACCTCCGCGAGTCTATCCGCGCGCCGCGCGACGAGCGCGACCTGCGCGCCCTCCGACGCGAATCTCACCGCGACCGCCTGGCCGATCCCGCTGCTCGCGCCGGTGACGAGCACCGCTTTACCTTTCATCTCATTCATCTTTACCTCGTTTCCGTCCAATTATTTCCAGTGCCTCCACCAATCGTTCCACATCCTCCTGCGTATTATACGCCTGAATCGACACGCGGATGTACGGCTTGCCATTCCAGACGAAGATGGGCACTTCGATCTTGAACTCGTCCATCAGCCGCGCCTGAAGCAGCACGCGACCGAACGCGTCCTTCGTCGTATCGATCGGCGGCAGCGGCACGGTGACCATCTGCATGTACCAATCGGTCGAATCGGGACTGATGGGCGGCAGGCCAGTCAGCCCGGTGATGCGTTCGCGCGCGTACTGCACGAGCGCGTGGCAACGCATCCTCACATCGTCCCAGTGATGCTCCGCGCAGAACTTGATCGCTTCTGGCACCGTCAGGTACGCGGCGATGTCGCGCGTGCCGGTCCACTCTTGCTCGTCGACGAAACGCGACGCGCTGGGTCTCTCCGACTCGTAGCCCCAACTCACCACCAGCGGCTCGACAAGATGCTGCATCTCCGGGCGCGCGTAGAGAAACGCGGAACCTTTGGGCGCGCAGAGCCACTTGTGCGCGTTCGACGCGTAGAAATCCGCGCCGATAGCCTGCATGTCCAGCGGAATCTGCCCGACCGTATGCGCGCCGTCGATGATGCTGATGATGCCGGCATCGCGGGCGCGGCGGCACAGTTCTGCTATCGGAAACGTCAGCGCCGTCGGCGAGGTGATGTGGCTGAGGAAGAGGACGCGCGTGCGCGGCGTCACACCTGCCCACACGCGCTCGATGAAATCTTCAGTGGTCGTGACCGGCAGCGGGACCGGCTGCTGCTTGTACACCGCGCCGGTCTTGCGGCACAGGAATCGCCATGTGCGGTCGAGCGCGCCGTACTCGTGGTCGGTTGTGAGGATTTCTTCGCCGGGCTTGAGCGGCAGCCCGCGCGCGACGATGTTCAGCCCGGTCGTTGCGTTCGGCACGTAGATGAGATTATCTGCGTCGGTATGGACGTATGCGGCCAGCGCGGCGCGCGCCTGGCGCATCAAGTCGGCAAAGCGGCGGCCGAGGAATTCGACCGGCTGGCGTTCGAGTTCGCGCTGCCATCCTTGGTACTTTTCAAACACCGAGCGCGGCGTCGCGCCGAACGAGCCGTGGTTGAGAAAGGCGATGTCGGGATCGAGGAGGAACAGGGACTTGGGGAGTGGAGACTGGAGATTAGAAGATGGAGGTTGAAAGTTTGATTGCACGTGTGCCTCTGCGGTTTGGTATCAGCGGTTGCAAATAATAGCGCAGAAGCGTGGGGAGGGCAAGTTCACGGTCAAGCCGGCAACTGACCTCTCCCCAACCCCTCTCCTTACAGGAGAGGGGGCGAGGGGGAAAGGTCGGTGTCCTTTCCAATAGACTGCAACAACCCTGATATTACACGAGAAGCGTATGCCGCAAGAGTACGGTTAGTTGTTCAAGATCGAGCGCGAGAATGGATGGGGACATCACTGCGTCTGTACTCGGGCCGATTCCCCTAGTCGATGCCGCTCCCAATCCTGAGTTGCTCGCCGATTGATAGAGCAGATGAAGGGCTTGCAGCAACTGCTGATCGCCGCTGGATTGAAGTTGAGCCGAGGTCATATCCCGCTCCGCCTCGGGCGTCAAAGCGGTTGTCCCCGAGGGCAGCGAAATCGTTTGATCGGGCGTGATGCCCTTGTGCCAGATGACGCGCCCGCTCGGAGTCAGCCATTCCTCAGTTGCCAGCATCAGCGCCGAGCCATCGGAGAGTGAGAACTCGTTCAAGACCGTGCCGGTTCCAAAGGTCGTCTCGCCGATCAGCGTCGCGCGTTTGGTGTCTTGCAGCGCGCCCGCGACGATCTCAGCCGCGCTCGCGCTGCCGTTGTTGACGAGCACGGCCATAGGCATCTGGGTGGCGGCTCCCCCGGAGCGCACGGTGACATGGGTGATCTGACCCTGGGCGTCTTTTTCCAAGAGCACATCCCCGCTCGACAAGAACTGGCTCGTCGTATCGACCGCTTCGCCCAGCAAGCCGCCCGGATTGTTACGCAAGTCCAGGATGACGCCGGTCACGCCTTGCTGCTGCATCTCCGTCAAAGCCTGCTTCAACTCCTGGCTGACTCCTTGGCTGAAAGCGGAGACACGCACATGCGCGATCGTCGTGCCGGGCAGGCGTTGCCAGGTCACGTTGTTCATCGTGATGCGGGCGCGCACCAGCGTAATGTCCTGAGTTTGCCCATTCTTCGGATCCAAGATCGTCAGCGTCACGGACGTGCCAGCCGGACCGAGGATGCGTCCGATGACCTGCTCCAGCGGCAAGCCGGTCATGTCATCCCCGTTGACCTTCAGGATCGCGTCGCCGGCGTGCAAGCCAGCCTTTTGCGCGGGAGAGCCGTCGAGAGGCGCGACAATCACGACTTGCCCATCCTTGGTCTGCACCTCGGCGCCAATTCCCTCAAACTGGCCCTGCGTGAAATCGTGTTCCGATTTCACCATCTGTGGCGAGAGAAAGGTGCTGTGTCCGGTATCGCCCAAGGCGCTCACCATGCCGCTGATTGCGCCGTAGGTCAGCGGCTTGGCTTGTTCCGCCGTATGATCCACATAGTTCTGCTGAATCTTGTTCCACGCTTCGGTGATTAACTGAAAATCAGGTTCGGTCCCTGCGGTTGTACTGGGCTGGGCTTGCGCGGCGAGCGCCTGGCGATCCAGCACAACTCCCGCGCTCATGCCTAACACCAAGGCGAGTGCAATCAGGGTGAATCTGATTAGTCGTTGTAATCGAGTTTTGTTCATGTTCCCCATCTCTCTCTTCCGAGATTTCCGGAAAGACGAGTCTTCCACGGTCTTTTGGACCATGGAAGACTTGTCCCCAGATATTTCCTACCTGTATCCACTGCGAGTTCCGGTTACGCGCAATCCCTGGAATGGTTCGTTAGGTTGACGAGCCAGGGCGTGCCGTGAGGGTTACTTTGACCGCCTGCTCCTTGCCATCGCGCAAGATCGTCAGCGTGACCGTCTGATTGACACTGGTCGAGCGCGAGAGGTACGCGATGAGGTCGTCAAAGCTTTTCACCGACTGCCCATCCATCGCGGTGATCACATCACCGCCGACGGTCGTTTGGACGCCATCGATCGTCGTCTGCTGTGTGCTGCCGCGCAAGCCGGCTTTGTCGGCTGGACTACCCGGCGTTACGGAGGCGACGAGTGCACCGCGCTGGTCCGACTTGAGTCCCATGGCCTGAGCCAGATTGGGAGTCAGTGTCGTGCCGCCGATGCCTATGTAGGGGTGATCGTAATGCCCGGTCTTGATCAGCGCAGGGACCACTTTTTGCACAATCGCCGAGGGGATCGCGAACCCAATGCCAGACGACGTGCCCGCCGGGGATTCAATGGCGGATGTTACGCCGACGACCTTACCATCGGCATTCAACAGCACGCCGCCCGAATTCCCTGGATTGATCGGCGCGTCCGTTTGGATCACGTCGGGGATCGTGTAGGACGGGCCTTGCGCTGTGCCATCGTTCACCGGCAGAGAACGACCGAGCGCGCTGACGATGCCCGTCGTCATGGTGTTCTGTTCGCCGAAGGGATTGCCGATCGCAATCGCGAATTGTCCCACTTTGATTTGGGTCGAATCGGCCATCTGCACCGGGTGCAGTGCGCTGGCCGGCGCATTCACCTGGATCACCGCCAGGTCGCTGTTGGGATCCGCGCCGACAACTTTGGCCGAGACGATTGTGCCGTCCGAGAAGGTGACCGAGATACGGTTGGCGCCATCGATCACGTGGTTGTTCGTAACGATGTGCCCTGCCGTATCCCAGACAAAGCCGGAGCCGAGCGCCTGCTGAGTCTGCGGTTGTTGTGGCGCAAACCGAAAGCCCGGCACGTTGGGCTGCTGGGTCGCCACGACTTGAATCGCGACGACGGACGGATTGACCTGCGTGTAGATACTCTCCAGCGAAGATTCCCAATCCGCCACCGCTCCGAATTTCGGAATCGAAAGGTTCGTCGATTGCGGCGCGGCCTCAGGTTGCGTTGCGGCGGAAGCAATCGGAGCGACCGATAATGAGGATCCGTAGCCGACGGCCGCCAGCAATGCGAGAGCAATAACCAGCATGAAAATGATTTGGCGTTTCATAGATGCCTCCTGTTTTGCACCCTCACTTTACAACAGTAATTTGAATCCCAGATGAAGGAAGGATGAGTAATCTCTTAAACTCCACATGGAAAACGCCTGGCAGGGTAGGGCGAATTTGCCCTACGATGCTCGTTCAAGAACCTGTATTGGCGAAGGTAGTGTTAATTAAAAATCAATTAGAAAAACCGCCAACCCCTTGCGCAAGTCGAATGAAATGGTATAATCATAACGAACCAGAATTCAGGAATGAGTAGAACCATGTTGCGTTGCTTGTGTTCCAGGCGGGGGCAATAGTTACCTTCGCCGGTGATTCCGAAAGACCAACCGACCTCCGGTAACTATCGCTCCCGCGCATTCGTGACGAGTGTGTGGGCACGCGTTTGCCGGCGTCGTGTTGGTCTTTTTCGTTCTCTTATGCTGGGAGTTGACGATGAATGATTTTGGGCTGAAGCAGATGACGCTCGATCCTGTCAAGGTTGCCGCCGGAACGGATGTGTTTGGCCTCGTGGGCAACACGCCCCTGGTGCCGCTGCGACGCGTCGCGGCGCACGTCGGCCCCGTCGAAGTATACGCCAAAGCCGAGTGGTTCAATCCGAGCGGCTCGGTCAAAGACCGCCCGGCGCGCGAGATCATCCTGGTATCGGAACAGGCCGGACGATTGAATCCGGAAACGACGCTGCTCGACGCGACCTCCGGCAATATGGGCATTGCATACGCGATGCTGTGCGCCGCGCGCGGCTATCATGCCAAGCTGGTCATTCCGCAGAACGCCAGCCCCGAACGCATCAAGATACTCCGCGCGTACAACGCCGAACTCGTCTTCTCCAATCCGCTCGAAAACACCGATGGGGCAATTGCCGTGGCGCGCGAGATTGCCTCCGCCGAGCCGGCGCGCTATTTTTACGCCGACCAGTACAGCAACCCGGCGAACTGGCAGGCGCACTATCGTACGACCGGCGTCGAGATCTGGGAGCAGACGCGCGGGCGCGTCACGCATTTCGTCGCCGGACTGGGAACGAGCGGCACGTTCGTCGGCACGAGCCGCCGGCTGCGCGAGTTCAGCCCGGACGTGCGACTCATCGCCGTGCAGCCGGACGCGCCATTCCACGGGCTGGAGGGCTTGAAGCATTACGAGACCGCGATGATTCCCGCGATCTATGATGCATCGTTGGCGGACGCGCAGGTGCAAGTGACCACCGAAGAAGCGCACGCGATGGTCAAACGGCTCGCGCGCGAGGAGGGCTTGTTCGTCGGCACGTCCGCGGGCGCGGCCGCCGCGGCGGCAATCAAGGTCGCCGAGACGCTGCGCGAAGGCGTGGTCGTCACGGTGCTGCCAGATGCCGGCTTTAAATATCTGGGCGATCGATTCTGGGACGAGCCATGAGCGTGAAACTGAGCGCGGCACAGATGGCGGAGATCACGCGGCACGGCGAACAGGCATACCCGTATGAGGGCTGCGGACTGCTGCTGGGTCGTCAGGTGAACGGGCACAAGATCGTCGAGGAGATCCTGCCGGTGGAGAACGCGCGCGAGTCTGACGCGCAGCACAATCGCTATCTCATTCCACCGGACGCGGTGCTGAAGGGCGAGCGGCTCGCCGCGCAAAAGGGTCTCGACGTGATCGGGTTCTTCCACTCGCATCCCGACCATCCGGAGCGCCCCAGCGATTTCGACCGCGAACACGCGTGGCCCTGGTACGCTTACCTTATCACGTCGGTGCAGCAAGGGCGCGCTGGCAAGACCGCGGCGTGGACATTGGTGGAAGATCGAACGCGCTTTGACCCTGAAGAATTGCTAGTGAATTCCAGTGAATAACTGATGCTACGCAACTGTAGGACAAATTTGCATGATGGCATCACTGTGGCGCGCCGCCTCGATGGCACGACGACAGCGCGCTGCCATCGGCAGCGCCCCAAAGACGTGCCATCGCGGCGCATAAAGGAGATGCCATCATGTCCTACAAGCTTGCACTGCTTTTCCGACCATCTGCGTAAGGTGAGTGAATAATTTTAGCTTGTTCCTGATAACGTCCATTGACGGAACGTCGTGACAATTTCTCGTCACGCGTCATGGCTGTGCGTAGTTCGCACAGTCATCACAGTTCACATTTCAGTGAGGTAGACATGGCTCAAGTGATGATTCCTGCTCCGCTGCGCACCTACACGCGCGGGCAGAAGAGCGTGAATATTTCCGGCGGCACGGTGGACGATGCGTTGGCATCGCTGACGCGGACGTACCCCGAGTTGAAGCGGCATCTTTATACCGAAGATGGCAAACTGCGCAACTTTGTGAAATGTGTATCTCGGCGAAGAAGACGTGCGCTACTTGACGCAAGGCGCGACGCCGATTCGCGAAACGGATACGCTGAGCATCGTCCCGTCCATCGCGGGCGGCAACCTGACCGAGCCGGCAGTCGCGCTGCGCGTCGATCAAC
>Ga0163209_1000618_pt1 | contig 15647 bp, 15 predicted proteins | sample Kivu_160m_FD_113538 | JGI IMG/M metagenome (GOLD analysis project Ga0163209, IMG submission 113538) | Freshwater microbial communities from Lake Kivu, Western Province, Rwanda to study Microbial Dark Matter (Phase II) - Kivu_160m | ecosystem: Environmental > Aquatic > Freshwater > Lake ...
ATTGATTTAATGTCCATTTTATATCCCTTTCTTGCGAATTTAGTTTAGATACTATTCTAAGATGTACTCAGTGATTGCAGGATCTGATAATCAACCTCGCTGAGCTCAGCTTTCTCCAGGAGATCAGGTCTTCTTTTTGCCGTTCTAATTACGCTTTGGTTCCTCCGCCAAGAGGATATCTCTTTGTGATTTCCGGATAGAAGAACCGCAGGAACCTTCCACCCTCGGTATTCAGGAGGCCTGGTATACTGCGGATACTCAAGCAGCCCCCCGATATGCGACTCCTCAACCAGAGATATATCTGATCCGATGGCACCTGGCAATAACCTGACCACACAGTCAATGATCACCATGGCCGCGGATTCACCGCCGCTCAACAGGTAATCACCTATACTTATCTGTTCAGTCACCAAATGTTCAGCCACCCTCTCATCGACGCCCTCGTAATGACCGCAAATTAGTATCATTACCTGTTCCCGGGACAAATGGCCGGCCATATCCTGGGTAAACAACTTGCCCTGAGGGGTGAGGAGCATCACGGGAATATTATCGATCCCAATATCGCTTTTAACGGCTTCAACTGCCTCAAAAATGGGTTCCGGCTTCATCACCATGCCTGCACCGCCACCGTAGGGATAATCATCGACTGTATGATGCTTATCGCGGCTGTATGCGCGTATATCATGTAATTTTATATCCACGATTCCCCGCTCACAAGCCCTGCCGATAATACTGTGATTGAGATAACCGGTAAAAGCTTCCGGGAATAATGTCAATACTTCAATTCGATGCATATGAATTTATTCCACCAGGGTGCTATTCAGAAAAGCAAATAATTCTACCATACCTCGGCTAAACCACCAAACCACCGGCACCTGGCTTTAATACTCACCCAAATAAGCGCCCCCGTCAAACAATAACAATATATTGTGGTTACTGCCTGTAAATTATCCACCGGTTGTGTTTGCAGTAAAAATAAGGACATTCTAAAAGCTAGGAAACATAGAAAATGTTAAGGACTATCCCTGTAAAACTATTGACAAGTGGGTAAAAACATGTTAAAAATGGGACATAGTGGTAAAAAGTGGTAAAAAAGGGAGAAGAAATGAGCATAGTGTGTAAAAATGAAGATCTGGCAACTCAGGACCTCCTCTCTTTTCTTAAAGAAAATGACTTTAAAGGGCTTAAACTTAGACTCCTTCTCTTCTGGACCAGGCATCCCCAGACCAAATTCAATCTTGATTGCATAGCGCATGTGCTTGATACAACGCGCCATCATTTGCACGGGGTACTCGGTGAATTGATAGATAAAGGAATGATTCGGGAGCAGTATTGCCCCAGCGGTATAGCCCATTATTCCCTGAACCATGAGCACGCGATAAACGAATATATATTGGAGCTGTCAAAGCTGGACTGGAGCATTATTAAAAACCTTGAAGGAGAGCTGGAAAGCGAAGCGGTCCCGGTATAAATACACCCTAGCGAATTAAATAATTATGTTTTTAGGTGAATACGAATACAAGGTAGACAACAAGGGCCGGTTGCCCCTACCCCCCAGGTTCCGCAAAGAAATTGATGATGGCCTGGTGCTGACGATGGTCGCGGATAACTGCATCACCGCCTACGCCAAGAATGACTGGGCAAAAATGACCGCCAGCCAGACTCCAACAGGTTTCTTGATGTCAGATAAACAGAGGAAAATTAACCGGTTTATTTTCAGCTATGCCAATGAGGTGACAATTGATAACCAGGGCAGGATCGCCCTGCCCTCTACGTTGCGTGCGCGATGCGCAATTAGTGACAGCGCCATAATAGCCGGAATCAATACTTCCTTCGAGATCTGGAACCCTGAGCAATGGAAAAAAGAACGGCTCTCTGCAGATGAAGCCCGTCAGTACATGGACATGCTGGAGGAGAGAAAATGAGCTTGACGTTAGATAGGCAGATTCACATTCCCGTACTGGTGGAAGAGGTAGTTGAGGCACTAAACGTTGCACCGGGCAACAGGTACGTTGACTGCACTCTGGGCGGGGGCGGGCATGCCAGTGCAATACTCCAGAGATGTCAACCGTCAGGCGAACTTTTAGGCATAGATTCAGACCCGGAAGCTATCAAGTTGGCTCAGCACAATTTATATGATTACTTTGAAAGCACCATCCTGATTAATGCTAACTTCTCTAATTTGGAGCAGATTTGCACCGAAACAGGTTTCGCGCCCGTTGATGGCATCCTCTTCGATTTAGGCCTTTCATCTTTGCAGCTCGGCACAGCAGAGCGGGGTTTCAGTTTCCAGCGCAACGGTCCGCTGGACATGCGGTTCAATCCTGATGAAAAACTCACGGCCGCTGATATAGTTAATAAACTGCCTGAAACAAAACTGGCGCAACTCATACGGATATACGGCGAGGAAACATTTGCTGAAAGGATTGCCCGGAATATTGTACAAAACAGGCCGATAAACGACACGGCTGAGCTGGCGATTATTGTGACCAACTCAATCGGCGTACATCGCGGCAAGATACACCCGGCAACAAAAACTTTCCAGGCCCTGCGTATAGCAGTCAACCGAGAACTGGAATACCTCACATCCGCTTTAGAGCAAACCTTGAATTGCCTCAATTCCGGGGGCAGGCTTGTTGTCCTCAGTTATCACTCCCTTGAGGACAGGATAGTGAAGAATTTTATGTTGCGCGAGAGCAAAGCCTGCCTGTGCCCGCCAGATATACCCGAATGCCGCTGCCATCATGAGCCGAAGCTACAGCTTATCACCAGGAATGTAATTGTCCCAACGGATAACGAGGTCGAGATTAACCCGCGTAGCCGGAGTGCCAAACTCCGCGTGGCGCAGAGGTTATAAAAAATTATTAGCAGGAGGCATAGAAAATGATTGGAACTAAAAAATTCGGCTCCATCCTGAATAATGACAAGAGGCTACTGGCATTATTCGGGGGGATGGTTTTCGATGGCATCGTTTTCGTCAGCCTGATAGTCGCAATCGCCATCCTGTATTTCATGTAAAAGATAGCCGTCAAATCAGCGAATAACGAATCAATTAAATCAAAGGAGGCATGGATAAAAATGACAAAAAGGGTAATTACTGGCATAGATGTCGGGACAACGAAGATCTGCACCATCGTTGCCACCCTTGATTCCGGAGGCGCGTTACAGGTGCTTGGCGTGGGTCAGGTGCCCTCCCACGGGCTTCACAAGGGTATGGTAGTCAATGTTGATGAGGCGCGTGACTCTGTAGCTGAATCAGTCAAACGGGCAGAGCAGGCGAGCGGAATAAAAATAGAATCCGCTTACATCGGCGTCACCGGCAGGCATATCAGCTCGGTCAACAGCCACGGGGTCGTTGCCATACCCCGCACTGACCGTCTGGTACGCCAGGAAGATCTGTCAAGGGTGCTCAATTCCGCCAAGAACCTTAATATCCCGGACGACAGGAAAATCCTGCACCAGATACCCCGGGGCTACCAACTGGATACTCAGGAAAGGATTAAAAACCCGGTGGGCATGCATGGGTTCAGGCTGGACGTCGAAACGCATATCATAACAGCTTCCACCGCCTCGGTGCAGAACCTGGTTAAATGCATACGCAGTGTAGGTGTGGAAATCGACGACCTGGTACTTGAACCTCTGGCAAGCGGTGAATCGGTATTGACACCCGAAGAAAAAGAGATCGGCGTAATCATGGCCGATATCGGAGGCGGCACTACTGATATAGCGGTATTCAAAGATGGCAGTATATACCACACGTCTATAATACCCGTCGCCGGCTACCAGTTCACCAGCGACCTATCGATTGGGCTGGGGCTTCCCTTCGAGATTGCTGAAGCCATGAAGAAGAAATACGGCAATGTTTATCCTGAGACAGGCTCTAAAGACGAAGGCTCAACACTTACCGTTGAAGACGGGCACAGCGTTTCGTACAAAGACCTGTGTAATATCCTGCGGGACCGCATGGAAGAACTGCTAAGGTTGATACTTCTTGAAATGCCGGATACCAGCTATGCTTCGCTTGCCCCGGCCGGGCTCGTACTAACCGGCGGCGGCGCCAAGATGTCCGGTCTCGAAGGCCTGGCGAGGACAACGATCCGCATCCCCACCAGGATAGGCGAACCTATGGGGGTATACGGCATAACCGACGTATTGCATGATCCAGCCAATGCGACCGGTGTAGGTCTACTCCTGTGGGCAATTAAAACCGGCGGCAGACCTGCATGGGAAGCAAAAAACAAATCCACCTCGGTAAACAATATCATGGGCCTTCTAAAAAAGTTCTTTGGAGCATAGAAGTAAAAAATTTAACAAAGCAGGAGGATAAGTATGTCAAAATCAATGTTTTCAACAGCTCCAGCAAAAATTAAAGCGATAGGTTGTGGCGGCGGCGGTTCCAACGCCATCACCCGCATGGTACGCGAAGGCATTAAGGGCGTTGAATTTATCTGCATGAACACGGACGCCCAGGCTCTCGCGCTGGCAGAGGTGCCGGTACGCATCCAGCTGGGTGAAAAGCTCACCCGTGGTTTGGGTGCAGGCGGCGATCACACCATTGGGCAAAAATCCGCAGAAGAAAGCCGCCAGGCCATCCAGGAAGTTGTTGCCGGCGCAGACATGGTATTCATCACCGCAGGTATGGGTGGTGGAACCGGAACAGGCGGCATACCCGTAGTCGCCGAGGTTGCACGGCAATCAGGAGCACTCACCATCGCTATTGTTACCAAGCCGTTTGCCTTCGAAGGTGCCCGCCGCATGAAAGTAGCCGAGGAAGGCATACTCCAGCTCTGCGATAAGGTTGATACCCTGGTTATCATTCCTAACGATCGCCTGATTGAGCTGTGTGATAACAAAACAACCGTCGACAATGCCTTCAGGCTGGCAGATGATGTGCTGCGCCTTGGAGTCCAGGCCATTGCAGAAGTAGTCACGGAACCGGGCCTGATTAACCTGGATTTTGCCGATATCCGCGCCATAATGAAGAACTCCGGTCCCGCCTGGATGTCAGTCGGCCACGGCAAAGGCACCAACAGGGCGGTGGAAGCTGCAAAAGCTGCGCTCGCCAGCCCTATGCTTGATGTTTCTATCAGCGGTGCCAAAGGCGTACTCTTCAATGTCAGCGGCGGCAGCAACCTGACGCTCTTCGAGTGCAATGAGGCTGCCGACGTAATAGCCCAGTCCGTGGATCCTGATGCTAATATCATATTCGGCGTCGTTTTCAATTCTCAGTTCGAAGACGAAGTGCAGATCACCATCATAGCTACCGGGTTCACTGCCCAGTATGGTTCGGGGGTTCCGACCGAGGTTGAACTGCGCAGACTGCTGCGGGGCGCGACAGAGGACAGCCTTGATGTGCCCTCCTTCTTGAGGAGAGGCTCGCGTTATCCCAATGCGCAAACGGCAGTGCCTCGCACTGCAGACTTAAGCAGAATACCTCGTTAAAATAGTGCAATATTCTGCACCGTAATGAAACAGGGCGGAAAAATTTTTCCGCCCTGTTTCATTACGTCGTTTTATCCATTGACTGTTACTATATATTGTGTTAGTATCCTTCCAGACCACATACTGTAGTGTTATGCGATGAAGTGCCCTTCATGCGGTGAACCCGAATCCAAGGTGATTGACTCGCGGAGCCTGGGAGATGAGATAAGACGGCGCCGGGAGTGTATCAAATGTAAATCGAGGTTCACCACCCATGAGCGGCTCCACCACAGAAGCCTGTATGTAATAAAAAAGGATGGCAGGCGTGAGGAATTCAACCGCGAAAAACTCTTCTCTGGCATTCGCAAAGCCTGTGAAAAACGTCCCATGCCTATGGGAACCATCGATAAACTGGTTGAGAACATTGAAAACAGAATTATATAGCGTGGGAAGAAATGAGATTCCGAGTTCGCTCATAGGTAAAATCGTGGTGAGTAAATTAGCCGAAATCGACCACATCGCATATATCCGGTTTGCCAGCGTATACTACGAGTTCTCGGATATCTCTACGCTGAAACATGCCGTGGACAATTTAATTGAAAGTAAACTCGGTGCGCCTCTTGACGGCCAGTTACCGCTGCTAAAAACCGGCGATATTGATATTTCAAAACGCCGCAATAGGCAAAAAAACCAAGATGGCAAATAGACAGCCCAAAGAACAGCTATCTAATTCACTAAGAAGCTACGTTGCTAAGGTAGTCTTCACCTACACTCAGACCATGGGACACACCGCCAGGCGGGAACTGGAGGAGCTCACGGATAAAGTAATTACGAGGTTGGAGAAAAATATGCAGATGGAAGAACAGATTAAAACCAAAAGGACAGATCCAACTTTGCCTGGAATGGAGCACCTGGTCGTTTCTGCAGGTCCGCAACCACCCTCCAAAGAACAGATAGAGACAATAGTCAATGAGTTAATAGCAGAAAAAGTCAGCTCAAAACAACAGGAGGAATCTCCCACAGCCGTTACCCAGCCGGCAGAACTGAATCTTAGTGAGAACGCACTCATAGTACTGAAAAATCGTTATCTCAAAAAGGATAACAAGGGCAATATTATCGAGACTCCCGAAGAATTGTTCCGCAGGGTAAGCCAACATATAGCCTCCGCCGAACTTATATTTGATAAGAAAGCTAACTTGGCAGAATGGGAGGACAAGTTTTACCAATTAATGACCTCTCTCGAATTCCTGCCCAACTCTCCCACTTTGATGAATGCGGGACGCGAACTCGGACAATTATCAGCATGTTTTGTGCTGCCAATCAACGATAGCATGGAATCCATTTTTGATGCGGTCAAATATACAGCACTCATACATAAAAGCGGTGGCGGCACCGGTTTCTCATTTTCACGTATACGGCCCAAGAAAGACAGGGTAGGTTCCACCGGCGGTGTCGCCAGCGGCCCCGTGTCATTTATGCGCGCCTTCGATGTTGCTACAGACGTGATCAAGCAGGGGGGCATGCGCAGGGGAGCAAATATGGGCATTCTGAATATCGATCATCCCGATATACTCGAATTCATCTCGTCCAAGGAGAATCCCGAAGCATTTAACAATTTTAATATTTCGGTTGCCATAACGGATTCTTTCATGAATGCGCTGGAAAACAATACGGACTATGATTTAATCAACCCGCATACCACTGAAGTGTCCGGGCAACTCAATGCCCGGGAAGTATTCGGCAAAATAATCGACATGGCCTGGAGGACCGGCGATCCAGGTATCATTTTTATCGACCGTATTAATGAGCACAATCCTACTCCCACCCTGGGGAAAATTGAGAGCACTAACCCCTGCGGTGAGCAACCGCTGTTACCCTATGAATCCTGTAACCTTGGGTCCATCAATCTGGCAAAGATGATCAAAAATACTAATGGCCAACCCGAGATTGATTTCGCAAAATTAAGAGAAACAATCAAATTATCGGTGCGTTTTCTCGATGATGTGGTTGAGGTCAACCAGTTCCCACTCCCGCAGATAGCTGAGATGACCCGCAAGACGAGAAAAATAGGATTGGGTGTGATGGGTTTTGCCGATATGCTCATCATCTTGCGTGTGCCGTATAATTCCGACAAAGCCTTGGAAATCGCTGAAAATGTAATGCGCTTTATTTCGGAAGAGGCAACCAAGGAATCCGTTGTTTTGGGACATAGCAGGGGCGTTTTCCCGGCTTACAAAGGAAGCATCTACGACACCAATGACGGCCCGAAAGTGAGGAATGCCACCAGGACTACCATCGCTCCTACGGGAACTCTCAGCATCATAGCCGGATGCTCCAGCGGAATTGAGCCTATTTTTGCACTCAGCTATTTCAGGCATATACTTGACGGACAGACGTTGATCGAGATCAATCCCTATTTTGAAAAAGTGGCCAGGCAAGAAAAATTCTATTCGCCGGAGCTGATAAAAAAGTTGGCTGAGGGCGAAAACCTTACAGGGATGACGGGAATTCCTGATTGGGTCAAAGATGTATTTAGTACCTCCCATGATATTGCGCCGGAGTGGCATGTTAAGATACAGGCCGCCTTCCAGAAATACACCGATAGCGCGGTGTCAAAGACGGTCAATCTTCCTCATGGAGCCACAAAAGAGGATGTATCAAAGATTTATATGCTGGCTTACAGGTCAGGACTGAAAGGTATAACCATTTACAGGGATAGAAGCAGGGAAAGCCAGGTTTTGAGCACCAGCCAGAAAGAAGTTTCGCAAGAAGAGGAAACCGGGGCTGAGGCAAAACTGGCGCCTCGGCAGCGTCCCAAGATAACCAGAGGCATTACCGAGCGTGTCACCACAGGTTGCGGTTATATATATGTGACTGTAAATTTCGATGAAAAAGGTATTTGCGAAGTGTTTTCCAGCCTGGGCAAAGCCGGCGGCTGTGCTTCAGCTCAACTCGAGGCCACAAGCAGGTTAATCTCTTTGATTTTCCGCTCCGGTATTGATATCAGCTCTGTTGTAAAGCAGCTGAGAGCTATTCGCTGTCCATCTGTCTCGTGGGAGAGCGGACGCGCTATCCTATCGTGCGCTGATGCCATAGGCAGTGTCCTGGAAAAATACGTGATAAAAGACGAGGAAAGTAACCAGGTAAATCTCAATTCAAATACTTCTGCCAATTTCACAGGGCAGTGTCCTGACTGCGGCAATTTGCTGGTATATCAAGAGGGATGCCATATTTGCCCGAGCTGCGGCTACACGAAGTGCGGATAATGGTATAATTGTGGATTGTGAGGTTGATGAGGCATGGACACTACTGAAAATCGCTTCTCGCTGGCGTTCAAACAAATAACCAAAACGGCAAACTCCATTTTACCTTTCAGGAAGATGGTAAATTCCATCGCTGCCAGCACAGCCAAGGCCTTGCAGGCTACCGGATGTGCCATCATGGTGCTCAACCCCCAGCGGGAGCATCTGGATATCATTGGCGCTTTCGGCCTCAGCGATGTGTACTTACGCAAAGGCGCCATAAACGCCCGTAAAAGCTATCCCGAGATACTGGACGGCAAAACCGTAGCTGTAGCTGATATATTTTCCGATAAGAGAACGCAGTATCCCGAGTATGCCGCGCAGGAGAAGCTTACTTCGTTAATGGGAGCGCCGATCGTTGAAAAAGGCGAAGTAATCGGTGAAATCAGGATTTATAACCGCGAGAAAAGGAACTTCAAGCCTATTGAGAAGGACTTTTTAACCACAGTGGCCAACCTGGTTGGACTGGCAATGGAGAGGAACGAACTCAGTCAATATTTGAATACCCATCATGAGACTAACATCACCCAGCACAAAAAACTGACCAGCTTCTCACGGCTTCCCCTGATACCTATCAGGCCCATAAATTTCGGCCATCCCAGCGAAGAAGAATTGGCCCGTTTGCTCGATTTCTATCAGGTGGAGTGGCTGTATGAACCGCGTTCCTTTCCCCTGTCATGGGATAATAGCAGGATCACCGAGATGTTCACGCCCGATTTTTACCTTCCTGAAATCAGCCTTTATATAGAAGTGACAACCTCCAGGCAGAGCCTGATCACCGAAAAGAACCGCAAATTGCGCCGCCTCAAAGAACTATACCCCGACATTAATATCAAGCTATTAAATAAAGAGGATTATTTAAAACTGTTCGCCAAATATGGATTTATACCTCTTGATGATAATAAGATGGCGGGTGTGCAGAAGATGCTGTTTAACAAAACACAGATCCAGAGACGGGTCAAGTCTCTCGCCAAGCAGGTGTCCAAAGACTATCATGGTAAGGACCTGATCCTGATAGGCATCCTCAAAGGAGTAGTATGCTTCATGTCTGACCTGATGCAGAATATATCCATCCCTGTTTCTGTAGACTTCATGGCAATCTCCACCCCGGCAAATAACGCAGACCCTTCGATCAAAATAACTAAAGACCTGGACATTGATATCAGGAACAAGGATGTATTGATGGTGGAGGATATAGTAGATACTGGTATGACCCTGAATTATGTGCTGAATTACCTGTCTGATCGTAAACCGGCCAGCTTAAAGGTCTGTACGCTCCTGGACAAAAGCGCGCGCAGGTTAATTAACGTGCCGCTGGAATATGTGGGATATGAGATACCAGATAAATTTGTCGTCGGTTACGGACTGGACTTTAGTGGAAAATACAGAAATCTGCCATTTATAGGGATTTTGGAATAAAAAAAGCCCCAAGTAACCTCAGTTTCCCGGTTCTTCATCTACCCCCCTCACGCTTTTCGGCCTTCGCCTACCTTGCGCTAGGGACCTCTGCCTCCCCATTCCAACCTTGATTACTTGGGACGTTTTTTAAATTAGCACATAAATGCATATATGTCAAGACCCCTTTCATATTTGAAGAAAAAATATTTTAAAATAATTTTTATATTTTTGGGCGTCATTTCATCCTCTTAAAAGCCCATCATTAAAAGCGCCAGGTTTAGCATTTCCCTGCTCCAGAACAGGGTAGCCAGCCCGCCCAGGGCTAAAAACAAACCGAAAGAAATAGGTTCATTACGTTTCTTTATTTTCAATACCGGTGGTACACTTACTGGGAGCAGGTCAGCAGTACTGCCGGTCCTGACAGATGTACCGGTATTTATTACACGCCGGCAAGAATAGCATCCAGATACCGGATTGGGGAAAATATGTAAAGTCGGCGATGCCATATAAGCAAAGAAAGGATATTTTAGCTTTGAGTAAGAAACATTTATTACCCGGATTTATTTCGCAGATCAAGGGCTACCTGGCACAAGACGAGGGCACTAAGCTTTTCGAACTTGCACTGGAAGCCGCGGAGCTTGGTCCCTGCCTTGAGATAGGTAGCTTTTGCGGCAAATCGACGGTGTACGTCGGCACCGCCTGCAAAATCAAGGGCGTCACACTTTTTACCATAGACCATCATAGCGGATCAGAAGAGCAGCAGCCGGGACAGCTCTACTTCGATCCCGAGATATACGACGAAAAGACAGGAGAGGTCAATAGCCTCCCCTACTTGAGGGCTACACTGAAAAAGGCAGAGCTTGAAGAAACCGTGGTGCCCATGGTTACCCGGTCAAAAACAGCAGCCAGAAATTGGGCAACTGCCTTAAGCCTTGTTTTTATCGATGGGGGCCACAGTTATGCTGCAGTACTCGCAGATTATATCTGCTGGCATCCTCACCTGGTAACGGGTGGTTACCTCGTATTTCATGATATTTACCTCGATGCGTCAAAGGGCGGCCAGGCGCCATACCAGGTCTATAAAAAAGCGCTGGCAAGCAGGTTCTTTGAGGAAATGCCCATGGTGAACACCCTCGGGATTTTAAAGAAGAGAGGCACCGTGGTGGTCAAGAAGCAGGCTCGTAGGTGACATGGGCCTGAGCATATCCGCCGCGAGGATTACAGCCGCCGCCGTCCATGTAGGCTTCTGCAAAGGCCATATCTCGCGCTCGGGCATGGCCATTCCATACCAGTAGGCACCATCCTCGTCACGCATCTGGTGTATCCAGTTATACACGTTGGCTGATTGTTTGTACTCCCCGTGGACAGCTAAGGAGATTGCAAGTTCGCTTGTCTCGGCGGCGGTAACCCACTGCTTCTCCAGGTTACACACCGAACCCATGCCATGAATAATGAATTTATCCCAGCTATTGTATATGCGGCTCACAGCTTCTTCGCCGTTGATAACGCTGCACAAAGATGGATAGTACCAATCCATGGCGAAGACTGACTTGTTTTCTTCTGCAAGCTGCCCTTCAAAAGGCAGGGGCATGCTCAAGATAGCCTTACGCAGCGTTTCGTTGGCAACTTTCCAATCTACCCTCTCTTCCCCTATCAGCGAGGCGATATGCAAAGCGCATTTAACGCTCAAGTAGGTGGAACTGCAGCTTGCTATCTGGGCTGACGGGTAGACTACACCTTTGGTATCCCTGGCCCAGTATATTTCGCCACCGGGCCCCCGCATATCCAGAACGAAGTCAATCGCTGACCTGATGCACGGCCACATTTCCCGTATAAAATGCAGGTCTCCTGTAGTCAGATAATGGTGCCACACACCTACAGCAATGTACGAAATAGCATGTGATATTTTATAGGTTTCCTTGGGCTTTCCATTTTGATAAGACGCATACCAGCTTCCATCGCTTAATTGCACACTGGCAAGCCATGCATAAGCCTTCTCTGCTTCTTCATGAAATTTTCCGGTATCGATGGCCATGGCACATTCGACATGAGTCCACGGCTCCACAACGCCACCCTCGAGATCCGGCAGGGGACCGTGTTTTTCCTGGATGCAGACGATGCTTTCCAGGGTAGGTTTCAGGAACCGATCAGACACCAGTTCGTCCAGGTCATGCACATCAAAGTAAGTTAAGTTCTCCACGCCCATTAATTACCCCGCTTTTACTCCAGCCTGATGTTCGATCGCCTCCCGGTAATATTCGGCTGTTTGTTCCGCCGCGTTGTCCCAGTTGAACAGTTTAAGGACCCTTTCGCGACCCATCGCTCCAAGCTGTCTGCGTTTATTTTTATCATCAAGCAGCGTTCCAACTGCCTGTACAATAGCACGTGTATCTTTGGGCGGTACCAGTATTCCCGCATCACCAACTACCTCGGGCAGCGCACCGGCGGTTGTGGAGACAACGGGAGTGCCGCAGGACATGGCCTCCGCAGCCGGAAGGCCGAAACCTTCATACACCGACGGTACTACAAGCATACTGGCTTCAGAATAATGCCTTACCAGTTCAGATGTATCCACTTTCCCAGCATACGTAACACAATCACCGAGTTTGAGTTCCTGTATCAAACCTTCAGTATAGCCGTCCTTCATCGGCTTACCTACGATAACAAGTTCAACGTCCCGCTCCCGGCGCAACCCGGCAACCGCTTCAAGTAAAAATTTCAGACCCTTTAGCGGGGTATCCCCGCTGTTAATAACAAGTATTCTGCTTTCAAAACGTTTCGATCCCGGCACCTCTTTGAAAGTCTCACTATCCACACCGCAATAAATGACTTTGAACCTGTCTGCCGGAAGTCCAAAATTCTCCATTATCTCCCTGAGGGAATTCTGAGAATCAGTAATGAAGTGAGATAGTCTGTTAGCCACCTTTATTTGAGTTTCCGCAAATGAGTACCACCTTCGAATCCCCATGGATTGCCATAACGATTTTGATGCTTTGAGCGCCAGGTCACGGTCTATGGTGATCGGGTGGTGAATGGTTACCACCATGGGGATTCCCAGCTGCCTTATTTTAAGTATCCCCTGCGTTATGCATTGATTATCGTGGATGATGTCATACTTTTTAGCATGCCCGTTTTGGCGGAACATATTGTAAGCACGCATGCCAAAAGTCACCGGCTCGGTAAAGAAGCCGCCGCACTCACCTATCCACTCAACAAAGTTAGGCCAGGTATTTAACTTGCCTGGATTAATCGCAAACCTTCTGTGCTCAGGCAGGGTGTATAAATCGAGGCTTGGTAATTTAATGAGATTTACGCCTTCAACAAGGTCAGGATAGGGAGGTCCGGCTACTACATCGACTTCATGCCCCAGCTTGCGAAGTGCCTGGCTGAGATACCTGACGTATATACCCTGTCCGCCGGAATATTTATAGGCTCTGTAGCTAAGTAAGCAAATGCGCATCGATATCCGCCCGTCGTACTACTCGAAAAAATCAAAAATACTGCATCATTTTACATGTATTTAATCGAATTAGCAACATTATGGAAATTACATGGCCCCAATTATACTTTGACGCTATCACTGTGTTTCTGTCTGACAGCTTCCGAATATACTTCCAGAGTTCGCTTCGCGGCTTCCTTCCAGCTGAACTGCTCCAAAATACGCTTGCGACCAAGAATGCTGAATTCCTTTCTTCTTTCTGGATCGTCAAGCAATTGCGAGATGGAATTGGCCAGCGCATGGGAATCGGCGGGCGGTATCAGCAGCCCTGCATCTCCCACTACCTCAGGCAGTGCCCCGGCAGTGGTCGAGACCACGGGCGCGCCGCAGGCCATGGCCTCCGCCGCAGGTATACCGAATCCCTCGTAGGTAGAAGGCACGGCAACCAGGGTTGCGCTCCTGTATAAACGGACAAGCTCAGCAGTATCAATTTTATTGACGAACTGAACGCGGTCGGCTATCCCCAACCTGTCCATAAGCTTTTCTGTAACGCCATCTCCCAGCGTTGTCCCGACGACAACAAGCTTCAAATCGTACTTCTGACTCAACTCAGCCAGCGCTTCAAGTAAAAACCTCAGGCCTTTAACGAAGGTATCCCGGCTCATAACCATGAGTATCATGTTATCCAGACGCTCGACTTCTTCCGAAGGGCTGAAGATCTCGGTGTCTATACCGTTATATACAACGTATAGCCGTGATTCCGGTACTTTAAACACCTCGCTGATATGCCGCTTTGCCATTTCCGATACGGTAATAATATGTGAAAGCTGCCGCGCCACCTTTATCTGCATATTGATAAAAGAAAACCAGCGACGGTAACCCAGCTTGTCCTTGAAGGACTTCGCTGATTTAATGGCGAGATCACGGTCGATAGTTACCGGGTGATGAATCGTCTCAACCACCGGGTATCCCAGCTTCTGTATATCGGCTATACCATAGGACAGCGTCTGGTTGTCATGGATTACATCGTATTTTTTATTCCCCTTATCAACCAAATACCTGTAAGCCCGCATGCCGAAAGCTAACGGTTCCGAGAAATATCCCGTGGCAGTGCCTGACCACTCGACAAAATTGGGATAAGTATTAAGTTTTAGCGGGTTTATAAATAAGCGCTGCCATGAATTCAACGTGTATAGATCCAGGCCGGGCAATTTTATCAGTCCTACACCATCGTCTACTATGGGATATGGCGGGCCGGACATCAAATCTACTTCATGACCCAGGTCGCGCAGCGCATTGCTCAGGTAGCGCATGTAAATACCCTGCCCACCCGAATACGGATAGCTCCTGTAACTCAATATGCATATTCGCATGGTTTTTCTACATATACTGACGCCGGTTCCAAAACGCTACATATAATATCAAATTTGAGTCTGCACCGCGATTAATTCCCCGGGCCACTGCATGCTAATGAAAACAGGTTGACAATTACACAATATGTTGTTAATATAATTATTGAATGAATATTCATTCTTTAACATAGTGATATGGCTAACCGCGCTAAGAGAAAGGAGCTGATTACAGCCAGGCGGCAGGAGCAAATCCTGAAGGCGGCACTGGCTGTTTTCTCCCGCAAAGGTTTTGGCCAGGCCACAGTGGCGGATATAGCACAGGAGGCCGGCACATCCGTTGGCACCATATACAATTACTATAAGGATAAGCATGACTTGCTGTTATCGCTCATTGCTCAGAACCTGATCCTGGGCAACCTCGGCCAGATAATTTCCGGTGCCGACGCCAGTGATACTGACAGCTTTATTGCTGCCCTGGTAGAAGACCGGCTGGAAACAGGTTTTGCCAACGCGCAGAAAATATTTTTCCTGATTTTTGAAATTCAGCGCAGCGCTGCCCTTCGTCGCCAATACAGCGAGCGGGTAGTCGCACCAATTGTCATGATGTTTCAAAACATAATCAGAGATAAGGTTAAGCTGGGTGAATTCCGCCCGGTGGATGAGGCCATTATTGCCCGTGCCGTCGCCGGTATCATCATTGGTGTGATGATCCTTTTCCGCCTTGAAGGCAAATCC
>Ga0163209_1000619_pt1 | contig 15637 bp, 16 predicted proteins | sample Kivu_160m_FD_113538 | JGI IMG/M metagenome (GOLD analysis project Ga0163209, IMG submission 113538) | Freshwater microbial communities from Lake Kivu, Western Province, Rwanda to study Microbial Dark Matter (Phase II) - Kivu_160m | ecosystem: Environmental > Aquatic > Freshwater > Lake ...
CCCTCAATTACGCTTATTATAATGCAAGAACCTCGTTTTGAGAAGGTTATTTACCCCTGCTTTCGTCAAAAACTCCTACACTCTTTGTTAAATCTTTGAATGTAACTACATCGATTTTTCGGGGGCTGACCTAGTTCAGGAGGTGATCAGGTTCAGATAGATTAGTGACACTGACGTACTGGACGAGTACAGCCACCGTGTGTGCGTGCGTGTTGCACAAAAATTGAATACAGTGTATAATCCGTGACGGCTTACCTAGCCCAAGACATAGGCCTGAGAGGCGCCCCCAAAAGATGCAAGAGGCAAACATCAAGGTGAGCAAACAAATGCTGTTCAGGGTGCTAGAAATAGCGGAAGAATGCGCTGCATTTCCGGCACGATTGGCAGATGACCGATCCAACGCTCTCAAAGTCCACAAGTTGACTTCTAAGGAAGAGGAAAGATGAAAGAAAAACAACTTGTGCCTACGGTGTGTCCTTACTGCGGCTGCGGTTGCGGATTGTATGTGGTCGTCGAAGAGGGCGTAGCTAAGAACATCGAGTACATGGAGCAGCATCCAATCAACCAAGGTTCCCTCTGTCCTAAGGGTAACGCAGCGCTAGAAATAGTCTACCACCCGGACAGATTACACTATCCGATGAAGAGAGAGAACGGTAGTTGGAAGAAGATCAGCTGGAACCAAGCAATTGAGCTTGTGGCAACAAGGCTTAAGCAAGTGTCTGATGTGCACGGCGCTGATGCCCTGAGTTTTCTTGCCTCGGCAAAATGCACTAACGAGGAAAATTACTTGTTTCAGAAGTTAGCCCGACTGATAGGTACCAACAACATTGACCATTGTGCCCGCCTCTGACATTCTCCTACAGTGACCGGTCTGGTCGCAACACTTGGCAGTGGAGCCATGACTAATCCAATTCCCGACCTGGCAAACTCAAAATGCATTTTCATAATCGGGTCTAATTTTGCCGAGAACCATCCTATAGCCGCTAGATGGGTATTAGACGCTAAGGAACAGGGGAGTAAAATTATTGTGGCTGATCCACGCTATACTCCCACCGCCTGGATAGCTGATGTATTCCTTCAACTTAAGCCGGGCACTGATATTGCTCTGATTAACGGTATGATTCATACGATAATTAAGGAAAAGCTATATGACAAAAACTTTGTAAAGGAGCGTATCATTGGTTTTGACCAGATTAAAGCACTGGCAGCCAAATATGATGCAAATACGGTGGGAAAAATCACCGGCGTGTCCCCTCACCTACTTCAGGAGGCGGCAAGGCTTTATGCCAAGGCTCAATCAGCAGCAATTGTCTATTGTATGGGAATCACACAGCATACTTGTGGCCATGGTAATGTCGTTAGCTGTGCGAACTTGACTTTGATTTGTGGCAATATCGGGCGGGTGGGAACAGGTGTTCTTCCTTTGAGAGGTCAAGACAATGTTCAAGGGGCTTGCGATATGGGCGGTTTATCAACCGTCTTACCCGGTTACACCAGTGTTAATGATGAAACTGGTAGAACAAGAATAGCAGCCCTGTGGGGGAAAGAAGACTTGCCCAACAAGCCAGGGTTAACCGTGGTGGAGATGACGAACGCCGCTGCGGAGGGAAAGGTTAAGGCGATGTATATCATGGGGGAGAATCCCATGGTGTCTGACCCAAATACCAAGCATGTCCGCCAAGCATTGGATAAACTTGACTTTCTAGTAGTCCAGGATATATTTCTAACCGAGACTGCAGAACTAGCCGACGTGGTGCTCCCCGGCGCATGTTGGGTGGAAAAGGAAGGGACTGTCACCGCCACCAGCCGCTCAGTCCAGTGGCGAGCAAAGGCAATAGCTCCACCTAGAGAAGCTAAGGCAGACCTTGCCATCATTTGTGAGATTGCAAAAAAGCTTGGCTTCGAATTCAACTACCAAAGTGCAGATGAGGTTCTACGCGAAATCAACCTTGTAGTTCCCTCTTACGCTGGCATTACCCCGGAGCGAGTCAAGGAAAAAGTGGGAGGTCTTACTTGGCCTTGCCCAACCCCTGATCACCCCGGCACACCCATTCTTCATAGTGATGCTTTCGCGACTGTTGAAAGACTGGGTAAGCTTATCCCCGTGGAGCATCAGCCTCCTTTTGAGATGCCTGACGACGAATACCCCCTGCTTCTGACCACAGGCCGGGTGGTAATGCATTACAATGCTGGTTCTATGACCCGGCGTAGCGCTTCTCTGCTCAAGCGCAGCCCCGAACTATTTGTGGAAGTGAACCCAGCCGATGCAGAAAAGCTTGGCATCAGTGCTGATGAGGAAGTGATGGTCTCCACTAGACGGGCTGAAACAGTAGCCAAGGCAACTATCACCAATAGGGTACCCCCGGGGATTGTCTTTATGCCTTTCCACTTCCCGGGGGTAAATGCTCTTGTGGTAGAGGCATTGGATGAGAAGGCGAAGGTTCCGGAATTCAAAGTAGCTGCCTGCAAAATCGCTAGGGGTAAGTAGCAGTTTGGACATGCTAATGCTGATTTGAAGATCGAGGATAGTGAAGAATGAGCAAAGTTATCTTCATGGATCTTAATCGGTGCATTTATTGCCGCTCATGCGAGGTCGCCTGTGAGAGAGAACACAACGGGCGTTCCTTCATGTCAGTCCTGCTTCTTGACGAGAGGCACCCCGTTCCTATGAATTGCCGACACTGCAAAAAGAGCCCTTGTGTAGCAGTATGCCCTACGGGAGCTCTCACCAGGTTGGAAAATGGGCCAGTTATCATCGAGACGATGAAATGCGTTGGCTGCAGTCTCTGTGCTATGGTTTGCCCCTTTGGTGTACTCGAATTAGATTATTTGAGCAAGGTGATGCGGAAATGTGACCTGTGTATACATCGCCTGAACGAAAACAAGTTGCCAGCTTGTGTTTCTAGTTGCCCTGCTCGTGCCTTAACCTACGATGAATTCGACGCTATAATGCAAAGAGTTAAAGAGAAGGCTGCTAAAGCCATTATAAGTGGCGTGGGATTGGAGCCGGGCATCGTGGTAAGCCCGCCGGAGAGTTGAGCATGAATTTAGGTCTGGGGGATATTTGGAGGAGGTGTAAAGAAATGACAGAATTGTCTATCTAGGAGGCTAAGCAAGTGCTATCGGAACATGAAGTAGTTAGCCAGCTCAGCGAGACATTTCCCGGGGCAATTGTTACAACACAAATACCAGCCCCAAAGACAATCTATATTACGGTAAACAATTCATTCATCTCCAGTGTCTGCCATCATCTCTTTGAACAAGGTGCCCGATTCGTTATTTCTGTAGCCACTGACCGAATAAAGGAAACAGGCAAGCTTGAAGTCAGGCATATCTTCTCCTTTGACGAGGATTGCTTGACTGTAACCGTCAAAACCCAGGTTGATCCCTCTAATCCATCGGTAGAGTCTATTTCCGCTGTGTTGCCAGCGGCTAATTGGGCAGAGCGAGAGTGCCGGGACATGGTAGGCATTGAGTTCATCGGCCATCCTGACCCCAGGAGACTCGCTTTAGCCGATGACTGGCCTAAAGATGTCTATCCTCTCCGCAGGGACTTCCCCTACAATTACAAACCCCCACCAGCGCCTGAAAATGCCGTTCTGTTAAACACACCACAACCTCCGGCAAGTGTTTTTCCGGTAGGCCCCTTCTATCCCGTCCTTGAGGAACCGGCTTATTTCAGAGTTTTTGTTGATGGAGAGGAAATCATCGGCTGCGATTATCGAGGCTTTTACAACCACAGAGGAATAGAGAAACTGGGTGACAGTGCTCTGACCTACAACCAGGTGGTCTTCTTAGCAGAACGCATATGTGGAATATGAGGGTTCATACACAGTACGTGTTACTGTCAAGCAATAGAGCAAGCGGCGAAAATTGAGGTTCCGCCGCGTGCAAGATATATCAGAACCACCCTGCTAGAGCTGGAGAGAATCCATAGCCACCTTCTCTGGCTGGGCATCGCTGGACACATCATCGGGTTCGAGACTGTGCTAATGCAAGCTTGGCGGATTAGGGAGCCAATAATGTGGCTTTGTGAGCTAATCACCGGAAATCGCAAGACGTACGGTATGAACTTGATTGGTGGAGTACGACGGGATATCACCGCAGAACAATACCCAAAGATATTAGAGGTGGTCGGCAAGATAGAAGCCCAACTCAAAGAGCTTGTCAATGCCATTGCTGGCGACACTACTCTTCACTTGCGTCTTAAGAATGTCGGAGTCCTCCCACGCGAGGCAGCGCGACAGCTCTGCCCAGTGGGCCCCACCGCCCGTGGTTCCGGCGTGGCTATTGATAGCCGGGTTAATCATCCATATGCCGCTTATCCAGAGACTCCACCAAAGGTGATAACCAAGCCAGAGGGAGATGTTTGGGCACGGACTCTGGTTCGGCTTGAAGAAACTTTTGAATCGATAAGGGTCGTCAAACAGGCACTAGAGCAAATGCTACCCGGCGAGATTATGGCCGAAGTTAAGGAAATTCCTCCGTGGCAGGAGGGAATATCTTATGTGGAAGCACCGCGTGGCGAAGCCATTCACTATGTCTTGACCGGTCCGGATAATCGACCATATCGCTGGCGAGTGAGAGCTCCTACCTATACCAACTTGCAATCCATTCCCACTATGCTCAAGGGCAATTTTATCGCCGATGCGCCGATAATCATCGGAAGCATTGACCCCTGTTTTTCTTGCACCGAGCGACTTGAGGTGGTAGATACCAAAGCGAAGAAGATAAGGGTCTACAGTCAGAATGAGCTTCGAGAAATGAGCAAGAAGAGGTAGCTTGATGCTAGGAAGCAAACTCAAGGAAGCGCTTATCTGCTTTAAGAATCTCAGGGTCACTTTGCCTTACCCCGCCCAGTCAGCACCCCCCGCAGAAGGATTCCGTGGCAGGTTAGAGATTGACATTGACAAGTGTATCGGCTGCGGCGCTTGTGCCATCGCTTGCCCACCAAGGCTTATCAATATTGTTGACCTCGATACTAAAAGGACTTTTGAGTTTGCTTTAGGGAAATGCACCTATTGTGCTCGCTGCGCTGAGATCTGCCCGGAACAGGCAATTACTATGAGCCGGGAGTTTGAGCTGGCGACGGAGAACAAAAGCGATTTGAACATCACGATGGAGCTAACTATGGTTAAATGCCAGGAGTGCGGCACAGCCTTTACCACCCAGCGGATTAGAGACAAGCTTATGGCAGTTCTCCCGGAAAAAATTGAGATTGAGCCTGCTGCTCTAGATTGGCTTAAACTTTGCCCAGATTGCCGTAGGCTTCAGGAAGTGCATAAATTAACTGAGGCAGGAACATAAGTCATGTTAGGCTTGCTTTTCACCTTATTACTCGTGCCCTTGGTAGGGGCATGCGCTTGTTATTCGCTGAAGGGGCGAAAGAGCGACTGGATACCAGCCATCCTGGCAGGGATAACCTTAGTCCTGGGCATAATAGCAGTAATGTGGAGCTACCCCCAAAGGACAGAGTGGTTGTTAGAACAACTGACCTGGATGGAAACTCAGAGCAAGCTTTTTGGTTTTCTCATTGACCCTCTAAGCTCGCTCATGCTCATAGTAATCACAGTTATCGGCCTCCTGGTGGTGGTATATTCTGGTGCATATCTGAGTCCGGGCAACAAAGACCACGCCTTCACCAAGCCGGTGGGGAATTACTACTTCTGGATGCTTCTGTTCATCGGCTCGATGGTCGGGCTCGTTATCTCCCCCAGTTTCCTTCAGTTGTTCATTTTCTGGGAGATGACCACCATCTGCTCCTGGGCTCTGATCTCCTATACCAAAGAGGAAGGAGCTTTATTCGGTGGCTTCAAAGCTTTGATCATGACCCATCTTGGCGGGTTATGTTTCCTTGTCGCCTTGGTTCTCTTATTTGTCAATGCCCATTCCTTTTCCTTCAATGCCCTAGATAGCTTAGAGCCAGGTATGCGGTTTACCGTTTTCATCCTGCTTCTTGTTGCTGCCTGGGCGAAAGCAGCCCAAATACCCTTTTTCACATGGCTTCCCGACGCCATGGTAGCCCCAACACCAGTAAGCGCCTACCTTCATGCTGCTGCCATGGTCAAGGCTGGGGTTTATCTTATGGCCAGGGTAGCAGTATCCAATAGCATGCTATCTCAGGGGGCAGGACTAGTGTTGGGCATCTTCGCGGTTGCCACCATGATTGTAGCAGTAATTCTTTACTTTATTCAGGATGACCTCAAGAGGCTTCTGGCTTTTTCCACTATAGGTCACCTCGGTTATGTGCTTTTCGGCATTTCCTTGGGGATTCTGGGCTCAACTACCGGGTTTGAAGGCGGAGTGCTTCACATCATTAACCATGGCTTCGCCAAAGGGCTATTATTTTTGTCTGTAGGAGCCATTGCCTATGCCACAGGTTCAAGGAGCATTAAGGAGCTAAGTGGGCTAGGTAGGAAGATGCCCCTCGTTTCTGCAGCCTTCCTTGTCGGGCTTTTCGCTGTTACCGGGGTCCCACCGCTTTCCTGCTTTTGGAGCAAGTTCATGATGTTTACCGGAGCTTTTGAGCTTGGCACAGCGGTTGGCACCACCCTTGGCATTCTGGCTATTCTAGAAAGCGTTATCGCCTTTGCCTGGTATTTAGTTATCGGGCACAGGGTATTTTTTGGCAAAGTTTCGGAAAAAGCAACCGTGGCAACACCAAACCAACCTCGCGCCATTAGCATAACCCTTATTGTGCTCATGTGTCTTGCATTTCTAGCTCCACTAATTGGTTATCCTTTTGTTAAATATTTATCTGTGGGGTGTTTCTCGTAAATGGAGCCGATAACAATTTTATACGTTAGCTTTTTGCTTCTGGTAGCAGGAGCGATTGTAGCCGCAGCTACAAGTAGACTGCAACGGTTCTGTAGTTGGAGCTCTTTAGGCTTTGTCTCCGCCGCTTCGATAGGCCTCCTCTATCTAGCCATATATGTCTTTACAAAAGGCTCGATAACCCAACCACAGCCCCTACTATCTCTCCCCGGGATAGGGGCATCTCTTAGCATTGGCATTGATGCTTTGTCTGCTCTCCTATTCCTCATCATCAGTATCGTTTCCTTTTGCGTTACCCTATTCTCTATAAGGTACATTAGGAGGTATGAAAGAGAATCCCTGCTCCGCTTCTATCCACTGCTTCTCCTCCTCTTTGCTTCTATCATTGGCGTGGTCGTTATCAGAGACATGCTTTTCTTCATCGTTTTCTGGGAGATGATGACCTTAACCTCCTGGGCTTTGGTGGTCTATGAGCGGGAGAGCAAAATAAGCCTTAGGGCAGGACTAGAATATTTCATTGCTACTCACGTGGCTACTGGTTTTATTGTCCTGGCTTCCGTTTTACTTTATTCCCATTCTCCAGGGCCTTCCTTTGACTTTGATGCTTTAAGGGCTTCCTTCGAGGCGTTAATTACTAGCAATCCAGCCTTGGTTCACCTTATCTTAGCCTCGTTTTTCATTGGCTTTGTCACCAAAGCAGGCGTATTGCCCTTTGGCTTCTGGTTGCCCAATGCCTACCCTGCAGCTCCCTCAAGCGGTTCAGCAGCCTTTGCCGGGGTAGTAGAAAAGGCTGGGATTTATGCCATAGTGCGAGTCTTCTGCACTATCCTTCCAATCTCTGCATACTCACAAATCTGGGGCGTAGTTATCGCTATATTTGGCACCTTTTCTATCTTTATAGGGACAATGTCTGCCCTAACTCAAGATGACTCCAAGCGGCTTATGTCCTTCTACGCTATTGGGCAGATAGGTTATATGCTCCTCGGTATCGGTGTTGGCTTGTATTTCCTTACCATAAATCCAGCACTAGCCACTATTGCTCTCGTCGCTGGCTTATTCCATATGATTAATCACGCTTGGTTTAAGTCCTGTCTCTTCTTGAATGCTGGCTCGATATTATATAGAACTGGTACCCGCGACCTGAATAAAATAGGAGGCCTCTTTAGCCTTATGCCTTGGACAGGTATAACCGCTGTTGTTGCCTCTTTGTCCATCGGTGGCATACCTCCCTTTAATGGCTTCGCCTCCAAGCTCCTCATTTTCGAATCCTCAATCATAGCCGGGACAGAGGTTGGGGCAGCGATATGGGTAAAAGCATTATTTGTGATTCTAGGCATTGCCGCTATCTTTATCTCTGCAGTCACGCTGGCCTCCTTCCTCAAATTCCTCAATTCTGCCTTTATGGGGAAGCTTCGCGGTGTAGAGGTAAGCTCTATGAGCGATGTCCCGCTGTCAATGAATGTCTCTCAAGGCATTCTGGCTTTCTTGTGTGTACTCTTTGGGGTCGTTCCACTTCTGCCCATCACCCTGGTGTATAAAGCTATAAGTGGTGCTCTGCCAGTAGGGATTTGCCCCACCTCAGCTTCCCTCTTCGGCAAGGTCTGGCCCGGGATAAGCGTTGACTTCGGTACGGCGGTGACAAGCGGGGTTTGGAATCCGCTCTGGGTCATAGTTGCCTTCGCTATCGTGCTGGGCCTCATTTATCTGGTGGTTAGAGCTGGAGGAGCCAAAGTTCGGAAGGTGGAAACTTGGTATGGAGGCAGAGAACATATTCCCGCTGACGTCTCCTATAGAGGACATAGCTTCTATATGCCTTTTAAGCAGGTCTTTTCTTTCAAGGTCAGGAGGGTCCAGTTCCAGGGATTATACCCTACCTCTTTGCCATTACCTAAAGTCACTATGCCCAAGGGACTTAGGCTTCTACTTCATCCCGACCAATGGTTCTATTATCCCATTGCCAACTTATTTATGAAGCTCAACCGTGGTCTCAGCAAATCTCATACCGGCGTGCCCCAGATGTATTTACTATGGATTGTCATAGGAGCGATTCTAACCTTAGTGATTATACTTTGCCTCAGGTGATGTATTAAGATGAGTATCGGCTTTATTGTTGGAGCTAGTATATTAAACCTGTTCTTAGCTCTTGCCCTTTCGCCCCTATTTGAGGGATGTGCCCGAAAGCTCAGGGCTACTGTTCACTCTCGAGTTGGGCCCCCTATCATCCAGCCATACTATGACCTGGCTAAACTCTTTGGCAAAGAAGACCTCAGGGCTTCAGCTAATCTTTTACTTCGCCTTGCCCCCTACGCTTGCATAGTTAGCATAGCCATAGCGGCCTTACTCGTGCCAATGGGTACTTTTAATGCCTCAAGCCAAACCTTCGAGCCACCATTTAACAACTATGGCGATACCATACTTTTCATGTATCTTATTGCCCTATCTGCCGTAGCTGTGATACTCACTGCCACTGCCTCAGAGAATCCCTTTGCCTTCGTCGGAGCCTCAAGGGAGATGGTGATGCATCTCACCGTTGAACCAGTGCTGGTTATCGCTCTTGTCACTGCAGCCATAAATGCTGGGTCGCTTAAAATGGGTGATATGGTATTTTGGTACCATGCTAATGGTCCCAGCGCTTCAATGATTCTGGCAGCTATATTCCTCTTCCTCGCCCTGCAAGCTCAAGTAGGAAAGCTACCCTTCGACATAGCTGAAGCCGACCAGGAAATCATGGGAGGGGGATTCATCGAGCAGAGTGGCCCAAAATATGCATTACTCAGATGGTCCATGATGGCAAAGCAAATCGTCTTCTGCTCCGTATTCACCCAGGTGTTTATCCCATGGCCTATGGTAGGCCATTTAGCTTGGGATGTCCTTATCAATATGGCTAAGGTCTTTGTCGTGGTTTTAGTTATTGCCTTGATTGACGTGGTAAATCCAAGGCTCCGGATCGACCAATCGGTGAGGTACTATTTATACTTAAGTTCGTTCTCTTTGATCGCAATTGCCCTAGCTTTGGCAGGAATTTAGGAGACATAGATGGAAAATGGCTGGATATTTGCGCTTTTTGGGGCTGAGGTTATAGCAGCTATCTTGGCTGCCGAGCTACGAAACCTCAGATGGGCAACTATAGCTATCGGCATCCAGTCGCTTCTTTTAGTCAGCATAATATGTAGCTTTGCCTACCTCAGCGGCAATCACTCCCTTTATTGGTGGGGAGCCACAGCTTTCATAATAAAGGTGCTCCTCATACCTTGGCTGCTATGGACATATACCCGGAGGATGCCAATATCCGAAGTTAAGCCAATCATAGGCTTGGCCGTTTCTACAATCATAATAGCTATTATCCTCGTCATTACTTATCTGTATACCAATGCTTACCTTTATCCCTATTTTGTGAATATACTTCCTCCCGTCTATCAAGGGATAGCTGAGACCGCAGGGATAAACCTGTCCTTGGGCTTGGCTATCTTTACTCTAGGAATATACATCCTATTGGTAAGAAGGGATACTATAAAGGTAGTTATCGGTCTTGTTGTCCTTGAGAATGGAGCCCATCTTGTTTTAGTTAGCCTGGCTCCAACTCTCAGCGAGACTGCCGAGATAGGAATAGCCTGTAATTTGGTGATAGCAAGCTGGCTCCTCCTCTATCTCTCAAGCAAGATATACGAGTTATGGAAAACAAAAGACTCTACCTCGCTTTCGGAGTTAAAGAGGTAAATTTAAATGGAAGTTACTGAAATTCAGTCCATACTTCCCATACTTGTATTCGCCATCCCTATAGTCTTCTCTATTCCCATCTTCTTTGTTAGGGGCCGCAAGGCATTCCGTGAATGGCTTGCTGTCGGCGGGCTTGTGGTTACGCTGATTATCACCATTCTTATCTATCTGAAGGTTGTTGCCGTTGGAGAAGTTAGGGCGCTGGTTTGGCATGAGTGGTTTTATGTCGATGGTTTGAGCATTATCATGGAGTTCATTGTCTTGGTAATGGGCATAATCATTGTCCTCTACTCCACAAAATATATCGCCCATGAAGCGCCTGAAGCTAGCGAAGGAAAGCTCTCCCTATACTATGGACTGTTGCTTTTATTCGTTGGCATAATGAACTGGACTTGTGCTACCAATAGTCTGGTAACCCTTTATGTAGCCTTAGAATTAGGCACCTTAGCTACCACTTATCTTGTAGCTTTTGATTGGCGAAGGAGATCTCTAGAAGCAGGATATAAATATCTTCTACTTATAACCGTAGGAGTAATTTTCTCTCTCCTGGGCGGCGTTCTGCTTTATTCCGCTGCAGGAAGCAAGGGAGCTCTATTCCTGAACGAGCTTGGGAAAGTAGCTCCGCAAATCCCTCACACCATCGCTTTGGTCTCCTGCGGCCTTTTCATCGCTGGTTTTGGCACTAAGGCCGGTCTTATCCCCTTCCACGCCTGGCTACCCGATGCCCATGCCGAAGCTCCCGCGCCAATAAGCGTCCTCCTATCCGGAGTAATTATCAACATGGGAGCTTATGCTCTAGCCAGAACAGTTACAATATTCGCCCCCCTTTACCACGAGGTAGTGCTGTTCATGGCTATTATAGGCTCGGTGACCATGATTTTAGGAATACTCATGGCTCTAGCCCAAGATGACCTGAAGAGGCTTCTTGCCTATTCCAGCGTTAGTGAGATGGGATTTATAGTAGCAGGGTTGGGACTCGGCACCTATCTTGGAATTTATGGTGGACTGTTTCATATGATAAACCACACCATAATGAAGGGGCTGCTGTTCTTTTGCTCCGGGGCACTCCTTTATGCGGCAGGGACTCGGAAGATTAGCGAACTAAGATTTATACCAAAAAGAATGCTGATAACTAACTTTTGTTTCATCGTTGCTGCACTCGCTATCGGTGGGATGCCTCCATTTAATGGATTCATGAGCGAGCTTGCCCTCTCCCTTGCCTTAGGACAAGCGGGGCTTTTATGGGCAGCGATAATCCTGATTGTCGCCGGTTTTCTCACTCTAATAGCTCTCATCTGGGCAGGATACCGCATATTCTGGACGAAACCCACCCTCAAGCTCGCCCCCACTAATCCGAGGCGAAGGGAAGCTAAGGAGGTACCACCTCTGATGTGTGGGGGTATGCTATTCCTGGCAATCCTATGCATATTGTTCGGCGTTTATTCGCAGGTGCTTTATCCGCTGTTGAATAGTGCAGCTAATGGTATAATGGCAATCTTGCCCGTCCCTTAAGGAGGTCAAATGGCTGGCTGGCTTCAGAAAATAACACAAAAAGCCTTCACCAAAGCGCTCTGGGTTTATCATGTAAACACCGGCGCTTGCAATGGCTGCGACATCGAAGTAATTAATGTCCTGACACCCTATTACGACGTTGAACGGTTCGGCATTAAGTTGGTGGGGTCACCAAGACATGCTGATGTGCTTTTAGTAAGCGGACCTGTAACAAGACCGGTTGTTGATAGCCTAAAGCGTGTCTACGAGGCTACCCCAAGCCCCAAACTTGTCTTCGCCATCGGTTCCTGCGCTATCGACGGAGGCATTTGGCATGATAGTTACAACGTAATCGGTGGAGTAGATAAGATTATACCTGTAAACTTCTATGTTCCAGGTTGTCCGCCTCGACCAGAAGCAATAGTGTACGGTGTGGCCGTGGCTTTGGGGCTAGCACCCAAGAAAGTCCAGTCGATCAAGCTGGCCGAGAAGAAATCAAGATAACCTTTACCCCGGACTCAGGAGTAACAGATGCTAGAATCCCTATCAAATAGACTTAAGGGCAAGGTAATAATCCTGGGGGTTGGAAACCCACTCCGAGGAGATGACGGAGCTGGCCCATGCTTGATAGAACAATTGAAGGGACAGGTCAATGCCATTCTGCTTAACTGTGAAGAAGTGCCGGAGAATTTTCTTGGTCAGATTGCAGAGAATCAGCCTGATAGCATCCTTATTATCGACACCATTGATTTAGGGATGAGCCCAGGAGCAGCGGCTATACTAGAAGAAGACGAGCTTGGGGGTATAAGTTGGGCAACACACCACGCTTCTCTTCGGCTATTCATAAATTGTCTAAAGGCAGACACCAAAGCTAATGTACTTATTCTGGGGATTCAACCAAAATCCATGGAGTTTGGCAGCGACATAAGCGTCGAGGTTAAAGAAACCATTGGCCTATTGCAGCGCATTTTACTGAGAACTCTTGCCCTCCTAATAGCCCCAAGTTGTTAGAGCATTGATATCTGCCAGGTTGGATCCGCCTATATCAAAGCGGTTTAATTACCTAGACTACTGCTCCGATTGTCAGCTTAGTATATCTTCAGTTGACGTCTTTGGCCTGCAGAGGACAGCAGGCGCAATCGCTCTGGTCTATGTTGCACATTTGTCCAGTTCATTCACGGTAAACACTTTGTTCAGAAATGCAGTGTTTCCAATGACATCGGCTTTTTTGAATTTGTGGAGCCAGCGGTCGGATTCGAACTGACGGCCGGCGGTTTACGAAATCTCGTCGCTCCCGGTCGTCAGCAAATCAATTAGAGGCACAACATATAGGTGAATTTGTAATGACCAAAGCCGTATATTGTACCTCTTGACTCCACAGTTCTGCCCTTAAATCTTCGGATTAGGGTATCAACCTCCTGGTCAATTACGAGGAAATTGTAGAAGAAAATGGCAGAAAATTCAATGCATTTCTTCACAACGCGTTTGAACAGGAGACTTTCCACTTCTCGGCTGCAGTTAGTCATTTTTTGTTCGAACTCTCAGAGACGACAAATCGATGAAATGTTACCCAACAGCCGCAGCCAACCATTTACAACTGAAATAGATAAAGCCAGTCTGATAATTGATCTGGACTGAACGAAATATGTGTTATTTTGCCGTCAATTGGGGGCCATCTTAGATTATCCTATATCCATCCCTCTGGGAATGACTACTATACCGTTATCTGAGATTGTGCAGCCTCTCTTCTTATCTGCCTCAGGGTCATAGCCGACGGATGCCCCCTTCTGGATTCTAGCTTCCTTGTCGATAATGGCGCGTCTTACTTTGACATCAGGTTCGATAATGACATCATCAAATATAATCGATTCCTCTACCAGAGCATTTTTCTCCACGACTACCCCTGGTGATAGTATAGAGCGCTGCACTGCGGCACCGCTGATGATACAGCCATCGCACACCATAGAGTCCTGCATACTTCCTCCGATAACACATTTGCTCGGAGGTAGTGACCTCTGGTACGTCCTGATTACCCACTTTTCTCCATAGAGGTTAAAGATAGGGTCTACACTCAAGAGGTCCATGCTTGCTTCATAGTACGAATCTATGGAGCCAACATCTCTCCAGTAGGACGAATCCCGGGTTCTATCAACTAGAACTTTCCTTCTTTTACCCTCCGCCACTTCGGCTATGAAATCCTCTATTTCGTTCTTCTCAGTGAAGTCATAAACGAAGATGTTAGAACTCTTGTCAATTATTCTCGGAATAATGTCTTTGCCGAAGTCATCACCCTCTCCTTGCAAAGCCTTCAACAGGACATCGGTTTTGAAGACATAGATGCCCATTGAAGCCAGAGCATAATCTGAAGCATTCGGAATTGCCTTCGGCTGCGCTGGCTTTTCTTCAAACCCAAACAACCTGAGGTCTTCATCTACTTCGAGGATTCCGTGACTGCCTGCAGCCTGCTCTATTTTTAATCTGAGAGCGGATATCGTCAGATCAGCATTCTGCGCCTTGTGATAGGCCAACATCTGAAGATAGTTCATTTTGTAGACATGATCGCCGGAAAGAATAATAACGTGCTCAGCATCCTTACTTCGCACCAAATCAAGGTTTTGACGTATAGCGTCGGCGGTACCACGGTACCAATCCGTTCCTATCTTTTGCTGAGCAGGCACACAGTATATGTAATCTCCTAAACCTGAACTCGAAATGCCCCAACCCTCCTGGATATGCCTCTGCAGCGACGTTGACCTATACTGGATGAGAACAGAAATCTGGCGAATACCTGAGTTAATACAATTGCTCAGCGTGAAATCAATAAGTCGGAATTTACCCCCGAAAGGAACAGCCGGCTTGGACCTCACCCTCGTTAAAGGTTGTAGCCTCTCCCCTGTCCCTCCAGCCATAATTATCACCGACACATTTTCCATTTCGACCACAACCCTTTGATACTGCCACAGCTAAGTTGCGTCTCTTCTTCTTTAATTATATCAAGTTGGAATTCCTGGCACTAACCACAAGTTACACACTATGCAAGCTGACCGCCAGTGCCCCCAACACAAAGGGGCTTGTTGTTTCCATCAAAGGAGCAGAATATTGACCTGAAAACGGAAGCTTTCATGAAAGTATTTATTTTAACAGTTGTTTTTCTATCTCTATCACCTTGAGGGTATTTCCCATCACCGAGTCGGGATTTAGAGATATTGAATTTATTCCTTCCTTCACCAGAAATTCGGCAAACTCAGGATAATCGCTTGGCGCCTGACCGCATAGTCCAATATGGCGCTGGTTCCTTCTCGCTCCTTGAATAGCCATAGAAATCATTCTCATCACTCCAGGGTCTTGCTCGTCAAAATCGTGGGCCAACAGTGCTGAGTCACGGTCAACCCCTAAAACGAGTTGAGTCAGGTCGTCGGAGCCGATGGAAAATCCATCAAATAGGAAAGGAGGACAAATCGCCAAGGTAGCCACCGCCAGAAAACTTCTGGAGTGGATCTACCACATTCTCAAGGACGGCAGGACGTATCAAGAGATGGAGAAGATAGCCGAGTCCTTTGGTCGAGGTGAGCCCGGTAATTCGTCTGGTAGTGCATAACAGGCCGTCAATTTGATTGGGCAGCCTCAACCTGAACGACATAGTGTGGCTATGAAG
>Ga0163209_1000621_pt1 | contig 15622 bp, 9 predicted proteins | sample Kivu_160m_FD_113538 | JGI IMG/M metagenome (GOLD analysis project Ga0163209, IMG submission 113538) | Freshwater microbial communities from Lake Kivu, Western Province, Rwanda to study Microbial Dark Matter (Phase II) - Kivu_160m | ecosystem: Environmental > Aquatic > Freshwater > Lake ...
AAGCCGATCCGGTGTCGGCGTTGACCAGCCAGCGCAGCTCGGTGGCCACGGAAATCACGGAGATTGCCGAAAAGGTCAAAGCGTTGGGTTTGCTCACCGGAGCTCAAGTCCGTCAGGGAACCGGCTATCCCGCCTGGACGCCCAATATGGATTCCAAAATCCTGCGGTTCATGCGCGAAACCTATCATGATCTGTATGGTCGTTTTCCTGAAGTGAAAGCCATTCACGCCGGACTGGAGTGCGGTATCATCGGAGAAAAATATCCCGGAATGGATATGATTTCCTTCGGTCCGACGATCCATGGCGCCCATTCACCCGATGAGCGCGTCCAGATCTCGACCGTCGCCCGCTTCTGGGATTTACTGATTGAAGTTCTGCGTCGTTTAGCCCGCTGATTCACACGATACCATCATTCAGACCGCCTGCGGAAATACCGGAGGCGGTCTGTTTCGCGAAAACCGGTCGACCCGGCAGGTCAATGAATCGTACCGCCCGTCAATTCAATCTTGACATTCAGACGAATTATATCTAACATTCGCAGCATTTTTTGAAGAATGATTCTGGTTAGGAAAAACGTTAATTGGCCGTAACAAGTCATGACAGTAACCATCTCATCCCCGCTGGATATCGTAATTGCGACCAATAATCGCGATAAGATCAGGGAAATCCGGTCAATATTGAACCTGCCACAGATTCGCTGGCGGACGCTGAGCGAGTTTCCGCCGATGTCACCGGTCGTCGAGGATGGGAACACGCTATATGAGAACGCATTAAAAAAAGCACGCATGATTTCACACGCTACAGGCTTGCCCGCTTTGGCTGATGATACCGGTCTGGAGGTCGATGTGCTCGACGGCGCGCCCGGTATATGGTCGGCGCGCTGGGCGGGTCCGCAGGCGACCTATGCTGACAATGTCCGCAAGATGGTTGAGGCCATCCGGAACGTTGAGCCCGGTCGGAGACAGGCCCGTTTCCGGACGGTCGCTGTCTTTGTTCATCAGGAAGAAATTCTGAAAGCCGAAGGCGTGCTCGAAGGCCTGATCCTGGATCAGCCGCGCGGTTCCGATGGTTTTGGTTATGATCCGGTTTTCTATATTCCCGCTCACGGCCGGACGCTGGCAGAGATGAGCCTGGCCGATAAAAACGGCCTCAGTCACCGCGGTCTGGCTTTTCGCGAAATCGGTCGTCTGCTGATGGCCTGGTTGACTGCTTTTAACTGCAAACGCTGAGGTTGCCTCCACTCCTTGTTACTCCCGCTGTAACCCATACTGTTCCAAATTGCGTAATTACATAGGTGATGTCTATCATCGTCCGGAAAATATTTATATTTGCAGTGGCGCTGACTGTGAGCGCGGGTGGTTCAAGGGCCGCGGAACCATCCGCTGTGGATGTTTTCAATTTAAAAATTGACTGGCTGACCCACCGTTATGCACCCGCGCGTCTCGATATCCCCCAGGGTCTGTTTCTGGTCGGCCGTGATTCGCTGCGCCTGCGCCCGCCGCTCACGACGGTAAAACTGCAAGCGTCGCGCAATGTGCAGATTGTCGATGAAAATCAGAACATCACATTCTATGCCCAATATGAAAAACGCGACCTGTTCATACCCCGCAGCATGCCGCTGAGCCGATATTATGAACTTCGCAAACAGAATTATTTGCGCACCAAGCTGATAGAGTTAGCGGTCAAGGGTCTGCGGGAGGATAAAACCACCGCTGCGACCCAGAAACTCGAGCTGATTGGAGCGGACATCGCCGGCCAACGGGTTTCATTGCAGGTTTCGGGCAACGTCAACATCAACGGCCGCCTGCAAAACCAGAAACGGTCACAGGTGCGCAGCGGCTACCGTGAAGGACAGTCGACATCGTTCCTGATCGACCAGAAACAACAGCTCAGCATCGAAGGTAAAATTGGCGACCGGATCAGCATCCTCGTCGATCAGGACAGCGAGCGTGATTTCGACTTCGAGAATGCGCTGAAGATCATTTATACCGGCAATGAAGATGACATCGTCCAAAAAGTTGAGGCCGGTAATATTTCGCTATCCCTGCCGGGCACCCAGTACGTCACCTTTTCGGGTAAAAACACCGGCCTGTTCGGCATTAAAACGCTGATGAAGTTCGGCGGACTGGATGTCACCGCCATCGCATCAGTCGAAAAGGGCAAAAAGGAAAAACTCAGCGTGGACGGCGGCGCGCAAACCACCCAGAATTTTGTACGCGATTACGATTACCGCCGCACGCTCTACTTTTTTCTGGATATGGATTTCCGGTCGACTTTTTATCGCGATTTCAGTAAAACGGGCCGCTTCTGGTGGACGCGCGAAAGGGTGGTCAGCGATCTGGAAGTATATAAATCTCTGACCACCGGGATCGCCGGCAGTATGGTCGGCCGCGCGTATGTTGACCCCAACGACACCCTGCAATATAGTGACTTTAAAGAAGACCGGATTTTCAAGCGGCTGGAACTCGATAAGGATTATACCGTCGATGTCAACCTGGGATTTATCCGCATGATGACCCAGTTGCAGGAGAATGAAGTCCTGGCGGTCGCCTACCGGACGATCAACCTCGATGACAACAACCGCACCGTCAAAGAGTACGGCGATTATAACCGGGGAGTAACCGACACCAGTCAGATTCGATTGAAATTGATCAAGCCGCAGTACTTTGTCCCGAGCCACCCCTGCTGGGACCTTGAATTCAAGAATGTCTATTATCTCGGCGCGTCGGGCATCAATCCGGAGGACTTTGATCTCAAGATCGCTTATATTCATGGTAAAAACATTGACGACGATCGCGATGACGCCGGCAAGGTGTTCCTGCAGCTGTTCGGCCTCGACCGCAAGGATAAAAACGGTAACCTGACGCCTGATGATATCATTGACATCGATCCCGGTATTATCAACCTGCAGAGTGGAGAGTTGTGGCTGCCTTTCCTGCGCCCTTTTCAGTTTGACGAAGCCGGCCTTGGCGACGGCGAGCGGAATCCCAACCTGAGCGCCAAATACAACTGTTCGGCGATGTACGATACCAACCGCACGAAAATGAGCGACATTTCGGCCGATCAGAAATTCAAGATCATCTACACCTATCAGAATCGCAGTTCGACGATCAATCTGGGCGCGATGGTCATCGAGAACAGCGAGCAGGTTTCACTGAACGGCCAGAACCTGACGCGCGGAGTCGATTACACGATCGATTATTTTATGGGTACGCTAACGCTGCTGCGCTCGGATGCACTCAACCCGGACGCCAAACTGGATGTCAAATACGAAAAAAACCAGTTTTTTCAGCTCGATAAAAAGACGATCTTCGGGGCGCGCGCGCAATATGATTTCGGTAATAATTCTTTTCTTGGCGGTACTGTCCTCTACTACAGCAAATCGGTGATTGATGAAAAGGTGGATGTGGGATATGAGCCGATGCGCAATTTTGTCTGGGACATCAACGGTCGATTCGATCAGCCGTTGAACTTTTTGACCCGCGCCATCGACCGGCTGCCGGTTGTCCAGACAAGCGCGCCGTCATCGATCATTTTTGAAGGCGAAATCGCGCAAATCCGTCCCAACCCCAACACCATCAGCAATCCGGCGACCGGTGATCCCGACGGAGTGGGTTTCATCGATGATTTCGAAGGCGCCAAGCGGGTCACTTCTCCGCCGATCATGCGTCGCTACTGGTCGCTGTCCAGTTCACCGCTGGATGCCAATGGCGATCCGATCGCCGAGCCTTACCGCGGTTTTACCTACTGGTTTAATCCTTTTGGCGGAGTGCCGACCCGCAATATCTGGCCCAACAAGGAGGTCAGCATCAAGGCTCAAAACAATATTACCGAGGTTCTGGCGCTGGTTGTGGATCCCGAATGGGCGACCTCCGTCGGTACGACGGCCACTGAGGATCAAAAGCGGCAAGCCTGGGGCGGCATTACCTATCCGTTCCCGACCAGTTATTGGGATCAGTCCAAGACCAAATTCCTCGAAATCTGGGTCATGGGCAACTCCGGTCGCCTGCATGTTGATCTTGGTCAGATCAGTGAAGAGGTGGTGCTTGACAACCGGCTCAGCACCGAGGACAAGCCGGAGGCCGGCCTGTCAACCGGCAACGGTCTGCTTGACCTGCCGCACGAAGACACCGGTATCGATGGCGTTTTTGATGCCGATGAAACGGTTTATATCCCATCTTGGGGCGAATTGTTAACCTATGGCGATGACCGTTTACCGCAGTTCAAACGATCTCCTCAGGATCCTCGATCTGACAACTGGAGATGGAGCGAAGGTTCACAAGAATACCGGTACATCAACGGTACCGAAGGTAATTCCAAGGACGTCAACGGTCTCTATCCGGACACCGAGGACCTGAACGCCAATTATGTTCTTGATCGCGTCAACGATTATTATACGGTGCATTTCAATCTCGATCATACCGGGGATCATTATGTTGAGGGACGCACCCTGCGTCCGGACGGCAGGGAGACCGGCTGGAAACTCTACCGGATTCCGCTGACGCATTTTAAAAGAGCCCGTCCCAACGGAGATGTCACCTGGCAGACCATCCGCGCCTGCCGCATCTGGATGGACGATGTTGCGCGTCAGGATACGGTCTGGTTTGCCAAAATCGAAATGGTCGGCAACGAATGGGAAGAGATGGGTATCGCTGAGGGAGAAAGCGGCGATTACGCCCGCCGGGATAGCGTTTTCGCCATTACGGTCATCAATACGGAAGACAATCAGGATATTTATTCGGCGCCGGCCGGCGTGCAGGGTGAATACGACCGGATCAATGAAATCCGCATGAAGGAACAGTCACTGGTGCTCTGGTTTGACAGTCATCAGGGTCTGCAACCCAATCAGAAAGCCGCCGCCAAAAAAGTCCTGATTGAAGAAGCCAGTTATATTTCTTACCGCAAGCTGAAATTGTATGTCAACGGCAATAACCTGCGCGTCGACGGGCAGCAATTCAATTCGAGCTGGAATCAACGCACCCCTGTCCAGTTTTTCGTCCGCTTCGGACGAGGTACGGGTCAGAATCCGCCCTTCTATGAATATCGGCTACCCGTCTACCCCGGCTGGCACCGCGCCAACCGGCTCGAGATCGATCTTGACTTTATGACCCGGCTCAAGACGCTCGATTCGGTGGATGAATACACGCCGCAGAGCGATTCCGGGCCGCAGGAATTCTTCATATATCAGCGCAACAACCAGCAAATCCGGCACTACAAGGAGGTTCGCGACGGTGTTTATACCGGCCATGAAATCATCATTTATGGTGAGCCGGCGCTGTCGCGCATCAACCAGCTTGAAGTCGGCGTGAAAAATGATTCATCGGCTTTCGCCGCCCTCGGATTGGGCGATCCGCGCCCGGTTTATGGTCAGGTCTGGATCGATGAGTTGCGGCTCTCTGAGGTACGGCACGATCCCGGCACGGCCTACCGCACGAAAATGAGTCTGAAGCTGGCCGATATCGGTATGATTGATGTCAATCTGAGCAGCCGTGACGCTGATTTCCGGACGGTCGAACAAGGGCCCAATCTGAAAGCCGACGGGCTGAAAACGACGCGCGATTTCCAGGCTACGGGTCGTGTCACGCTGGACAAATTCACGCCCGCCAAATGGGGGCTGAAAATACCGCTCTCGGTGAGCTATTCCGAAAATATCGCCCGACCCAAATACCTGCCCGGCACCGATATCCTGGCAGGTGATTCGCCGCCCGACAGTATCATCAGTTATTCCGAGCAATACGGGTTCAACACGTCGCTGGAAAAGCGGCCCGGCGATTTCTGGCCGCTGAAGTACACCATCGATCAGATGGCGGTCAATTTCAACGCCACCTGGCGTAAAGCATCCTCGGTTACGGTGCGCGAGTCGAACAATCAGACCTATTCGGGTAAATTCAGTTACCGTATTCCTTTCGGCCGCGACAATTTCTTCAGGCCGTTCAAATGGGCGGGTGAATGGCCGGTGGTCGGCGCCAAAGCCAAGGATTTCAAGTGGTATTACACTCCCAGCCGGGCCGAATTCAGCCTGGATGCCGCTGAAACCTTTGGCAGCAATGTTCCGCGCAAAGGCAACGCAACCCAGACCTACGACTTCGGCTTGAACCGCAGTTTCAATCTGGGCTACAAGATGTTCGACAACCTCGATTTCACGTTTAACAAGAACATGAAGAACGACATGGATGAATATCGCGGCGACAAACTGCGCGCGGTCGAAGAATGGCGCGCGGGTATTCCGGTCAGCTCCAAGGAGAGTTATACGGCTAATTTTTCACCCAAGCTCATTTCATGGCTGACCCCCAAATTCAATTATTCATCCAACTACAACTGGGCGGAAGCCCTGGGCAGCAATACCCGGGGAATCGATCAGCTCAGCTCTCAAAATCGCCTGACGACATCGCTGAATCTGAATCTGACTTCAATCATGGAGACCTTTTATAAACCCAAAACACCGGCTGCCAAGGGCCGGGGCGCACCGCCGGCGGCGCCTGCCACCGGGCGTGGCCGGGGTCAAACAGCGACCGAAACCGGTACGCCAGCGCCGGCGCCGGCCGCCGAAGAGCACAAATTTCTGGACTGGACCTATCAGACACTCAAGAAAGTGCAGCAGATTCAGCTGAGCTATTCAATCAACCGCTCGATCAGCAACCGCGCGCGCATCGGCTCGCCAAGCCTGCCCTACCGGATGGGTCTGGCGCAGGATCCGGGCCTTGCGATTGTCGCGGCTGAAGCCGGCGCCGATCCCGACAATATTGCGCTCAACCGCGATATGTCGGTTCGCACGGGCGTCAATCTCATATCGAATATAACGACCTCTTTCTCTTTCTCCCAAAATATGGCCACCACTCAGGCACAGGGGACGACCGGTAAAAACTCCAACCGCGACTATCTGCCGCTCGGCAAAACCGGCAAGGACGGCCTGCCGTTTCCCCAGATTTCAGTGCGTTGGGGCGGTCTGGAAAAGATCAGCCTGCTCTCGAAATATGTACGCTCGCTGTCGCTCGATCACAGTTTTTCGGGCAAGGAAACGGTGGTGCTGAAGAACGGCCAGGAGACCAATTCATCCTATAAAATCATGTTTCAGCCGTTGCTGGGAGTGTCCATGCAATTCAAGAACGACCTCAACGGCACCTTCCGCGTCAGCCAGAGCCAGACGACCAACAACCGGCTGGACGGTACCGAGAAAATCGCGGATCAAAACTATAACGCATCCCTGAATTATCAGAAACGCGGCGGCCTGACGCTGCCCTTGCCTTTTATCAAAGACATCAACCTCGAAAACAACATTACATTCACGATGTCCTTTGATTACAGCGCGTCAAAGACGGAGGCGCGCAACGGGGCCGCCAATAAATTCACCACCACCCAGGAAAATAAAAACTGGAAAGTCGCTCCGCGCATCAACTATTCCTTTACCCGGAAAGTTACAGGCGCTATATTCTATGAGTATGGAGAAAGCTTCAATCGTCACACCGGCAAACGCATTACCCGTAACGGCGGGTTCGATGTCAATATTGCCATTCGGGGTTAATATGAAAACAGCAACACTGCTTCTGATCGGGCTGGGTCTGATTTCCTGTCACGCGCCTGTCGAACAATTCGACGGCGACCGCGCATTCAACTTGTTGCAGCAGCAATGTGATCTCGGGGTGCGGGCGCCCGGCACGGCGGGTCACGCCGCGGCCCGCGAACTGCTGATGACCTTTCTGCGGCCCCTCGCCGACACCCTGTTTGTACAGGAATTCGATCACTACATTGAGCGGGAGAAAGAAACGCTGCACCTGACCAACATTATTGCCGGTTTTCAGCCTGAACGCGCAAAACCGCTGCTGCTGGGCGCTCATTGGGATACCCGCCCACGCGCCGACCATGATCCGGACCCGCTTAAACGACTGACGCCGATTCTGGGCGCTAATGACGGAGCCAGCGGAACGGCCGTGCTGCTCCATCTGGCCGAGATTCTCAAGGCGCAATCTCCGCCGCGCGCCATCTGGCTCGTATTCTTTGACGGTGAAGATTACGGCTGGTCGGGAAATCCGGAGTCATATTGCATCGGCTCGCGCTATTTTGCCCGTACTCTGCCGATTCCGAAACCCGTCGAAGCCATTATCGTCGATATGGTCGGCGATGCAAACCTGTCACTACCCATCGAGCGCAATTCCTACCGTTCGCATCCCAAACTCGTGCGGACGCTCTGGGATTTAGCCAAAAAACGGGGCTATTCGGAATTCGTTTACACACTGGGCGACGAGATTTACGATGACCACCTCATGCTGATCGAACATGCTCGTATTCCGTCGGTCGATATCATCGATTTTCAATACCCCGATCGCTATACCAATTACTGGCATACGACGGCCGATACTCCCGATAAATGCAGCCCGCGCAGCCTGAAAATCGTCGGTCAGGTGCTGGTGGACTATATTTTCACGGAAGCTCATGAATAGTACCGCCATCCGTGATCAATGGCTTCGCATCGATCTGGCCCTGCCTGCGGCTCAGGTGGAACTGGCCGTAGGGCTACTGAGCTGGCTTGAACCGGCCGGTCTCTGGGAAACCGACCAGGGTATCAGCCTGTTTATCGACGCCCGACCGGCGGCGCCGGTCATTGCGCGTATCCGCTCGCTGCTGACGCCTGCGGGGTTGGATTGCCCCGGTTTGAACTGGACGGTTGTGCCGCGCGAAGACTGGCATCTGCGCTGGCAGGATGATTTTCATCCGATTCCGTTGACCCGGCGAATCGCCATCGTTCCGGAATGGGAACATTATGATGGTCCGCAGGAGATTGGGTTGAAAGTCCGGCCGGGAATGGCCTTTGGGACCGGCACGCATGCCACGACGCAGTTGGCGCTGCGCCTGCTGGAGCACCATTTATCACCCGGAGATAATGTTTTGGATGCCGGTTGCGGCAGCGGCATTCTGGCCATTGCCGCAGTGAAGATGGGCGCGGCTGCCGTGGACGCCTGGGATATCGATCCCGAAACGGAGAGTGGTTTTCTGGCTCATCTGGCGCTGAACGGTCTCCCCAAAGACCGCATCCGGCTGACTATCGGCGACGCGACGACTCTGACCGGTTACCCTTACGATTTGATTCTCAGCAATATCGAGCGCCGTCCCAATTTACGCTTGCTGGAAGCTATAACCCGCTCAAACAGTCCCGCCAGAGTCATTTTTACCGGTATTCTACAGGAAGAAGAGGCGGAATTTTGTGACGCTGTCGCGCGCGCCGGTCGCCGGATTTGCGACCGGTTGACTCAGGACGAATGGCTCGCGCTGGTAGTCGCGCCATTTCAGAGGGGTCATGAATAGAATCGGTTTGATCGGAGCGCTTATCATCGCGGCCGGATTGCCGGCCTGCTTTGATTTGCCGGTTGAGCCGCCCATGAAGGTCGACCCGGTGATTCAGACCGTGACGCTCGAATACTCAGCCTCGGCGCGCAGCCTGTACTTTGCCGCGCGGATCGTCGATCCGCAGGGCGCGGATAATATCGATTCGGTCTGGGCGCGCCTCTTCCGGCTCGATTCGGCGAATGCGGCCGAAGGCGCGCTTTTCTTTGAGACGCCGCTTTTTGACAACGGACAACCACCGCACGACATCATCATTGCCGACAATCTCTATTCCCATCGGCTCGATTCTGCCGCGTTGGCCAACGCCGAAGGCTGGTACAAAGCCACTTTTTACGTGATCGACGCCGACGGCCATACCGCCGAGGCAAGCACGCCGGTGACTGCCGTTCAGGACAACACGCCGCCCGAGTTGTTTCTGCTGCTGGCGCCGACCTCTTTCGAAAAGGGTGATACCCTGAAGTTTAAAATCCGGCTCAGCGACCGCCAGGGGACGGCCGGCGCAAGTATTACCTATGCCGTGCGGCGGCCGGACGGAGACATTTTCACCGATCCCAGCTTCGCCATGCGCGATGATGGTCTGAACGGCGATGATATGGCCGGCGATGGAATTTTCACGGTCTTTCAGCCCTCGAGTCGCGAGAGCAAACGACAGGGCCTGTTCCGGTTTTATTTCGTCGGCCGCGACCGGCAGGGCGCATTCAGCGACACCCTTGAAGTGGCGGTCGCCAATCCCGGCGTGACACTCACCTATCCGAATCTGCAGGAAACCTTTCATCCCGGCCAGACGGTTACCATCACCTGGGAAAGCGCCTATATCATTCAGCTCAGGCTGGAGTACACCACGCACGCCAATGAAGCCTATCCTTCCTATGAACGGATCGCCACCGTTACGGCGGCCGCGGGCGATTATGCCTGGGTGATTCCGGCGGCCGCGAACTCGAATTATTGCCGCATCCGGATCTATGATCCGGCCACGCCGAATCGCGAAGATGTCAGTGATTATCTGTTTCGGATCGTTCCCTGATGAAAGTCAAGCACCTGATACTCATGGTTATGCTCGCAGGCGGTTTGCACGCCCAGGCCTTCCGTCTGTCAAAGCCAACCCTTGATGAAACACCGGTCTACCGTGGCCTGGCCAGCAATGGCGTCACGGAAATCGTGGCTCAGGGGCGCAACACGCTATGGCTGGCGACCGGCGGAGGACTCAGCCGCAGCGATGATTTCGGCAACCAGTTTTATTCCTATTATCCGGGCGAGGCGCAACTGGCGCGGGGTGGAATTTCAGCGATTGCCGTCCTGGATTCGATCATCTGGGTGGCCGGCGTGTTTGATTCGACAACGCTCGTCGGATCGATGCAAACCGGCGGCGGCCTGGCCTGCTCGCGCGACAGCGGCCGCACTTGGACCTACGTACCCCAACCCATTGACGGCGCCGATGACCGCTACGAAACATGGAACGGACAGCAGGTCAATTATCTGCCGGTTGTCACCCCGGTCAACAATACCACCTGGGATATCGCCCTGTGTCGCCAGAACGATGACACAGTCTGGGTCTATATTGCTTCCTGGGCGGGCGGTTTCCGGCGCAGCGCCGATTATGGTCAGACCTGGCAACGCCTGCCCCTGCCATCCGACAACCACGATTTTCTATACTGCAGCGATTCAATCGATTTTCAGATCAATCCACGCGATCCGCCGTACGGCAATCATAATCATAAAGGCTTCAGCGTGCTGGCCTACGGCGACACCATCTGGATGGGCAGCGCCAATGGCATCAATCTGGGGATTTTCGATCGCAACAGCGGCTGTCTGAACTGGCAGAAATTTTCGCACCGCAATTCGGGCATCGCCGGCAATTTTGTAGTTGCGCTGGCGCGCCAGCTGCATCGCGGCCGCGAGACCATCTGGGCGGCCACGCTGTCCACCGAAAGCGCCGGTGAATACCGCGCCGTAAGCAAAACCGCTGACGGCGGCCGCACCTGGACAACCACACTGATCGGCGAACGACCCTATAATTTTGCATTTCATGATTCGGTGGTCTTCGTCTGCACCGAAAACGGTCTGTTCAAATCGCTCGATGGCGAGCATTGGGCCGTTTATCAGTCGGTTGAGAATATCTACTCGATACCGGTCTATGCGGCCTGTGTCGACCGGCGCGAAGGCCGGCCCTATCTCTGGATCGGCACCGCCGACGGGGTCGCCAAAACAGCGGATGACGGTCTCTCCTGGACAACCTATCGCAGCGCGCTTTCGACCCGTTATGCCAGCCAGCCGGCGATTTACGCCTACCCCAATCCGTTTTCTCCGACGCGTCATAACCGCCTCGCGAACGACGGGCATGTCCGCATTCAGTACTATCTGGATTCGCTCAGCGTGCCCTCCGAAGTGCTGCTGGAAGTCTATGATTTCGGAATGGACCGCGTCTACCGGGGCGCAAAGCGCTGGGTCAGTCAGTACGGCGATCATAATGAAATCTGGAGCGGTCGCAACATGGCCGGCGAGCTGGTCGCCAACGGCGCCTACTTCTGTAAATTGACCCGTAAAAAAGATGACCATGAAATTGTCCACTGGACGAAACTGATTGTCGTGAAATAGCCGATGAAGCCGATCCTGAAAAACGTTGTTCTGATCCTCTGCGTCAACCAATGGCTGGTGGCCGGAGGGATGGAAAACGGCGGTTATGCGGGCGCCTATCAGCGGATCGGAGTCGGCGCGCGCAGCCTCGCGATGGGTAATACCGGGGTAGCAACGGCCGCGGATGGCTTTTGCGTCTATTATAATGCCGCCCGATTGCCCTTTCTGGAAAGCCGCCGATTGGCGACCAGTTACGCCTTTATGACCCTCGATCGTCAGTATCATTACGTCGGCCTGGCGTTGCCGCTGCAGCCTGCGGCCGGTATGTCGGTAGCCTGGTTGCACGCGGGTGTACGGGATATTCAGGGGCGGACGTCTACCGGTATGCCCGATGACGTTTATCAGACCGGCGAAGACGCCCTGATCATGTCCTTTGCGAATCGTTTCCATCCGCGCCTGGCGGCCGGCGTCAGCCTTAAAATTCTGCGGCATTCGTTGCCGGAGCTGTCCGGCAAGGGAATCGGCTTCGATGTCGGCCTGTTGTTCCGTTTGTTTGATTTCCTGACGATCGGTCTGCAGTTGAAAGACATCAGCGCCAGCTATACCTGGAACACCCAGGAGCTGTTCAGCGAAACCGGCGGTAACTATACCGAACGCTTTCCGCAGCTGCTGAAAATGGGATTCGCTTTTACTCACCCGGGGCAGATGGTCATCACCGGCGATCTGGAAATTTCCGACAAACGGGATTACCGGGCCTATTTTGGTGGTGAATACAGTTTCAGCGATCAGTTTTTTGTGCGTCTGGGATTAAACCATTTGTCGCCTACAATCGGTGGCGGACTGAGCTATGGTCTGTTCGGCAAAACCAATACGCGCATTGATTATTGTGCGCTTTTTGGTCATGCTGGCGAGGGTCTGACACATATTTTTGGATGGGAGTTTGGATTCTGATGCGGATGAGATATCCTGTCGTAATCATTGCGGTAACGCTCATGGCGGCAAAGGCCGGCGACGCCGGCAAGGCGGGGCTCGCCAATCTGAAAATGCCCGCGACCGCCCGCAGCGCCGCCAGCATGACAGTCTTCAGCTATACCGGGGCCGGCATCGCGGGAATGTGGGATCATCCGACCGGGATCGAAGTTACGGACGCCCAGGCGCAGGTGTCGCATAACCGCTGGTTCGCCGATATGGTCAGTGAAGTGGTGGCGCTGGGGCTCCCGTTGTCCAAAGGGTCGCTGGCAATCAGTCTGAGCCATACGCGGATTCCGGATATCGAGGTGCGCGAGAAACCCAGCGACGAGCCGTTGGGAACCGTCTCGGCGCAGTATTACAGTCTGGGCGCCGGCTACGCGCTGACATTCTGGGAGCGGTTGCATATCGGAACGGTCCTGAAATTGCTGGGTGAGTCGCTCTACACCGAAAACGCCCACGGGGTCGCCCTTGACCTGGCGGCCTGGTTTAAAATCCCGGGCCAGATGGACGTCGCGGTCAGTGTGCAGAATCTCGGCCGGATGACCGAACTGGCTGCCGAAGCCACGCGCTTGCCGGTATTGTTCGATGTGCGCGTCGTGCGGCCGGAAGTGTTTGTCGGCGGGCCGCTCAGCGTCGGACTCGGCATCGATCTCGGTTCCAATATCACAACCGGAGAGACGCGCGCCCGGATCGGAACGGAATTGCGCGTGCGCGAGCTGTTTTTCATGCGCGGGGGTTATGAACGCGCCGGTTCTCAATACCGCTCGGCTTTCGGCATCGGACTACAGTACGAGCGCTGGAGCATCGACTATGCCATGATTTTCATGACGACCGGCCTGGATTATCCGCGACTCGTCACACTCGGATACCGGTTTTAGACCCTGATGCGGGTGGCGATTTAGCCTCTTCGTTCAATAAATTCATGCGACGCGAAGGCTTCCCTGGCGAATGTTCGCCCGCTATGCCACGATCCGTGATGGATAGGAGAATCGTTTGGGCAACGAGTTATCCAAAAATAAGAATATTTCCGGGGCGTAAGAATTGTTTTGTGTTTCCACTGAGTGCGATACGTTTCTGTCGGTGAAGCAGACCAGATTCTTGAAAACTTTAGCAGTCTTTCTTACTAATGATGATCTGATCAGCGATCCGAATTCCAGCAATCATGGTAAGGTGCTCCAGCGTGAATTTCTCTTTATATTCGCGAATCAACCCTGTAACCCGCTGCGCCATAGTACGACCATCAATATCGGGCATACCACGTCCGAGAATCTCGATGACCAGTTCTTCTTCGGAGAAGGCTAAAGCGCCACGCTCCAGCAGTTTCTCACATGGTCGGCTGTGCCCCGGGGAAATCCTTAATGGCTTTCATGCTTGTCTGTTCTCTGTATTATAGGGCCTAATAGTCCGATTATTAGCCCGATTCCTCTGGCTGTTTTGGGATCCGGACATAATGTTCGTGTACTTGTCCGCGCAGGCAAGTCTCGACCGGTTCAAACGAAACATCCTGACATTTCGCCCGTCTTTAAATTCATCGCTACGGCCGCACCTCATATTCCAGCGAGGGGCCAGTACCGGACTTGCGGAATAATCCCAATTCCTGATTCAGGTGGCGGCGCACTGTTCGGGAGTCAGCTTCCCGGGCAAACGCATAATCGCCCGAACGCGTTCGCCCTTGCACCCACCCGCGCCAGCGTTAAAACCAAATTGCCTGCATAAGTCCTGCCGATACTGGCTGCCAATATTTGAGATCGTGGCGTCATGGACCGGTTCAATTCAACATCGGCCAGAATGTAAGCCGCGGTTGAGCCGGGGAATTTGTACCGTCCGTGTAACGAATCAAGTACCACCCGGAAGCGCGCTTTTAAAGAAGTTTCTGGTATGGTTAAAGGCTGTGAGTTGGCAATCACATAAATGAATACAAGTAATCCAACAAGCATTAAGCTTCGCGTCTACCGAACTTCGACTTGAACCAATTTTACAGATAATAGAGGACTTGACTTTTTAAAAATGGTTTAATATAAATGACTAAATTTCATAAAGTTAATGATTAAATCTCCTGAATCCGGTGAATCTGAATATAGACGCCGTCTTATAACAGCGAAAATCAGGGCTGATGCGTGACTATTCGTTTCGTCGTTCGACTATCGAAAAGGTGAATGTTGGCGGGGTTCAGATAAATATCCAGGTATTTCTGTACAACCAATTTTTCATCGAACTGATGACAGACGCAGGTAAAGCTTTGGGTATCCTTTTTCAGGTAGAGAATGGTGGCGCTGCCCAGCGGTTCCAGCAATTCCAGTTCCGCTTGAATTTTAAGCGAAGGCCGGGCTGGCGCGAGGGTCGTCAGATTTTCCGGGCGGATTCCAATGACGACAGGCTTGCCGGGGTTATTGGCCAGATACTCCCGGTATCCCGGCAGCCGGGGTAGCTCCAGAGACAGTTCGTCGGAGCGGAGGGTTTGATCTGGAGTAATCACGGTATGAATAAAATTCATGGCGGGGCTGCCGATAAAACCGGCGACGAAAAGATCGGCCGGTTCGCGGTAAATATTGAGCGGCGTATCCAGCTGGTGAATTATACCGTCTTTCATGACGGCAATCCGGTCCCCCATAGTCATGGCTTCGACCTGATCATGAGTGACATAGACCAAGGTAATCTGCAGCTGCTGGTGTAACTTTTTTATTTCGGCTCGCATTTGCAGGCGTAGTTTGGCGTCCAGGTTCGATAGCGGTTCAGC
>Ga0163209_1000622_pt1 | contig 15577 bp, 9 predicted proteins | sample Kivu_160m_FD_113538 | JGI IMG/M metagenome (GOLD analysis project Ga0163209, IMG submission 113538) | Freshwater microbial communities from Lake Kivu, Western Province, Rwanda to study Microbial Dark Matter (Phase II) - Kivu_160m | ecosystem: Environmental > Aquatic > Freshwater > Lake ...
ATTCTAGTGGGTGTGCTACAAAATCATATAGACCTTCTTTCGATATGATGAGTTGATTCGTGAACATCGGATTACCTAAACGCCGTGCAATTTCGGGACTAAAGCGCTGGTGTACGGCAACTTCCGGCAAGAATCGCTTGATATCGATCCTAAATTCCGTTGGCTGAGACCCAAGCTTGATGTGATTGTATAAAATCTGTTCACGTTCTTCCTTACTCAAATTTTCAACGTGAATTACAACTTGTGATTCTTTTATCAGCGGGAAAGCTGACTCTTTAAGATGTTGGCGTGCCGATCGATAAATATAGTCACGAGATGTGAATAGCACACGCGCGCCCCGGCGGATTGCGGCGTTAATGTGTGGAAAAATCCGATTCCAACCAGTTACACTGGCCCAGTCGAATTGTGTGGGACCGAAAGCGTCGTCTACCCAAAAGAATTGTTTTGGTTCGTGTGGATTCGAATTCTTTACAAAGTCATCAGCATCGCGAACTTTTATGGTCGAACAGTTCCATTCATCCAAGGCACCAACAGCCAATGATGCTGCAATGGTCGATTTTCCGCAGGCAGGTTCACCAAGCAGAAGCACGAAACCATGCTCCACCAATGCCTTCGCACTTTTTCTGTAGGCGTCTGTGATGACGAATTTCGCCAGGTCATCACCTAATGCACTGAGTATCTCTTTTGCTTGCGCATAGGCGCGCTCGTCGAGGATCTGGCTTAAGTCGCCGAGTCCGTAGATACGTGGAACCAGCATTCGGAGTCGTGGTGATTCGCGGATTATCTGTGAAATTCGATCACAACCATACGCTGCAAAGCGCCTGATACCTTGAATAGCCTCAAAATTTTCTCGAATCTTCTCCTCGGTTGCTCCGGTTAGCCGGAAATTTGTGAAAAGAATATAGTTCTCTGCCAAACCACGCGAGGCAAGACGTTTTGCCTTGGCAAGTTCATCCATCACGTCGGATAGTTGAAGAGCCTTGTCAGACTTTGTGGTAAATTTACACTGTGCTGTGAAAGAACCTTGAAATGATTCGCCAACATTTGGATTCCACGAACCGTGAAACGCCCCGTCTCGCCCTCCGTCACGTGAATCGGAAAAACTCTGAACGACTTGACCCCACACGTCTGCAGTTATTGTAACGCAGAGATTCTGGAAAGCTTTCCACCCAAGCGAATGGAGCTCATAATTTACCTCACCAGCATGAACTTTAGGCGGTTTCCGTTCAGACATAACCTTCCCCAAATAATTTGAGTATTCAGGATTAGATCCCATTAACCGCTGTCTCTATCAATTGCTTCATTTGTTGAAACCAGCCTAAGATATGTGAATCAGGATCAATTTGCTCAAGACGTTCTTTCGTCATCAACGGAACTGCGAAATGGTTCAAGTTTTTCTTCGCTTTGGAAATTTTCTTGGATCGAGTATCATCTTCTAAATCTGCCCACGTCTTTGAACTCCCAGAGACTTTGTGGATTATCTCTGCGACCTTGGCTGGAACATCGTCAAAATCTCCAAAATTGTTTTTGAGATCAAGGGCGACATCAAACTGCTTATATGCCTCATTAATAGCTTCAAAGTGAATATAATTCTCAATCTCTTTTTTCCCAGTAACAATGGCCTTACAATTTTCTCGACTGTTGATCGCATCGGCCGCTGCTTGACACTTGGCTTCCAGCGGTGGTTGGTTATCGCGATCAAAAAGATGAAATTCAGGGCGTGATAATGGCTCGAGGCGAGAGATCCACAGCGCCAGAGAAGACCCGCCGAGAAGAAAGAATATAAGTTCTCCATCGAGCTCCATTTTTTCAAGGTCCATCACATCAACACTGGATTTCCGAAATACTTTGGAAATATTCTTAAGAAAGGCAATGTCATGAGTTCCTTCCACACCAATGAAAAGCTTCACTGAATTGTCGGGAAGAACACCCAGTGACCTAGCAAGTAACTTATTGGTTTCGCCGCCACCGTGAAGCACTTCACGTGATTTGTCCGCCTTTTCATGGATATAACGCAGATATTTATCAGGCAGTGTCCTTGCGAGCATCGGTGTGTGAGTAGTAATGATAACTTGACTGTCGATAGCCAAAGCCATTAACGCGCTCACGAGCAGCCTTTGGTTATGAGGGTGTTGGCTAGTCTCCGGCTCTTCAATTGCATAGATGACAGGGACATTACTTCGCTCTTTAGACTGCTGCTCTGCCTTAGCACGGAAGAAATTCAGAAGAACGAGTCGTTTAACTCCGCTACCTCGCTTGTTAATGGGAATGTCTTCGTCACCTGTGATACTGACATTGAAAAGCGTATCCCACTTCTTTACACTTATTTGCGGATTCAATTGCTGCGCCAAACGGGGGTCCATATCCCTGATTTTTTCTAATGTCTTCTCTGCAATCCGATTAACCTCGGCTTCTACGTGAGAAGAAATTTCTCTGAGTTCGGCCTCCTTTTGTTTGATAGCCTCCTTGACAGCCATCTTTAACGGGTCTTGAGCTTCCGGATCTTGGTCTGTGCTGACGCGGTCAGACTTGAAAAGAGCCAATACCGGTATGTAAGCCTTGATTCCATCCCAAGTTTTTTTAGCATTTTCATCGTTGAGCGGCACCAAAACAGGTTGCAACTTCAAATCGCTAACTGAATCCCGGATGCTCTTACGCAACTGAGCGTTAACTTTCTGATCAATACCGCTCAAATCAAGCTTTAAGTCCTTCGCTCGCTTTTTTAACTCAGAATTTTTTAACTGGATTAAATCGCTAACCCCGTCCGCTGTCGGATGAATGGCATAAGCAGCAATACTCGTACACTTTGGTGTTGCGATATGGCCACTGTAAGTTTTGTGAATTTCTAATAAACCCTGTGTGTTCAGTAAATGTTCAACCTGAAAGTTGGTTGGGACATTGTCATCTATTATGGCTTCATTGGGAATATCTGTAAATTCACAGACAATTGTGAGATCTTTGCCGTCCCCCTTCTTGGCCGCATCATGTTTATCAGGCGTACCTTCATTCAAGAAAATATCAAGTGCATCCATCACTGAAGATTTACCGACATCGTTTTTTCCGATAAACGCCGTCATTTCTTCGAGATCAAATGCGATTTCATCTTTGTAACATCTGAAGTTCCGAATGCGGAGTCTGTGAAGCTTCATACTTTCTCCTTATTTTTGATATAAAATATCGTTCATTTTCTTTCTTCTGCCTGAATCATATCCACATGAATTTATAGTATCCTTGTTATAACCCTGCTTCGTTCCGCCAAATTCGCCTCCCAGCCCGGCAGATGGGCATTCATGAGGCTCTTGAAGAGCTTGCCGTGGTTGGGCACCTGGAGGTGGAGGAGTTCGTGGACGATGACATAGTCTCGAAAGGTTTTCGGCTCGTGAAGAAGATCGATGCTGAAACAAACCCGGCCTTTGCCTGAGCATGAGGCCCATTTTTGAGTCATCCGTTGGACGCGGATTTGCGTCGGTTTTACCTTCATGGCTACGGCCCGGCGAGCAATTTCGGATTTGAACTGTTCCTTTGTTAGCACTTTGTTTCCTCTGTTATGGATTGCCACGGCTACCAAGGGTCGCCTCGCAATGACAGCCGGAAATCAAGATAAATACTGGATTCCGTGTCTCGCTTCGCTTGCACGGAATGACAATAATGGTAATTATTACCTCTCCCATCAAGGGAGAGGGATCTTTCTATTTTCAATCCAGTTTCAAGAGCTTCATACAATCCCCAGCATTACATCCTTGAGGGAAAGGGAGATATCCCCTTATTTCCTGTCCAGTTTCAGGAGCTTCTCGACAATGCCCAGCATCAAATCCTTGCCGACGACAGGGAGCAGCAGTTTGTACAATTCCGCTTTGAGTTGCCGCAGTTCCGCGACGTTGTCCCTGAAATTCGGGAAACGCAGAAAGGCATTATTGACAATGGGCGCAAGCTTTTCATACCATTTCACGTTTTCCTGCTTGAGCAGCCAGTAGATCGTGAACGTGTTGATGTCGAAACCGGTCTCTTCCTGCTGTCTTCTGGCTTCGAGAACCTCCCTGATCAGCGCTTCCACCTTTCGCAGTGCATCGAGGGCCGTCACCTGCCGGTTATCGAAAGCCTCCTGAATGGCTTCCGCCCGCTCCCCGATGGGTTTCAGATAGGGGCTCTCGTCCCCTTCATCCGTCGCCGTTTTGATGATGCTGTTGATGAGATTGATCACCTTGATGTTGCTCGATGATTTGCTGTCTTTCAGCGCCTTCAGGGTCGTCTCATCGATCTTGACCGTCGGCGTGGTGGTCTCCAGGCCGAAGGTTTCTGCCTTCTCCCGGACCAGTTGTTCCGTCTTTTTGGCGATGTCACCGTAGAATCCTGTTTTCTTTCTAAAGGCATTGCGGACGATCTGATAGAGAATTGAAAGCAGGCCAAAGTCTTCGATATGGTCCCGAAGGTCGGGCGATGGAGACAATATCTCGTACAGCGTTTCCAGCTCTTTGAAGAATCTGTAAAATTCCTCCCGCTTTGCCTGGTCGATGAAGGCATCGATAGCCCTTTCCACCATCTTGTCGTCAACCTTGCCGCGGGTCAGTTCGAGATACGGCAGGGCTTTCCCCGTCATCAATTTCAGGAAGCGCGCCATCAGGACATCGATGTTGTTGATCACGCCGCTGACAACATCGGAATCGAAGGCCAGGGCTTTTTCCAGTTTCTCGAAGATGCCGACAAAATCAACCACCAGCCCGCAGGGTTTCTTGATGTCCCCTTCTTCGTCATAGGGCCGGTTGACGCGGGCGATGGCCTGAAGCAGCACATGGTCGCGCATCGGCTTGTCCAGATACATGCAGTACAGCACAGGGGCGTCAAAGCCGGTCAGCAGCTTGTCCGTGACGATGAAGATCTTCGGCAGGGAATCCGGCTTCGGGAAAAGCTTTCTGACCGTCTTTTCCTCTTTTGCGGTCTGCTGGTATTTATGAACCAGGGGGTACTTCTCGCTGTCGTGCTGGGCGGCCGTATAAATCGCCCTTGAATATTCCGGCGGCAGAAGTTTATCGAGGGCTTCTTTGTAAAGGGCGCAGGCCTCGCGGTCCACACCGACGACAAAGGCCTTGTAGCCGAGGGGTTCGACATTCTCGCGGAAGTGTTTGGCGATGAAGGCCGCAACCTTTTCTACACGATCCGCCGATTTGAGAAAGGTCTTGAGCTTCACCGCCCGGTCGAGGATCTTGTTCAGATCATCGACATCACTGACGCCTTCCGCCTCGACAAGGTCGAGAAATTCCCTTTCCAGCTCTTCCTGGGGCACGCGAATCTCATTGGGGGCCAGCATGTAATTGAGGGGAAGCGTGGTGCCGTCTTCGACGGATTCAGCCACGGAATATTTATCCAGATAGCCCTTTTCGTCTTCCTTTCCGAAGATTTTGAAGGTTCCTTTCCCATAGGCTGTTTTGTCAATCGGCGTGCCCGTGAACCCTATCAGCGTTGCCTGAGGAAGAGCCGCAAGGAGGTAGTTGCCCAGATCCCCGCCGACGGACCGGTGCGCCTCATCCAGCAGGACGATGACATTGGGACGGGTGCAGATGTTCTTCGGAATTTGATCAAATTTGTGGATCATGGAAACAATGAGCCCCCGAAAGTCCGCCTTGAGGAGTTGCCGCAGTCGAACCTTGCTGGTTGCCTGTTCGATGCTGATGTCATGGGATTGCATCTCGCCGAGAATCCGCTCCACCCAGCCGGAAAGCTGGCCTTCCAGCTCATTGCGGTCGATCATGAGGATCACCGTCGCCTTGCCGAAAATATCCTTGTTCTCAAGAATCTGCTCGGCCGCCGTGATCATGGTGAAGGTCTTGCCCGATCCCTGGGTATGCCAGATCAGGCCTGTCTTTCTGTTTTCATCGGCACAGCGCTCAATGATTTTTTCAATCGCCCTGGTCTGGTGCTGGCGCAGGATCGTTTTTTGAAGCTCATCGTCCTTGACGTAGAACAGAATCCATTCCCGCAGCATCTTGAGGAAACGCTCGCGGTCAAAGAAGCGCTTCACCTTCTTTTCGAAATTTCCCTTTTCCTCATCTTTCCAGTTGAAGATATTTTTCCGGCTCAGGTTCCAGGTGGGGCCATAGAAAAAATCGATCAGATGGGTGATGTCGAAGACCTGCGGCGCCGCGAGCATTTCCGGGGTCTCGCGGTGATACCGCCGGATTTGGATGAGCGCCTCTTCCATGCCGTTGGCCTTTTTTGCACTCTTGGTCTCCACAACAGCAACGGGGATGCCGTTGATAAGGAACATAACATCGGCGCGATTTGTTTCCCGGCCGTTTGTGTATTGCCACTCGTCGGTCACCTGGAACAGGTTTCTCTCAGGACGCTCAAAATCAAGGACCGTCACGTTGCGGCGCCGCTTTTCGTTTTCATCGTAAATGGGCTGCTCTCCCCGCAGCCAGGAAAGGATCTCCGCATTCCCTTCGATGCCGTTCCGGACGGCTTCGAGGCGATGAATGATGTCATCTACATTTTCCCTGCTTACCAGGCCCGGATTCAGTTGCAGCAGCTTCTCTTCGAGAATGCGATAGAAAAACGGCCCGCTTTCGCCTTTTCTCAGGGAAAGGGCTTCGTCCCGAGAAACGAAGTTCCAGCCGATTTCCTGCGCATACCTGATGATCGGGTCCTGAACGGTCGGTTTTTCCGTGCCTGAAGTCGGCGTCATGCTTTCGTCCTTCTCATGTATTATCCCTGTTGATCAGGTTCACGATGACCTTGATGATGATGTCTTTGTCTTCGGGCCGGCTCTCCGCAATCATGAGGGTGAGCGCCACAAGGGCATTGTCGCCTATCCGCTTGCCGCCGTCGCCTGCGTATAGAATGCCGCCGGCATCCAGGAACCAGAGGAACAGGAAGGCGCCGATGCGCTTGTTGCCGTCGATGAAAGAGTGGTTCTTGACCACGAAATAGAGGAGATGAGCAGCCTTTTCTTCGATGCTGGGATATACTTCTTTTCCATCAAATGTCTGGTAGATTGCGCCAAGGGAACCTTTAAACGATTGATCCTTTTCCCTGCCGAACAATCCGGACGGCCTGCCTTTTTTGTGAGATTGTTCGCCGAGCTTGTCGATGGCTCTCCGAGCCGCTTCGTAGGTCAAGGCAAAAGGGATTTTTTTCGTGGTACGTCTGATTTTCAATTGCTGGTGATCGTACTGATCCAGCAGCGTCAAGGCATAGGAGTAATCCGTGATCACCTGAAGAAGTCCTGTGGCTTCATCACGGGCCAGTTCCCGGCCTTCCATGACCCGCTGCATCAGCTTGACGGTCTTCTGCAATTCGAGAAGGCGGACATTCTGCTCCCGCAGACGCTTTTCGTTGATGGAATAACCCTTCAGGATATGATCTTTGAGGACCTGGGTGGCCCAGATGCGGAACTGGGTGCCGCGCTGCGATTTGACTCGGTAACCGAGTGAAATGATGACATCCAAGGTATAGAAGGCAACAGGCTTATCAGAACCGGCAATATGCATTTTATGCACATTGCTTTTTTCTGTTAATTCCCCGCTCTTGAAGATATTATTTAAATGTTTGGTAATAACGGAGCGATCTCTCTCAAACAAGATTGACATCTGACCTTGATTCAGCCAAACCGTCTCTCCGCTAAGATTCACATCTAACGCCGTCTTGCCGTCCTTCGTGCGATAGATGACTATCTCGCCTCTGGATTCTTCTTTCATGGAGTCACCTCGGATACATCGATACCCAAATCCTGCACCCGATTCTCACCTGTCATCAGCTGATTCAAGATTTTAGTCCGTTATGTCCCTTTCCGCACCTGTCTCTCTTCCATCCGGAACAAAAGCCGGTAGTGGGCACAGCTCAATTCGGAACGCACTGCACCCCAAATTGGGAAGGTCTGAAAGAATGCACGCATGTGCCTGAGGTTGCGCTCGTCAAATCCTTTCCCGAAATCCACCGCAAGCCATTCGCCCCGACGCGGCAGCAGCAACGCTTTCCCCCCATTCAAAGTTTCCCTTGCTTGTCAGCGAAAAATCCGGCTGTTGCACATTTAGCAACTGTTGAACCATCCGGAATTTCCGGATAGTTAAAATTCTTTGGGCAATGCTATTTGCATCTCCAATGTCGGAATATTGCGTTTATCATTTTGAAATAATCCTTACAAATTCAGATGGGTACAACTTATTGCGTCGAATTTATTGCGTCTAAAATCATTTAAGCCTTTATTAAACGCAAAACCTATTCAAATGGTTCCCACTTGGTGCGAAATACTTAAAAATAAATTGAAATTAAGATCAAACACAGCTATAAATAAAATGTAGTGATCCAGTTCCAATAGGATAAATATTGTTAATATTTTAGGGTTTTTATGCAATTCTTAGCTTCAGGAGCAACAACAGCAAAGCTAAAAATCCCAAAGTTCCAATTTTCGGAACCACGGAAAAATTTGTTGAACAACGCTTCGCGGAAAAACACGGAGCGTAATTTTGCCCTCGCTTTTGCCCGAGCGTACATTTCACAGATCAAATCCTTGCACCGGAGAACAACCCGAACACAAATTAACTTCGCTCGCGAAATACCCATGAATGGATTGGGGATTGCTGATTTTGTTGTAGTTTCCTGGAATTCCCAAAAGCAAATTGATGAAAATCCCATATCCACCGGTACCGATTTTTCTAAAACTGCATTGCCGGTGATTAGGGCTTTTGAACTCAAAATTTCAAATTGGCGTAAAGCACTCATGCAAGCACATAGATATAAATATTTTGCTGATGCCTCCATCGTTGTGCTGCCCCATGATAAAAGGAAAATTGTCTTAAGGTATTTATCCACTTTCAAATCTGTTAAGGTTGGGCTCTGGTGTTTTGATCGCCGAAAAAATCAAATTATTACTCTTTATACACCTCGGCCTGCCAAACCGCTTGCCCCACAGTATAAGCCCCGAGCCATAGAACTTGTCTCCAAAGCTTCTAAATCTCAGCATATCGTTTAAAGGTTCTGATGCCTTCACGCAGTGCTGCGATGTATTCTCCTCTTGCTTCAACATTTAGTTGAAAACCGTATGAAGAAATATTGGCGTATGCAGTCTCAGCGACAGTTATCGAATGTTCAAGCCGTGATAAGTTTTCACCTGTATCTAGTGTTACCAATCGTTTATTCAGGTCAGCAATCGCTTCCCATGTTTGTAAAACTTCAATGTTTCTCTGAGGCTCTTTTCCTTCATAGTCTTCATCGTGCCGTAGCCCATTATTGATATCAGGCATCAAAGCAGCAATTGCTTCACGTTCCGAAAATGTGATTCGATTCAGTAACAAATTACTTAAGTAGCGTACAAGAGGGAGACGCCCCCCCGAAACTGAACGTATATAACGATTCATTGAAAACATTCTTAAATTTGTCCACCACCCTGTGGCTCCTGCATATCCGCCAACGCCTCCAAGAAATGGAGTTAGAATATCCGAACAGCCATTGATTACTATGTATCCATTTAAAGAGAGTGTGTAATTCAACAGCATCCAATTGGCGATAACATCAGCATGCATTACTTCTGATTGGGAGAGGTCTGTTCGTTCCTCTGTCATACCACCACCGATCAATACATAAAAACCGTCTGGTGGATGGTCCAATGCTGTAATGTCATTTAAAAAAGATTCGAATTCCATTTGATCAAGAAGAGCGTCGCGACCTATAGCTAAGGTTGATAAAATGCGGCGATTGTCTCCTTTGCGCGCAAATGTAGAACGAGTTCTTCTGATAAAATTCTTGGCTATGACAGCCTCAATGGAATTGAATGATCTCGGAATATAGATGTTTGGGGCAATAATAGCTGTCAGAGGCAAATCAATCAGGACATCTAAAGTATCCTTTAAAATTTTATCTACCGTCTCTGTGGTTTCCAACTGACTTCTTCGATATGCTGCAAAAAAAGGCCAATCCGGCAATCCACCCAATTGCGAATCGGGAAGGTCAGCCTGAAAACAAGCATACATTTCAGGATCCAAGAGGATATCTGCACGTTCTGCATATTTCTTAGTTTCTTCAACATCTTTATTAACATTACTCTGTTTTTCATACCGAGCACTGTAAATCACACCATCAATAATTCCCTCTTTCATACCTTCACGAATTTTGTCTCCAGGACCAAAACCATGCTGTGCATATAGTTTCATGATAATTCCTCCATTTGTTTAGAAAGCGCATCGATCACTGACGGGCGCAGCGCCGGTAATTTTTTTATTAACTGATCTATAATTTGGCAAAACGCCGGCGGAAGATCGGGCCTGTGTGATGAAAGTGGTGCGGGCGCTACTTTAACAATTCGGTACATTGTTGTGTAATCATCTTCGCCCCTTTTAGCTATTGGATGTTTGCCAGATGCATATTCATAAATAGTTACACCCGCAGAATATAAATCGCTACGGTAATCCAGGGTATCTCGGAAACGAGGATTAAACATCTCTGGCGCCATATAAGGCAAGGTTCCAGGCCGATACATGGGGTGTCTCGTCAGTGCCGACCCGTGCAACTTGAATGCAATCCCAAGATCAAGGATAACAAATGGCCTTGTATTGTCTCGGAGCGCAATAATATTGTCTGGTTTAATATCGCGATGGATTAAATCATGTACTTTCAAAATGCGAATGGCTTCAAACATTGATGCTGCTAATGTTTTTAATTCCGTAATATTTGGTTTATGATTTTGTTTTATTTTAGAGCGTAGACTTTCACCATCCAGAAACTCTTCGCTATAGATAAGATATTCATACTCTCCAATTTTGAACAATTGTGGCAGAAATGTTCCGAGATTGACAATAAAGGGAGTTTCAATTTTCCTTAAGGCTTCTATTTCTCTACTGACTCGTCCTACGATCTCATCTCGCAAGTCTTCACCGTTTGAATCACGAGGAATCCACACAACCTTTATTGCTTCTGTTTTCCCTTGGTATGTTCCCTTGTAGACAGCTTTGAATCCGCCTTGCGCCAAAAAAGTAAGATTTTCAACTTCATCAAGCACAGCTTTTAGAAGGTTTATATCTGGCATATGTTCCATTTGATAATCCTCGCTTTCAGGCATTCACAAATTTGAATTTATCAATCCAATATCTAAGTCTCTCACCCGAATCTCGCCCGTCATCAGCTTGTTCAGCATGGTTTTGAAGAGGTCTTGCAGGGCGGATTTCTTTGCGGTGTGAAGATAGATTTTCTGGTCGATGGTATGAATGATACGAACGATTTCGTCTTGCTCACTCTTGGATGGTAACGGAAAAATAATGTCAGAAAGAATCGAGCTATTTACACCATATTTTAGATTATTTTTCTTGTTTGCATTTACTTGATTCCAATATGCTTCCGAATTAAAAAAGTAATACAAATAATCTGGAACAACATCATTCAACGGCCTTAACCTTATTAAATATGATGCGAAGACTGCCGGTGGCGGGTTCTTAACGATATGACTCTTCCCTGTAGTTGCACCTATCCGAGCAAAGAGAATATCGTTCTCTTTTAATGCATATTTCGGAAACAAATCTTGAGGACACCGACAATATGGGACAGCATCCCAATCCACCCCATTTTCAGTAATGTCAGTAATTCTGAGGAATTTGGGACCAATTTCTTCAGCAACGGCGCTTTCAGTTAATCCATATTCCGGCTTTTGACAATACGAACCAACTTTTGCAACTACCCAACTCTCCGGCATTGGCCCGATCTCAGTTTCCTTCAATTTTTCTCCATACAGACCGTGAGTAAGAACGGCGTGCAATTTCTTGAGAATTACTTCTAAATCTTTATTAACAGTTTCAGCTTTCTTTCCCAGTTCTTCCATCTCCTTCATGATACTTGGTATTGGCCGGTACGTCGCCCCGTCATTCACATCCACATACCGCGACGGCGAAAGGTTAAAATCGTTTTCCGCCGCTTCTGCCGTCGTGATGACCTTGACGAATTTCTCGATATTCTCACCTTTGATGAAAGCAGCGGCGATCTTGCGGATGTTTTCATCGGGGATATAGTTCTTTGGTCTGCCTTTTTTGAATTCCCGGCCGGCGTTGACCAGAGTGATCTTCCCCTGCCGCGACTTCGGCTTTGCCCTGTTGAAGATGATAATGATGCCGGCGGCGGTGGTGTTGTAGAAGAGGTTGTCGGGCAGCAGGATCACGCCCTCAATCCAGTCGCGCTCGACAAACCACTGGCGGATTTTCTTTTCCCGGTCTTCGCTCTTGCTGCCGCTGCCCCGCGTCACGGCGCCTGTATCGAGAACGATGGCGGCGCGGCCGTTCATGTTCAGGGAAGCGGCCGCATGCTGCAGCCAGGCCCAGTCGGCCTTGCCGGTGGTGACGCCGCCCTGGGAGTCAAAACGGTCAAAGGGGTCGGTTTCGTAAACGGTTGTATCGAATGGCTGATTCCACATGGGATTGGCCACCACGATGTCGAATTTCTTCAGGCTGGAATCGGAATCCTTGAATTTCGGATTGGTCATGGAGTTGCCGCGGACGATCTCGCCTTCCATGTCGTGGACGACCATGTTCATCCGGGCGATGGCGTAACTGGACCCGGTCAGTTCCTGCCCGTAGAGCTTCAGAGGTCTCTGAACCTTGATCTCCCGCTCCTGCAATGCCAATTCGCACTTGATGAGCAGGCCCGCGGAACCACAGGCAAAATCGTAAACCTCTTCGCCCTGGCGGGGTCGCAGGATGTAGGCCATGAGCCACCCGACTTCTGTAGGGGTGAAAAACTCGCCGGCGCTCTGGCCCTGTCCTTCAGCAAATTTGCGCAGCAGATATTCATAGGCGCGCCCCAGGAAATCCGGTTCCACATCGTAGAGTCCCAGGCGATAGCGGGGATCGGAAAGGGCCTCAATCACGCCGGACAGAGCCGCGTCGCTGATTTCCCGTTCTCCGCTGCGGGTCTCGTTGTAATCCACGATGTCGATGACGCCCGTCAGGGAGGGATTGGCCTTCGCGATGGCGCGGACGGTCATGGTGAGCTGTTCGCCCAGTGTTTTGGGCTTGCGGTCTTCAGTCCAGTCGAACTTTTCCCGGCCGCTGACCACCGGCCAGCGCGCCTCGGCGGGGATATAGAACCGGACCAGTTGATGATCGGCTTCGATAATGGTCAGCGCCGTTTCCCTGTCGCCATAGGTTTCTGCCAATCGCTCGATTTCATCCTCAAACACGTCGGACAGGCGCTTGATAAAGACGAGGGGCAGGATGTAATCCTTGAACTTGGGCGCGTCCTTTTCACCGCGGATGGAACAGGCAGCGCTCCAAAGCATTTGCTCCATGGACTTCGTGCTGAGGACGTCTTCCTTTGACAGTTTCCGACGACGTTTATGGAGTGCGCCGTTGACGGCTCCTCCATTTTCCAGATCCGCCTGATCAAGACCAGATTCGTCTATTAGTTTCAAGATGGCGTCCCTGGCTTTGCCCCTGGGTGTTATCTTTTCGTTTTCCCAACGGTTCACGGTGGCGAATGAAACGCCGAGTTTGGCCGCCAATTCTTCCTGGCTGAGGTTTAATTTGATTCTGATTTCCTTGACGACCCTGCTGATATCCTTACTGTCCAGCATAACAACCTCCGATAATTGGTGGTTATGCTATAGCATTATGACGTTTAAGTCAAGGGGTTTTTCTATCCACCCGGTTCATTCTTCGTCATGGCTCTGATGATCCGGATAACCGCCCCACCAGTAACCCTCTTCACTGTGTTCCTTACAGATCAGCTTCGTAAGGGAATAATAGGGCGTTTGGGGCTGGGTTTGCTTCCAACCGGAGATGGGGAAGGAAGCGCCAATTTTTTGATCTGTCCCGTCGAAATCGGCCGTTTCCAGAAGCCGGTGCTTTTCCAGGGAGCATTCAATCTCGACGGATTCCATCCGGTAGGCAAAGTTCTCGTAACCTTTAATCGCCAACCCCTGCTCTTTCCGGGATTTCAGAACACTCTCTATGAATTCCCGCTCTTTCGGAACCACCTTGAGCCAGACTTTGGAGGCCGTATCGGAGATCAGTGTTATACTGCCCACATCGATATAAATGGCATATACATTGTCCTCGCCCAGAAGGCGCCAGGGCTCCCCGACAGCGGCCGGCGGCCAAGAGAAAAGAGCAAGCCATAGAAGAATGACCGGAACCTTCATGTTCATCAGTAATCCGTAGCGTTTAAGCATCGCAACTCCTTAAATGATATCCTGTTATGGGAAAGTACCCTTTTAATAAAAAATGGTGGCTGTTGCCGATTTATTACTCCAGCAATAAAACATAACAAATGTCATGTTGGACTTGATCCGGTATCCAGTCCAATTCTGGATTCCCGCTTTCGCGGGAATGACGGCTTTGACATATATTGCTGCCGGAGTAATAACTACCAATAATTAACAAATCCTAATATTTGTAACGTCGCTATAATGAGGAACAGTCCGATGCCGGCCATTATTATCTGTATGATGATGTCCCGAATCAATAATGCTTTTTTCGCCATCGCATCATCAGGGCTTGATTTTACAGACATCCAAAATTTATAAAGGTTGCTGTAATACATTTGCCAATAAATGACTGTAAAAATTCCAAGCAGAATTCCACCTATTGTCTTCATTGATTGACTCTCTTTCTGTAAACCTAAAAAAATCATCTGATTACTTTTTCAAAAGGAAGATTGTCCAAATCGACGTTACCGCCCGATATAATAATCCCCACCTTCTTGCCTGCAAAGTATCGAGGGTGCTCCATCATGGCGGCAACCGGCACCGCGGACGACGGCTCGATGATGATCTTCATACGCTCCCAGATCATTCTCATGGCTCTGACGATGCCCTCCTCGGTAACCGTCAGAATGCCATCGCATTTTTCAGAAATAATCGTATAGGTTAATTCGCAAAGCGCAGTGCGTAAACCGTCAGCGATCGTATTCGGGTTGACGGACGGGTGAATCGTTTTATCGCGCAGCGAGCGGAAAGCATCATCGGCGTTCAGCGGCTCCGTTCCGTAAACCTTGATGGCAGGACTAAAACCTTTTGCATAGGATAGCGTTCCGCTCAACAGCCCTCCCCCGCCAACCGGAGCGATAACAATATCCAGATCGGGATACTCTTCGAGCAGCTCAAGCGAAGCGGTTCCCTGACCACAGATGACATTAAAATTATTGTAAGCATGGATAAACACCGCACCAGTCTGTATCTGAACCTGATTCAGTGCTTCCTCCCTGCCTTCCTGGGTCGGTTTGCAGAACGTGATTTTTCCGCCGTAACCCTCAACGGCTTTTTTCTTGATGGCCGGCGCATTATCAGGCATCACAATATAGGAAGGAATCCCTCTCATTGAAGCGGCCAATGCCAATCCCGCCGCGTGATTTCCGGAGCTGTGGGTTGTGACGCCTCTCTTTGCTTCACTATCCGTCAGGCTGAAAACTGCGTTGGACGCACCACGGAACTTAAACGCGCCGACCTTCTGGAAGTTTTCACACTTGAAGTAAACATCAGCATTGAGTATCGCGTTTACACTCCCGGAAGTGAGAACAGGTGTACTGCGAGCATATTTTCGAACTCTTTCATATGCTTTTATAACATCTTCTATGGCGGGTAATCGGTGTCGTGTCATATCGCTATATA
>Ga0163209_1000623_pt1 | contig 15569 bp, 17 predicted proteins | sample Kivu_160m_FD_113538 | JGI IMG/M metagenome (GOLD analysis project Ga0163209, IMG submission 113538) | Freshwater microbial communities from Lake Kivu, Western Province, Rwanda to study Microbial Dark Matter (Phase II) - Kivu_160m | ecosystem: Environmental > Aquatic > Freshwater > Lake ...
GAACATAATGACAAGCAGATCATAGATGAACTGGAAAAGGGATATCTGCTAAACGGCAGATTATTGAGACCGGCCAAGGTTTCTGTTTGTAAAAGGGCAACGAATGATAATTGCTAACAATAAGATTCAGGATTTATAGTAACTAAGGAGGATAAACAATCATGGGGAAAATTATTGGGATTGATTTGGGGACGACAAATTCTTGTGTCGCGATCATGGAAGGTGGAGACCCCGTCGTTATAGCCAATCAGGAGGGTAACAGGACGACTCCGTCCATGGTGGCCTTCACGGATAGCGATGAGAGACTGGTGGGCCAGATTGCAAAAAGGCAGGCTATAACAAACCCTGAAAATACCGTATATGCCATCAAGAGACTCATCGGAAGGAAGTACGCCTCGAAAGAGGTTCAATATGACAAAAAGATCAGTCCCTTCAAGATTACCGAGGCATCCAACGGCGATGCACAGATAACCGTTAAGGGGCGGAATTACAGTCCTGCGGAGATATCTTCCATGGTCCTTGGAAAGATGAAGCAGACTGCGGAAGACTATCTGGGCGAGAAAGTAACCGATGCGGTTATTACGGTTCCTGCCTATTTTAATGATTCTCAGCGACAGGCCACCAAGGATGCGGGGAGGATCGCGGGATTGAATGTGTTGAGAATCATCAATGAACCGACTGCGGCGGCTTTGGCTTATGGACTCGACAAGAAGAAGGATGAAAAGATTGCCGTATTTGACCTCGGGGGTGGAACATTCGATATCTCCATCCTGGAACTGGGAGACGGTGTTTTTGAAGTCAAATCGACGAACGGCGATACCCATCTGGGCGGGGAGGATTTTGATCAGAGATTGATTGATCACATCGCCACGGAGTTCATGAAGGATCAGGGCATTGATATCAGAAAAGACAGAATGGCCCTTCAGCGCATTAAGGAAGCGGCGGAGAAGGCGAAGATGGAACTTTCCACGGTTATGGAAACGGACATCAACCTGCCCTTTGTTACGGCGGATGCATCCGGTCCCAAACATTTGACTATGAAGTTGACACGGGCCAAGCTGGAAGCCCTGGTGGAAGACCTGATCGAAAAAACGGTTGATCCTTGCAGGACAGCCCTCAAGGACGCCAATCTGGCTCCGAAAGATATCGATGAGGTCATTCTTGTGGGCGGCATGACCCGGATGCCGAGGGTTCAGCAGAAGGTAAAGGAGATATTCGGGAAAGAGCCCCACAAAGGCGTCAATCCTGACGAGGTCGTTGCCATCGGCGCCGGCATCCAGGGAGGCGTTCTGTCCGGGGATGTGAAGGATGTGCTTCTGCTCGATGTCACGCCGCTTTCTCTGGGTATTGAAACCCTAGGCGGTGTGATGACAAGACTGATTGATAAGAATACGACCATTCCGACCAAAAAGAGCCAGATATTCTCTACTGCGGCGGACAACCAGCCTGCCGTTAGCATTCATGTCCTACAGGGAGAGAGATCCATGGCGGCGGATAACAGGACGCTGGGACGGTTTGAGCTGGTCGGCATTCCTCCTGCACCGAGGGGGATGCCGCAGATCGAGGTGGCCTTTGACATCGATGCAAACGGTATTGTCCATGTGTCTGCCAAAGACCTCGGAACGGGAAAGGAACAGAGCATCAAGATCACGGCTTCGAGCGGTCTGAGTGAAGCAGAAATCCAGAAACTGGTCAGAGATGCGGAATCTCATGCCGAGGATGACAAGAAGAAAAGGGAGTTGATAGAAGCGAGAAATCAGGCAGATTCCATGGTCTACAGCGTGGAGAAGAATATCAAGGAATTCGGCGATAAGGTCGATGCGTCGGAAAAAACGAAGATTGAAGACGCCATTGTTCGGGTCAAGAAGGCCCTTGAAGGGGATGATGTCGATGCCATCAAGAAGGCGCAGGAAGATCTGACCAATGCATCGCACAAACTTGCAGAGGCCATGTATTCCAAGGCAACGGCGCAGCAGGAAGGCGCGGGTGCAGGCGCCGGCGCCCAGGGCGGCGCGAAGGCTGAGCAGGCAGGGCCCGGCAAAAAGGACGATGATGTCGTCGATGCGGATTTTGAAGAAGTAAAATAAGATGAAATCGTGAAAAGTCGTCATTCTTTCGCAAGGAGGAATGACGACTTTTATTTCTTTTTCTTGTCCTGCTTTTCCTTCTTTCTTTCCTTTGCTGTTTTGGTTGGCTTCTTTTTAGTATCTTTCTGAACGTCCCTTGATTTTGCCATTACGATTCTCCATAATAAAGTAATTGATAAGACATATCCTTTTTTGCAAAACTACATATCACAGTTTTAAACGTCAGACATTATTTTTGTCGACGAACACCGTTTTTTATGTGTAGGATGCCTTAGAGGTCTCGTCGTTGTCATGTCCAGGAAACTTCGATATATATTTCTTGCCCTGTTCGTTGCGCTTATCTTTTTTTCATTATCAGCTCCCCGGTGTTTTTCACAGTCCGGTTTCCCTTCTATCCGGTTCCTGGGCGCGGCACAGATGGTGGGAGGCTCCTGCTATCTGATAGATACGGGAAAAGCGCGGCTGCTGATCGATTTTGGACTTTTCTATGGAGAGCATGAGGCGCGAAACAGTGTCATTGATTTCGATCCGGCCACCATCGATTTTGTTCTTCTCACGCATGCCCACATTGATCATGCCGGTCGAATTCCGCTTCTCTACAGGAGGGGTTTCAAAGGCAAAACAATCGGCACGGACGCCACGAAGACGCTGTGCGGCGCCATTCTGAAGATGAGTCTTGAACTCGCAAAGAGAGAAGGAAAAGCAGTTTATGATTTTGATGACTATGACCGGATGATGAATCACTTTATGGCGGTTTCCTATGATCAGCATTTGAACCTGAGTTCCGACGTTTCGGTAATATTTCGGAATGCGGGACATATCATGGGATCATCCATCATCGAGATCTGGATCAAGGGCGTCGATGGAACCGTTAAGATCGTCGCAACAGGGGACATGGGAAACAGCCATCTTCCCCTGTTAAGCAACCCGGACATAGTTCACGAGGGAGACTATATCCTGGTTGAGTCTACAGCCGGCACCATCCGACGGAAAGATGCCGGTTTTGACACCTTTGGAGATGAAATTAAGAAAACCCTGAAGAGGGGAGGGAGCGTTTTGATCCCCGCCTTTGCCCTGGATAGAACTCAGAGGCTGTTGTATATCATCGGAACGTTGAAAGGTCGGGGAATCATTCCCCCTGAGACGCCGGTCTATGTCGACAGCTTTACGGCACGGGAAATCACGAAAATTTATAGAAAATACAGCAATTACTTTAGCCTTGAAGTCCGGGCGCACCTTTCGTCCGGAGAGACCCCGCTTTCCTTTCCGAATCTTTATGAAATCGGCTCACAAGATGCCCTCGCGATGCATGAGCACGGACAAGCTGCCATTTACATTTCCGCTAGCGCGATGCTGGATCATGCCAATTCTCCCAGGCACCTGGAAAAAATGATTGACAATCCGAAGAATCTGCTCGTAATCGTCGGGTGGCAGGCGCCCGGCACGCCTGGGTGGAAACTGCAGCGTGGAGCGAAGACCATTCAAATTCCCATTGAAGAATATGCAGATGGCACGCCCAATGTCAGATATGTCGAAAAAGTCGTCAGAATGAAAGTGAAGACGTTCGACGCTTTTTCCTACCATGCCGACGGCTGTCAGATACTGACGTGGTTGTCCAATTTTTCACGCGTGAAGGAGGTTTTTGTCGTTCATGGTGATAGAAAGAACTCCCTTGATATGGCTGAGATGATAACGCAAAGGTTAGGTTTCAAGGCCTCGGCGCCTGAGCTGGGCGCCATGCGTCATCTGAATCTTCAGGCAAAAGATCATCACTTGAAACGGGTACATGCCCTCTGTCCGGGTATGTAAGGGTTGATCATTTAATCACACTGGTGTATTCAAAAAAGATCTGCATATGGAAAGAATTCTCTGCAAACATTGGCACCACTGTCCGGCTGAGGACGTGGCGACCATGCTTGAAAGCCAGCCGGGGAAGGGACTGTCCGCCTTTGAGGTCAAGCGTCGGCAGAAATATTTCGGACCTAACAGGCTTTCGGTGAAACCGCGCGTTCACCCCTTCAAGCGATTTCTGCTCCAGTTCCACCAGCCTCTCGTGTATATTCTTATGGCTGCGACCCTGGTGACGGCCTTGCTTCAGGAGTGGGTTGACTCGGCGGTTATCTTTGGCGTTGTGCTGATCAACGCCGTCGTGGGTTTCCTTCAGGAAGCAAAAGCGGAAAAAGCCGTAGAGTCTCTCAAGGAAATGCTGGTTACGAAAACGACGGTATTGCGGGACAGCGAGAAAACAACGGTTTCCTCTGAGGAACTGGTTCCCGGTGACCTCGTCCTTCTGCAGTCGGGGGATAAAGTACCGGCGGACCTGCGCCTCTCCCTGATACGTGATTTGCAGATCGACGAATCCCCCCTGACGGGGGAATCGGCGCCTGTTGTGAAATGTGTCGACCCCCTTTCCCCTGATGCGATCCTGGCGGACCGAAGAAATATGGCTTATGCGGGGACCCATGTCACCTATGGGCAGGGAGAGGGAATCGTCATCGCCATCGGGGACCAGACGGAAACGGGCCGCATATCCGAACTTATCAAGAAGGCGGATGATCTCTCCACGCCCCTGACACAAAAGATTGCGGAATTCAGCAAAGTCCTTCTCATGGCCATACTGGCCCTTGCCATCCTGACGTTTCTTGTCGGCGTGTACCGGGGAGAATCCCTCGTTACCATGTTCATGGCTGCCGTCGCCCTGGCTGTAGGGGCGATTCCCGAAGGTTTGCCCGCCGCAGTGACCATTACTCTTGCCATCGGTGTCAATCGCCTCGCCCGTTGTCGTGCCATCATTCGGAAACTTCCCGCTGTGGAGACCCTGGGAAGCACCACGGTGATCTGCTCCGACAAGACGGGAACCCTGACGGAAAACCAGATGACAGTGCAGCAGATCATGACAGGGGATGACGTGTATGCCGTGACGGGAAGCGGCTACACACCGGAAGGGACTTTCTTGAAAAATGGAGAATATGTCGAGGCGGCGCAAGTGGAATCCCTCTATGAATGTCTTAAGGCGGGACTTCTCTGCAACGATTCACGAATCATCGAGTCCGATGGCCGCTGGACCGTGCAGGGAGATCCGACGGAGGGCGCTCTCATCGTGGCGGCATACAAGGCGGGTCTCACGGAAAAGGAGATGAACGGGCGCTCACCCCGGGTGGATGTCATACCATTCGAATCTCAGCGGCAGTTCATGGCCACTCTGCATGATGATGTCGCCGCAGGGTCCATGGTCATCTATGTGAAAGGCGCTGTGGAGAAGGTGCTGGACAGTTGCGCAAATAACATGGACCGACATGGCGAGACCCTCCCCCTTCATAGGGAGAAGGTCATGGCGTCGGTCGAGAACATGGCCGGCAATGGCCTCCGTGTTCTCGCCCTGGCCCGTAAATATATGGTCTATGGTCACGAAAAGATAATTGCCGAGGACCTGTTGAAAGGACTCACCTTTCTCGGTCTTCAGGGTATGATAGACCCGCCCCGGGAAGAGGCCATTCATGCCATCAGGACCTGCAAGACGGCGGGCATCGACGTGAAGATGATCACGGGGGATCACGCCCTGACTGCCGTGGCGATCGCGGGTCAGCTTGGCATGGAGGGAGACAGAGGGGGTGGCGACGGCAAAACGTTCGTCCTTACAGGGAGGGAACTTGCGGAAATCACCGATACGAAGCTCATTGACGTTGTTGACAAAACGTCCGTTTTTGCCCGGGTGGCTCCTGAGCAGAAACTGCGCCTCGTCGAAGCGTTGCAAGCCCGAGGACATGTAGTGGCCATGACAGGCGACGGCGTGAATGATGCGCCCGCTCTCAGACAGGCCAATATTGGCATTGCCATGGGCATCACAGGGACGGATGTGGCAAAAGAGGCTGCCGATATGGTCCTCACAGATGACAGCTTTGCGTCCATCGAGGCGGCGGTGGAGGAAGGAAGGCGGGTCTTCGACAACCTGACAAAATTTATCATCTGGACCCTTCCGACCAACGGGGGAGAGGGACTGGTGATCCTTGCGTCTATCCTCGCAGGAGTCATACTTCCCATTCTTCCCGTACAGATTCTCTGGATCAACATGACAACTGCCCTGCTGCTCGGACTCACCCTTGCTTTTGAACCCAAGGAACGGGATGTGATGATGAGACCTCCGCGGGAACCCGGTAGTCCTATTCTGACAAAAGATATCATTATCCAGATCCTGCTGGTGAGCACCCTCATGCTGATCGGTGTGTTCGCCACGTTCATCTGGGAAGTGCGACGGGGGACGGACCTCGATCAAGCCCGGACGGTAGCTGTCAATCTGTTCGTCATGATCGAACTGTTTTATCTTTTTAACTGCCGGTCTCTGACCAGACCGGTTTTCAGGATCGGGTTTCTGTCCAATCCATGGACCCTTGCCGGGGCTTTCTTGATGATCCTGTTGCAGATCCTGTTCACCTACGCGCCTTTCATGAACCGACTCTTCCACAGCGCGCCCGTCTCGCCGGGACACTGGATACTCATCATTGTCGTCAGCTTTGTGATCTTTGTCATCATGGATTTGAAAAAACGTCCGTGGAAGACGGGAGACCATGATCATTTACCGGAGGAAAAACCTGTTTGTTGAAGGAGTTGATATGCGCTTTCTTCTGACGAATGACGACGGAATATATGCCAGGGGCCTGAGTGCTCTTTACCAGGAGCTTTCAAAGGATGCGGACTGCCTGATCGTTGCTCCCGAGGTGGAACAGAGCGCCGTGGGTCATGCTATCACGCTATTCCGCCCCCTGATGGTGAGACGCGTAAAAAAGGATGGGGCCTTTCTTGGATATGCCGTCAAGGGGACGCCGGCGGATTGCGTTAAAATCGGGATAAGAGAACTGTCGGAAAAGCCGGTGGATCTGGTGGTATCCGGGATTAATATCGGGGCCAATGTGGGGATCAACGTCATCTATTCCGGAACGGTGTCTGCGGCAACGGAAGGCGTCATTATGGGCGTACCTTCCATGGCAATATCTCTTGATATCCACAGAGATGCAGATTTTTCCTTTGCGGCCAGATTTGCCAGAAAAATGGCGGCATTCATGTTGAAAGATTATCCGATCCCGCATATTGCACTCAATGTCAATATCCCCGCCTTGCCCGAAGAGGAGATTAAAGGGGTTGTCGTTGCAAAGCAGGGGAGGGCGCGGCTCATCGAGAATTTTGAAAAGCGGACGGACCCGAGAGAAAACATCTATTACTGGCTGGCCGGCGAGACGCAGCTTTCCGATCATGAAGAGGTGGATTCCGATGCCTGCGCCCTTCGCAAGGGGATGATCACGATTACACCGATTTACTATGATCTGACCCGTTACGATGTCCTGGACGACCTGAGAGAAAGGGTGAAAGACGTTTTCTGAATTCCCCCCGTTTATCGGGTGAGTAGAACCGGCACGGCGCTTTTGCGGATGACATGAGAGGTCGTGCTGCCGAGGATAAACTCTCTGAGCCTGTTGTGGCCGTAAGCCCCCATGACCATCAATTCGATGGAGCCTTCCTGAATGAATTTAATGATTTCACGGTCTTCTTTTCCTCTTAAGATGATGGTTTCGCTGTCAATCTTGAGAGGTTCAAGAAAATCATCAAGTTTACGGATGATATCCGCTTCCAGTTCATGATCGTCCGTGATGACGATGATGGTAAGCGGCCAGGAGGCGGCATCGGATAATTTCACGGCAAGTGCCAGCGCATTTTCCGCGGGCACGCTGCCGTCGTAGGCGAGTCCCATGCTTTCGATTTCCAGGAAGGTTTCAGGCGTTACCATGACCGGTTTCCCGGACTTGCGGACGACCGATTCGGCAGTGGAACCGAGAATGCCGCCCCCGGTGAGATGGAAATGTTCTCCTCTCCGGGCAAGGACAATCAAATCGGCCTGTTTCCCTTCATCGATAATGGTTTCGTCGATGAGGCCCATGGACTTCAGGGTTTCCGGTTGAAATCCGGCTTCTTCGCACCGCGCTCTGAAGGCTTCCAGGATGCCCTCCGCCCTGTCATCAAGTCCGCTCCGGATGGACGGCAGAAATTCCTGATAAGGCGGGAGGCCGATAGAGCCTGAGATATCCGTAAAAACGGGCCCCTGTATAAGACGGATATCCACGACATGGAGCCCCGTCACCTGCGCACCCAATCGTTTGGCAACGTAGATGCCGTATTCGAGAGCGGTTCTACTGTAACCGGAACCGTCGGTGGGAATCAGAATCTTTTCGATCATGGCGTCTCCTTCTTTTCTTTGTCGAATTCTTTCAGATCCTTGAGCAGGTCATCAATGCGTCTTTCCTTGTCTTTCAGGCTTTTTAACCCGGTTGCGGACACCTGTGCTTCCTCATCGTCATCACCTGTGTCGTTTGTTTCATCATAAAAACACTGAAACTCCCCTTCCGGCTTTCCATTCCTGAAAGTCGCCTTTTCCCTGATCCGCCCGCTTCTGTCATAGGCGATGTACTCGCCTTCCCGTTTGTCGTTTCTAAAGTTTCCCTTTTCCCTGATCTGGCCGTTCTTGTAGTAGGATACATATTCTCCGTGAAATTTCCCGTCCTTGAAATGCTCCACATCTTTTATCTGGCCGTTTGTGTAAAAAAGGGTGTATTTCCCGTCCGGCTTCCCTTCTACGTAGTTTTCAATCTCTTTAATCCGGCCGTTTTCGTAATAGAAAATGTATTCGCCTTCCAGTGCATCATTTTTAAAGGAACCTTTTTCCCTGAGCTGCCCGTTTTCATAGTGGGAAAAGGCGTCACCCTCTCTGCGACCGTTTATGAAATGCAGTCTGGCATTGACCTGCCCATTGCCGAAATAAGACGTGTACTCGCCCTCCAGTTTTCCATCGAGGGTAGACCTTCTTTCCCTGATCCGGCCGTCCTCATCATAGGCTACTTCTTCTTTTATTTTTCCCCTGCGAGACCACATGGCGTTTATCTACAAATCATGAAAATGCGTCAATTTTATCATATGAACACGATGAACCTAAATAAGTTTCTTCCCCTCTGTGGCTATTTCGGACAGCCCGGTTCGATCCAGTATCCTGATCCGCGAGCCCTGTGAGCGGATAAGTCCCTGACGGGTCATTTTGCCGAGAATACGGGATAATGTTTCCGGAATGGTGCCGAGAAGAGAAGCAAGCTGACCCTTGGAGATATCCAGTTCAATATCGTCCGCATGGCGGGATTTTTTGCTCATGTACAGCAGATAAGCTGCAAGGCGCCCCGGAACCTCTTTCAGAGAAAGATCCTCGATTAACGCTGTGAATCTCCGCAGACGGGTTGACAAAACAGCCAGCATGTTCAAGGCGAGCGAGGGGTCTTTTTTTATCAGTTCGACAAAAGCGTTCTTTGGAAAAAAAAGGAGCGAACTCTGCATGTTCGCCTCGGCATAGGCTGGATATCCATGCCCGGTAAAAACGGCTGCTTCTCCAAAAATCTCCCTGGGGCCGAAGATGTGCAGGATCTGTTCTTTACCCTCCGGAGAGAGTTTGAATATTTTAATGCGGCCGGAGATTATGGCGTAAAACCCGATCCCGTCATCACCTTCGGAAAAAACGATTTGCCCTTTTTTGTAAGAGCGGTTCACTGTAATTCCGGCCAGAGCTTCATGCTGGCCTTTCGGCATGCCTTCGAAGATGGAAATGGCAGAAATGTGGTCTGTCGGATTCATAGGGCGCCTCCGGAGAAAAAATAACACCTCCATTTGATCTAAGTCAATGCGTATTTCTTCGTGGATCATTAGATTAATTCCAAAAGGAAAAACGAGACGTTCAGAAACTTAAAAAAACATAAATATAGGGGGAAAGTCATGAAAGCAAAACGAAAGATTATCGAGATCGACGAAAATCTGTGTGACGGATGCGGCTTGTGTGTGCCGTCCTGTGCGGAAGGCGCCATTCAGGTTATCGCCGGGAAGGCAAGGCTTGTGGCCGATAAATACTGTGACGGTCTTGGGGCCTGTCTTGGGGAGTGTCCGAGGGGCGCTCTGAAAATTGTTGAGCGTGAGACGGAACCCTTCGACCAGGCTGCTGCGGAAAAACATGTGGCATCAAAGAAATCGTCCAAGGTTTCGGAGGCGATACCCATGGCGTGCGGATGCCCGTCAACGGCGATCCGGACTTTCTCAACACCGGAATCGTGTGAGAAAGCCAATGAGCCTGTTTCACAAAGAGGAGGCGTATCAGCGCTGTCTCACTGGCCGGTTCAGATCAGGCTGGCACCGCCGACCGCTCCCTTTTTAAAAGGGGCGGACCTTCTGGTTGCTGCGGATTGTACTCCATTTGCTTATCCCCGGTTCCATGAGGATTTCCTGAAAGGGAGAGCCGTCCTTGTGGGGTGCCCGAAGTTGGATGATGCTCAGGCGTATGTGCAGAAATTTGCCGAGATATTTCGCAATGCGGATGTGAAGAGCGTCACCGTTCTGGTTATGGAAGTGCCCTGCTGCCAGGGACTTCCCGTGATTGTCCAGAGGGGGATGGCTGTGGCCGGCAAGAATGTCCCTATGGAAAAAGTGGTGATAAGCAGCAGGGGCGAGGTGATCGAGAAAGCATCAATATTCTCTCAATGAAACTTTCCCTCAAATGGGGATCATGGAGTTGACTGTCGTCAATTACAGGGATACAGGGGAAATATTTCATAAAAGCATCGGCAAATATGCCGGCACTTTCTCCGCTCGGCATTCCGGAGAGGGTGTGGACGGTTACACCCGTCATGCCCGAGCTGGGCGATCTGCTTTTAAAAATAAATCCGCTGAGACCCTCCTGTTCAAGGTCCTTTAGTCTCTTCTTTGCCCATGCGCGCATACCATTCGTGTGGTCCACATTTGTATGGATCGTCACCAGACGGGGATTTTCGGGATTGCCGACAAGGCGCATGGCCTCTCGCGGTATTCCGAGCCCATATTCCACTTCCGGACAAACGGGAAACCAGGCAAAATATCTTCCGAGGGTATCCGTAATGTACCGGTCATGCTGATGTCCGCCGTCGTAACGCACATTATTTCCCAAAAGACAGGAACTGATGCCGATTTTAATCTTTTCCATGATATTTCCCTCAATAGAGAACGTTTTTGATGTTGTTTCATTCAATTCATCCTGATTATCGGTGAGGGGCAGTTTTCTGTCAACAGGAATCCCCGGCAGCCTGATTGGGATTGACAAAAAGACGGTATTTGTATAGCCTGCTTTTCAGAGTCCCGTCCCGATTCAGATGGGATATCAAGGAGGTTTAATCATGTTCAGAGGTAAAATGTCCAGGTTGTTGCCTGTACTTTTCATAATCATTTTTGTTTTCGGTTGCGCAAGCTATGAAAGCCAGGTCATTCCCTTCAAGATGCCCACGGCCTATCCGAATGCGACGGAAGCGGGCGGCGCGGTCATCGCGGCGCAGGCGTATGCGGATAAAAAGGAAACCGAAGCGGCTTTCGGATTTGATATGATCGATGCCGGGATACTGCCCGTGCGGGTTATTTTCGACAATAAAGGGACGCACGCTCTGGATATTGTGGCGGCTCAGACGTTTCTTGTCGACGGTGAGCATAACCTCTGGCCGATCCTTGATGAAAGACTGGCATATGATCGCATGCAGAAAAAAACGGAACTCAGTAGAGTTGCTCCGGAAGCGGCCAAATATGGCAGCTTGGGGGGCATTGCAGGGGGCATTATCGGCGCGGCCATCGGTATTGTATCCGGACAGAGTGTGGCCGAGGCTGCAATGCGGGGAGCGGCAGTAGGAGCGGCGGCGGGAGCCGTGATGGGTGGTTCCAAGGGTTTGACGGATACGGATGTGCAGTCTAAAATCCGGTCGGATCTTGAAAAAAGGTCTCTTGAAAACAGGTCCGTCAGGGCCGGTGAAATCGCCCACGGATTCATCTTCTTTCCCGGAGAATCGAAGAAACCTACTGAATTGAGGCTGCAGATCAGAGAAGCCGACACAAAGAAGGTCTATTCCCTCATCATGAAGCTTTGATGTTTACTTCCGGTTGAGACATGTCCGAGTCGATATTCAAAACATAATGGATGACGGCCCAGTGTTTCTCATTCAGTTCCTGAATACCGACATCATGATGAACAGCGCAAAGGGAATGAGATACTTCAAGGGTGTGCCTTGACAAATCTTTCCAACGGCAAGGCCTGCTGCCGACAACATCCCTGTCGCCTTTGCAGTCATCTGTTTGCACTTGATTAAGTTGACTGTAACAAAGCATCCGGTAATTTTTACAAACATCCTTTGTTGCAAACGTTATTCAATATTGACTGTACTAAACAATCAGTGGAGCGTGGTAAAATTACTCCTTTTCAAATCGAAATAACCACAGTTCAGCTTCTTCTTGACAGATAGAACGTTTGCACTCTTGAGGGTCGGTAACCTGCCACTTCTTGTGAGAGAAGGGACAACTTTAGATCTTCACGATCCTTCCATCTTCAGCATATTCGCATTCTATTTTATCTAACATAGCCAGCATATCCTTATTCATATGGATCAACATCAAACGCTTCGCCCCGGTTTTGGAATAATTGCTCATCAGCGTTATATAATCCATGTGGCCTTTGATTTTCTTTTCATAATAATAGGCTTCAGCAATAAACAGGTCCGCATTCCCGGCCGCTTCACAAAGAGTTTCTGTCCATTCCGTATCACTTGAATAGGCAATAACCTTTCCATCGCATTCTATTCTAAGGGAAAAGGACAAATCGCCTTGATGAACGTTTGAATAAGTACCGGCTTGAACATCTTCGACAATCTCCGGGCAGCGATCCTTGAATTCGATGATTTCCAATGAAAATTTTCTTTGAACTTGGGAAGAACCGGGGAATAAAACTTCCATCGCCTGGGAAAGCCATTCCTTCATCCCTGGAGGGCCTACAATCAAAAGAGGCTCGGTGCGTTTATAGAGGAGTTGTGACCCGATCAGGAAAAACGGAATTCCTCCGCAGTGGTCTCCGTGCAAGTGGGAAACAAAAATAATCTTTATATGGTTCGGATTGACGCCATACTGATTCATCCCAATCAGACAGGATGCTCCACAGTCGATTAAAAATTGACCGCGGCTGTATTTAACCAGCACGCAACTCTGGAACCTTCCGCCGCTTCCAAAGGCATCGCCGCTGCCGAGAAACTGAATCTCAATATGATCCATGGAGAACATCCTCTAAAAATAATCTATTTGCCCTCTCTCTTCAAATTATAATATTCAAGTACTTTTAAAGCAAATCTTGCAGCAACAGTTGCCGGCCCCCCTCCCATTTCTGCGGCAACATCAATCGTTTCGATTATCTGCTGCTCAGACGCACCCAGCCTGCGCGCTTCACCGATATGCCACTCCATACAGGATTCACAGTCAAGCACCACTGATATGCCGACAGCTATAAGTTCTTTTGTTTTTCTGTCCACTTCTCCGTCCGAAAAGGCGATTTTAACAAAATTTGCAAAAGCACCGTACGCCTTTGACCTGTCAAGCAAGAACCGATGAGCGTTTTTTCTGTCACTTATAATCTTTTCGATCTTTTCTTCATCACGGCTGTCCATTTTTAAAACCTCCTTCCATCTTCTCTTGAATAATAAAGATTTCATTTAATCTAAAACCACGCTTCCACATGCACCCTAAATCTTCAGGATGTTCATCATGGGGGTAAGCAAGGCACTGAAACATCATAGGGGGATTCAATTCATTCAGTAGCCCTTCAAAATATACTTTATCACCTCCTTTAAACGGGAATTCACCAAGGCCTTTACTGACCCTCGCTTTCTGAGGTCGGCAATCTGTTACAGAGAAACGAATTTCTGGAAAGGAATTACCGATGTTTCGCTACAGAAGTTAGCAGCACGATACTGGCTTCATGAGAGCTTTTCCAGTTGAATGATCCTTGCTAGTGATCGGTCAGCGATATGGTGACACCTGGATTTTCTTTCAGGATTTTATGGACCGGGCATATCTCTAGAAACTTCAACATCTCAGTGACTTGCTGGCCGTTGAGCTTCACATCTTTCAGATCAATGCGAACATTGATGCCAGCCAAACGAGCCTTGTCCGGTATAATCCCTGCTTCTGCTTCAATGGAAAATCCATTGTGCGCAATCTGATGATCAACTATGTAATCCCTGACATAATGTCCCAGGCAACCGCAGAGACTAGCGAGAAGCGTGTCTATGGGGTTTGCTCCCTCTCCCTTCGTATCGAGCACGAAGCTGGAATGCCGCGTGGTTGCATAGTTCTTTGAATCTCCTTTGTTTTCGATAAAAGCCTTGTACATAACTCCTCCTATCTTTTTGATATTGCGTAATGTTTCCGCTTTGCTATCATCCCTCAAAGAATCGACCTTTCCCGACAAGTGACTCTGTTGAGGATGTAAATGCTTCCAGCAGGTTCGTAATTGGCTTTACTGCGGACCTTTCGACGGTTTCATTGGTAAAGGCGAAGAGGGTCACAAGCGTTGGATGGCTGGCGTAACCGCTTCCGAAACCGAGGGTGGTCTTTAGGCCATTGGCGGTTACAAATTCCTGCTTCGGCACGATCATTCGCTCCTGTGAGTCCTTACGTCGGTCTTCTTCCGGCAATTCGTCGTAGCGCATGGTTATGAAGAGTCGCAGCAGCACCAGCGATCTGCAAAACCATTCGTATATCCTATCCACAAACCTCTGGGCCGACTCCTGCGCGCATGAACAGCCACCGATCCCTTGCAGCTCTTTCAGCAATTCTTCATAATCAGCAGCGGTGGCACCAGACAAACGTTTTGTGGTGTTTTCCTTGATCTTGTCGTTCATTTTCATAAAGTTACATTCATTTGTTATTAGTTTGAAAAATAAGGGAAATATGATATATGAGTCAAGTGAATAGATTTCATGATAATCATAATTATTAATCATGGATATTAAAATAAACCTGAATCAGTTGAAAGTTTTCCATGTTGCTGCCAAAGTGCAAAGCTTTACGCGCGCCGCTGAAGCCCTATTCCTGACGCAGCCGGGAATCAGCAAACATATCAAGGAACTGGAAGAATATTACGGTACCCGCCTGTTCGACAGGCTGGGGAAGAAGGTTGTTCTTACGCAGGCAGGAGAAATTTTATACGGGAAAACAGAAATCATCTTTAATATGATAGATCAGTTAAAGGTGGAGATTGATGAACTGCAGGGGCTGAACCGTGGGACCTTGCATATCGGTGCCAGCATCACCATAGGTATTTACATTTTGCCGGTCATTTTGGGACGATTCAGATCTCTGTATCCGAACATTGATGTGCGCCTTGATATTGCATTGAATCGGCAAGTAATAGAAATGGTGCTCGATAACATCATAGATTTCGGCTTTCTCGGCGCCCCTGCGGAGGATGATAGATTGAAGCTGGCGCCTTTTTTCAAGGATGAGTTGGTTTTGATTGTGCCCAACAATCATGAATGGGCCAGGCGTGATATAATCGAACCGCATGAACTGGCGGGCTGCTCCTTTATCTATTCCGGCCCCGGTTCCGGTACAAGGACTGTCATAGAA
>Ga0163209_1000624_pt1 | contig 15564 bp, 12 predicted proteins | sample Kivu_160m_FD_113538 | JGI IMG/M metagenome (GOLD analysis project Ga0163209, IMG submission 113538) | Freshwater microbial communities from Lake Kivu, Western Province, Rwanda to study Microbial Dark Matter (Phase II) - Kivu_160m | ecosystem: Environmental > Aquatic > Freshwater > Lake ...
ACCTATCATGACGTCCAGCGTAAACCAGCCACCGGAGACAATGATAACTGAGGGTCCCGGCGGAACGATAAACTACAATACCATCACCTTCAAATGGGCGGGTGCGTACGATAGTAATTCCCCGTTAAAACTGACTTTCTCCAGCTATCTTGATGGATACGACCGCGACTACTCCCCTTTTATACCCGAGACCAGCAGGACATATAAGAACCTTGCCGAAGGAAATTATACCTTTTATGTAAAAGCGCAGGATGAAAACGGCAACATCGAGCGTACCCCTGCCAGCCAGAGCTTTACAATCGCAGCGGTACCGCCCGGGCAGCCAGCACCCGTTATCGTGCCCGGTGGCACGGGCGGTTTTCTGTTAATTGGCAGTGACGTCAACCGTATAGCGGTAGGTAGCGATGGTGCGACCCTCTATGCACTGGATTCCCTGAATTCACGACTTTACCGCTCCGACACCGCAGGTATGGGCTGGACAGACATAACAGGCAAGGTTGGCGGAGGCCCCCTCTGGGTTGATGTAGCTGTGGCGCCGGACGATCCGGGCCTGGTTGCTGTAGCTACGGACAACGGCAGGGAAGTCCGTATTTCGGATGATTATGGTGCCACTTTCAGCACCCTGGGATTTTCCTCGGTAATTGGGGCCGGGCAGGCCGTCAGGAGCATATCCATTTCACCTGATTATGGCGCTCCCGGGCGTGATATAGCAGTGGGAACCTGGTCAGGCATGGCGAATGGTAGAGTTTATATAAATATACTCACGAGGTTCCCCAGCGGCTGGTTTGATGCCAGCAGCAGCGCTCCGGGCTGGCTCAATGCTGACATATTCGCTATCAAGTTCTCGCCTTCTTACGCTGCTGACGGGACTTTATTATGCGTTGCCTCGAGCCCGACTAAGACGTACCTTTTCGCAGGTTTAAGGGATCTCGGTTCCGTCAATACTGTATGGAATTCGCTGACAGGCTACCCGGTTGAGCTATGCAAGCCAGGTTCGGGTACCTCCGGCACTCCTCTAAATTACGCCGATATTACCCTGCCTGCCGATTACAACGGCAGTAACACGTACTCCCGCCATGCATTTGTCTCGTGGAGCAAAAACCACCCATCCCAGGGCTTGTACCACGTCATCGATTTCCAGCCCTATAGTATGAATGCTCCCGAGCCGATATCAACTATTGCTTATTACGGTACGATCGGCCGCGGCAAGCTCCTTGCGGGCGCTGCGAAATGTATATCCGGTGGCGGTTGCTACCAGATACAGACCTATTTCACGGCCAATCCGACATCAAACTACCCCACCTGGCAGCCCAGTCAAAAACCACCCACGGGACAAAGAGATGCCAGGGTCGGCTGGTCCACGGACGGTAAAATGGCTTATGCAGGAACGAGCGGCACCGAAAGTGCTCTCTCTCATAGCCGCAGTAACGGCTATACGTGGAATCAGTGAGCCAAGACTAAGAAATATTTTTATTCCAGCGGCATCCTGAGCACCATCTTGGCAAGGTCCCAGGCATGCTCGTAGAGATGCAGGCCTTTGCTGAAGGCATGTATCTCACCATCCTCCACACCTATCTCGTTTGCGATATACTCTTTTAAGACCTGCAGGCCACCAAGGTTGGTGGGGAAGCCACCCCACAGGTCCCAGCTCCTGAAATACAGCATGAAGTGTAAAGCGCCATCCTGCACCCGCGTATCCACGAGCCGCAGGCATGGTGGGTCTGTCTGGTAAATACTGTCTTTGCTTCCCACGCACATGCACATCTGGTTGGTATCATAGCCCTTCTTGTACCTGCTGATGATCTCTTCTATCTGCGGTGCGAGGAACTCACCATAGGTATATTCCTCGTTCTCCTCCTTGTGGGGGGTCATGAGGTAGGACATGTACTCTTCGATGACCTCGTCGGTAGTCGGCAACGGCACGCCCGCAGGTACGTCAGGGCTGAGTGGCCTGATACCCGGCTTGCTGATATTAATTGCAACCAGCTCTATCTCTTTACGGCGCACGCCCTCGAAGCTACCCTGTTGAATTACGTATTCCCTGCCTTCGAAAAGCGCCTTCTGCAGGCACTGGTACCATGCATCGCTCAGGCTTAAGGCATCTACAACCGTTAACTTCATTTTAATCTTAGTATCTTAAGCAACAAAATTATCCATGTCAAGATGCAGTCTCTTCACCATAATCCGTGGATTTTCAAAATTTTTTAAGAGAAACGGGGCGGGGGAAGACTGAAGCCAGTTGATTTAATGCTGGCAAGGCAATAATCACAAGTTTTTCGCCCTTCAGCCAATATTTCAGCCTGGTTAACTCAGCTTAATTGGGCCTGCTGGGGCAAAAGGCAAATAGTTCACCCACTATGCCCTCTAATGAGAATAAATAGATGGGCTTTAACTTCAGCCAGGCGGGCTTAAGGCTAATACCCCCTGGTAAGCTGGCCCGATTAACATTTGCCAAACTTTGCTGGCAGTGCGAAATAGCATTTGCCCGGCATGGCTTATCACCCGTCTAAACTGAGTGAAGATGGCAAATCTCAGCTTTTCGGGTTGGGTTGTGGCATATCCTGGGGGCAAGGCAACTGCTTTGAGTAACTGAAGTAGATTATGGGTCAACACTTGGAGACGGAGCTAGGCAGCATTCACGCCATATTTGGCACTGAGATATACACCACCAGCAAGCCGGTATCGAAGATGTGATAAATGTGCTCAACAGTACCGGTCTTACCTCGCTGCCAGACCAGTACTTCCTTGCCTTCCTTGCCAACAGAATACCATCCACGGATTAGGGCCCTAGTACGTAATGAGAGTTGACAAATGATATATTCTCTGTTACTATTGCCTCAATTTATCGTCTTAACCTTTTTAATATGCTAAAACAAAACGGGTTTAGGAGAAAGCATAAGTGAGAGTTCTCGGCCTTGTATCTAGCGGTCGAAAGGATGGAAATACCAATACGCTAGTTGATACGATTCTGGAAGGTGCTAAAAGCAAGGGACATGTTACAAAGAAAGTCTTTTTGGCAGATTTTAAAATCCATCCGATAGGGGATTGTGCTACATGTAGAGAGGCAGGTGCCTGTGTTATAGATGACGATTTCGACAAGGTTATGAATGAGGCATTGGAAGCCGATTGCATAATTTTTGGCACACCTGTTTATTGGTGGGGCCCATCTGCTCAACTAAAAACATTTATGGATCGATGGGTATGCCGTGCGACTTTTGATAAAAATGGTAGCTCTATGTCAAAGATGCTCGGCAAGAAATACGTGCTTGCCGTACCCCATCAGAATAAACAGCTTTCGGCAACGCGCCTTTTGTTTGCTATGATGGAAGATAGCTTAGATTTCTTGCAGATGGTATGCCTAAGTAAGATACAAACTGTTGCCGAGGGGCGTAATGAAGCCAGTAATGACCAGGCGGCATTAAGGCATGCCTTTGAACTCGGAGCTAGGATGACCGAGGTTGAAAGTATGAAGAAACCCACCGGATCCGTAACCTTCAATTTTGCTAACCCGGAACAAGTTGCCGAAGTCTCTACCTTTAAATGGTCACAACCGACGTAAGGCATAGGATTCAAGAAAGAGCATAATTTGTCAAATTGCTCAAAAGCATAGATCTAATATCGAATTACTCTTGCTGATGATCTAGTAGGTACTGTTGCCATCATAGCTCTTAATTGGTCAATATAGATATATGTTGCTACTATATATATTATTGATACAGTTATTAGGTTGTGCGGTCTTATGCAGGTAAACTTAATACATTCAACCCTGAGCCATAATCTCAACAAAATTTTACGTTTACGGGATAGTTAGGGAATTAATACAAGTGTCATATCTTTATGCCGGCACCATTTTAATTATTGACCTCAACCAAGGAAAGATTTCCAGGGAGCCAACAAGCTCATATTCGAAAGACTACCTCGGTGGAAGAGGGATCAATATCAGACTACTATATGATCATGTGTCACCCGGGGTCGATCCACTTGCCGACGGCAATGTAATCATCTTCGGCTCTGGTCCCCTCACCGGTACATGCCCAGCCTCAGGACGCACAGATGTTATGGCTAAATCACCAATGACTGGTTTGCTAGGCGATTCTAACATGGGTGGTTATTTCTCGCCAGAGCTCAAGTATGCTGGCTATGACCATATTGTTATTACGGGCAAGTCTGATAGACCAGTTTACATCTGGATTAATAATGACAAGGTTGATATAAGGGATGCCTGTAAAATCTGGGGGAAAGATACTTACGAGACACAAAATCTAATTCGTCAGGAACTTAACGATCTTGAAGCTAAGGTTGCATGCATCGGGCCAGCCGGGGAAAACCTAGTCCGCTTTGCCAGTATACAAAGTGAACTGGGTCATGGAGCCGGTCGAACCGGCATGGGGACTGTAATGGGCTCCAAGAACCTCAAGGCCATTGCAGTGCATGGCACAAAAGCCATTAAGATAGCCAGCCCAAGCGAATATCTGGCAATATGCAAAGAACTTGAGATACTCATCAGAGAATCTAATGCGGGTAAGGAATACCAAGAATACGGAACAGCTCGCAACGTAGATATAATGCTTCATGCCCAGGGATACGTGAGAAATCTCCAAAGCCGTGGCACACCACCAGAGGCGACAACGCCATTAAACCTTTTTAAAAAGTTTTCTCCAAAAAAGGTGGGTTGCTTTAGCTGTCCTAACCGTTGTATGGAGTTCTATGAGGTACCCGGGGTAGGCAGTGGAGTGATTTCCTGCGAAATCTATGTTGGAAGTGGTGTAATAGTTGACAATAACGATCCAGATGTCTGGGCAGAAGGTGCTCTCTTTTGCCAGAGACAAGGCTTGGATGCTGCCTCAGCGGGACCGATTTTAGCATGGGCAATGGAATTATACCAGAGAGGTATAATCACAACCCATGATACTGATGGAATCCCAATGGAATGGGGAAGCAAGCAGGCAATCCTCGATATGTTGAAAAAAATAGTCAATAGAGATGGATTCGGCGATGTACTTGCCGATGGTATGTTGCTGGGCGCTCGTAGAATTGGTCAGGGAGCCGAAAAGTACGCTCTCCACTGTAAGGGACTCCCTATACTTGAACCTCCAATTGGCTTAAGAGGTTTATCCCTGGCCTGTGCTGTAGGCCCCAGGGGGGACCATCATCGTAGTTATCCCACGGTAGAAGCAGACATGTATTATGGGACTTACAAGGGATTGGATCAAAAGCAATTTGAAATGGAAAAGGAACGTTGCTATAGTGAGGCTGAGCGTATAAGTGGTACTAAGAAGGGCGCAATAGATATCGAGTATGATGGTAAGCCCGCTATGGTAATACACACCGAAGATCTACTGGCCATAACCGATTCGCTGGGAATTTGTAAGTGGACTACTCCCATCTTCGGCATTCCCGCATATACTCCTGAGAGGCAAGCCAAGATGCTGTCGTTGGGACTTGGAATGGAGTTTGCCCCCGATATGCTGTTCCAAATAGCTAACAAGATTAGGTGCCTTGAACGTGCCTTTGACGTAAGAGAAGGGCTTACTCGTTCACAAGATACACTTCCTCGAAGATTATTTGAGACCAAAGTGGACTATGGAGAGCGCAAGGACGTAACGCTAAACTATAAAAAGTTTGAGGATATGAAAAGTCAGTATTACTCTTTAAGGGGCTGGGATGCCATTACCGGTATTCCAACTGAGGAAACATTGACGCGATTGAGACTTGGTGACATTGCTCGAGACTTGGTAAAAGCGGGCAAACTATCAGTAAATCACAAAAAGGCCAAGTAGAAACATAGACTTAATCGATCGGATAACGAAGATCAATTAACATAGAGAGCAAGTTAACATTTTCTCTTGAAGTACCAGTGATGCGGAGCAATAACGGAGGCTTATATGTCGGAACCTGTGTTAGTAATCGACTTCGATAAGTGCACCGGATGTCGTGCTTGTGAGATAGCATGCTCACTGGCGAACTGTGGCGAAGCCAACCCAGAGAAATCGAGGATTCGTATTGTTAAGGTGAACGAAATAGCAAAAATTATCCCTGTTCCAGTTGTCTGTATGCATTGTGAAAATCCTCCTTGCGAAACTGTCTGTCCCATGAGCGCAATCTTTACTGATCCATCAACTAAGAGCAGAAGGATAAACGAGGAAAAATGTATCGGCTGCAGTGCCTGTGTGTATGCATGCCCCTTTGGAGCGATTGTTGTTGACCGCTCTACTGGATATGCCTTTACCTGCAACCTATGTAATAGCGATCCAGTGTGTGTCAAATTTTGTCCAACCGAGGCTCTTAGATACATCAACAGCGATGAAGTCAGCATGCGATTGAAAAGAACTCGCCTTAATAAATACGTGGACTTTATAAAGGCTGAAGCTAAATAATAGGTGCATCAAATGTCATATTTATATGCAGGCACTATTTTATTTATTGACCTAGGTCAAAGAAAGATATCCATGGAGCCAACAAGCTCATATTCGAGAGCCTACCTCGGTGGAAGAGGGATCAATATCAGACTACTGTATGATCATATGTCACCCGGGGTCGATCCACTTGCACCGTCTAGTTTTATCGTGTTTGGCGTGGGGCCTCTGGGAGGGAGTACTGTCTCTTCCGGCCGAACGGAGATCACGGCCAAGTCACCAGAAAGTGGCATCTTAGGGATGTCTAACTTCGGAGGCAACTTTGGCGGCGAGCTCAAGTATGCTGGATATGACCATATTGTTATTACGGGCAAGGCCGATAGACCAGTTTATATCTGGATTAATAATGACCAGGTCAACATCAAGGATGCTTCTAAAATCTGGGGAAAAGATACTTACGAAACACAAAATCTAATCCGCCAGGAACTTAACGATCCTGAAGCTAAGGTTGCATGCATCGGGCCAGCAGGGGAAAACCTAGTCCGCTTTGCCAGCATACAAAGTGAACTGGGGAATGGGGCTGGTCGAACCGGCATGGGGACGGTAATGGGATCCAAGAATCTCAAGGCTATAGCAGTGCGTGGCACAAAAGGAGTGAAACTGGCCGACTCTGTGGAGTACCTTACTATCGCCGAAAATCTGCAGCAAGCACTGAGGGAAAATCCGCAATGCCAAGAGCTAGCACGGTATGGCACATCAAGAAATCAGGACAACATGTTTAATTTCATATGGGATCAAGCTAAGGGGAAACCACCCAGCCAATATGCAATCTTCACTAAGTATAAACCAAAGAGAGCCGGTTGCTTTGGGTGTCCTATACAATGCATGGATCTATATGACGTACCTGGTATAGGAAGTGGCGTCATTTCCTGTGCGTTATACTTTGAATTCGCTAACACAGTACTATGTTACGATGCTGCTCTATCATTAGAGTGTGCTATTGTTTGTCAAAGATATGGTATAGACTGTATTTCTGCAGCGAAAATACTCGCTTGGCTGATGGAATTATATGAAAAGGGTGTTATTACACCCACTGACACCGATGGTATTCCAATGAAATGGGGTAGCCGTGCAGCTATTCGGGGTATGCTTGACAAAATAGTCTACCGACAGGGTATCGGAGACATTCTCGCGAATGGTATTCTGCACGCAATAAAAAAAATAGGTGCGGGTTCTGAGGAGTATGCCAATCAGGTGAAGGGGATACCGATGGTTGAAGTATGGAGTCCTGACACCTTGCCTTTACTCAAGGGAATGGCCTTGGCTACTGCGGTAAGTTCCCGAGGGGACTCGATGACAGCACGTACTGCGGAAATAGAAATAGGAGCTGAGCTAGTGCCTCTTGGATTGAACGGCGAAGCTGCTGGAGAACTTGCGAAATCTGTTCGGGAACAAGCTAAGATGATAACCGGCACAGAGAAGGCAGCGATGCGCCAAGAATATGAAGGTAAACCAGCATTGGTAGCATATTCTGAGGACTTAGCAATTCTGGCTGACTCACTAAGTACCTGCAAGAATATGGGACCTTTTGTTGGTAGGCCTTTCAGCCCGGAGTACCAGGCAACACTCTTCTCAGCAGGTTCGGGGGTAAAGACAAGCGTCGATATTCTGTTCGAATTTGCCAAGAAGGTGAGAACCCTGGAACGTTCTTACGATATCAGAGAAGGTCTTACACGTGAAACAGATACTTTACCTAAACAATTTATGGATAAACCGATAGAGAAGGGAAGGTTCACAGGAGAGGTGCTGGAATCCGATAAATTTGAAAAGATGAAAAGTGAATACTATGCTTTAAGGGGATGGGATGCCGTCACAGGTATTCCTACTAAGGAAACATTAGAGAGATTGGGACTTAGTGAGATTGCTCAAGATTTAGTAAAACCAGCCAAATTAACCTAAGAGGTCAGTATCTTTTCGGGACAGCATGAGGAAAGCAAAGAAAGCGGATGCCTATGTTAGACCCCTCACTTATTATAGTAGACTTGAAGTCACAGGAGAAGCGACGCAATTTTACACGCTTAGTAACAAAGCGTGGTCAGAAATTTAACCTAGATGAAGCAAAGTCGCGACTAAAAGAGCTACGAAAATATACACTTAACAATATCGATAGTCTCAAACAACAGTTCCTAAGTACATTATCCGGGTTCAGTGGTGTGCAGACGTTTTATGCAGATAAACCAGAAGTAGCAGCCGATTATATTAGGCAAGTGGTTGGCAAAAGAACAACCATAGCTGTTAACAGTGCCAGCGTAATTGGCGAATTAAGACACTCGCTTGAAAAAATCGGTTATACTCTGATCTATACTTATCTCAATCAATTCGACCAACATAAGCTTTCCCAGAAACAACTGCAATACTACTGGCAGCTTCCCTCGATCTCCAAAGAGTTTGCTTGGGAGTCATTCGCGACAGATAGCAATATTCCAATGCAAAGGCAACAAAGGGATGGCGTAAAGAATTATGTGGCATTACTAGGTGTCAGTGCTGCTTCAGTGGAAGATGGCTCAGTCTACTTCATGCAGCACTCTTCTAATATACGTACGGCAATTCAGGAAGCCGGCACATTGATCCTTCTTGTAGCTATTGACAAGATTGTAAGTAATAATGATGACGCTTTATTTCAAACTAAATGCGTGGGGTTGTTTGGCATGGAAAGCGTGCTTTTGAGTCTCAAGTCAGATGGACAGGTCAAAGAACGCGACAACTTGGAAAATGCAGGTGCGAACATTTATCCTTCTGAGATCCACATAATTATCCTGGACAATGGGCGGAGTCAAATCGCCCATAGTGACTTCAGTGAGATGCTTACCTGTATAGGTTGTCGGGCCTGTCTTGCGCATTGTCCCACACACGATTATTTTTCTGATAGCCCAAACAATTATCCCAAGCAATACCTATGGTCCTTTCTAACCGAGAGTAACAAGTCACTAGACTTATGCATTGGCTGTGGCATGTGTTATACGATTTGTCCTGTTGGCATCAACATACCGCGTTTAATATCGGTGGCCAGGCAGAATTACCTGCCCAAGTTCGCCCGTCTGACAAAAAAGAGCATAGCCTCAAACGTTGGCCCTCTGATGCGGACCGTAAGCACATTTTCCCCAGTAGTCAATCTATTCCTGCACAGTAGATTGGCCAAGTTCCTGACGGAAAGAATGGGCTTGGGATTATCTCAAGAGGTACTCCGTTCCTTAAAAGTCCATCATAGAACATTTGAGCAAATTCAAAACTCCAAGCAACTATACTAGTAATAATGGCAGAAAAAAAGGTAGTCTATTACCCCGGCTGCTTCGTGAATTACTTTGAACACGAAACAGGTAAGAGTGTTATCGAGATAATGGAGAAAAATGGCTTGGAGGTAGTGGTTCCGCAGCATGCATGCTGTGGGTTAACGCTGTATTATTCTGGAGATCTGAGCTATGCCCGATTTAGGGCGTACAATTTGGTAAATATACTTAGCCCATTTGTTGAACAGGGATACGATATAGTGGTAAGTTGCCCCACTTGCTGCTACTCATTGAAAGAGGTATACCCCTTTCTGCTAGCTGATAAGCAAACTATGGCAATCGCACAGAGGACAACCTTTATCAGTCAATATCTCTTGAAGTTATATAGTGAAAAAAAATTAAGTACCGATTTTAGGCCAATGTCACAATCGGTGGTCTATCATGCCCCATGCCATCTAAGATCACAGAATCTGTCAATCGAATCCGCTAAGTTAATGGCATTGGTTCCAGAAACTTCTATAATGGTTATTGATCGTGGCTGCTGCGGCATGGGGGGCACATGGGGCATGCATTCTAAATTTCAGGGCAAGGTATCAGCTATAATTGGAAGTGAATTGTTTAATGCAATAGTGGAAGCCGCACCACAGGTGGTAGCCACAGATTGTGCCGGATGCCAGATGCATATTGCTAGTCATATTAATAGACGAGTAATACATCCTGTAAGATTCCTGGCGGAGGCCTACCAGCCACTCTATAAATAGATTTATTCCAATTTGAAATAGATTCACCATAGAGGATGGCAAATCAGATCTATGTCAGCGTTATTCTAGTCTCTGTTTGCCTTGTATAATATTTCTATTGTTAGTATACTATTTATACAAATAAGATATTTTTTGTCACTACCAAGTCATGCCTATTTATAATCAAACGCAGAAGAAAATCGTTGCAATGGCGCTGCACTTGTTTCTGGCGCAAGGTATTAAAAGGACAACTATTGAAGACGTTGCAGATAGTTGCGGAGTCACACGGGCAACCGTATACAGGTATTTTAAAGATAAAAAAAATCTAGTATATGTAAGTCTAATTCACTTGGTGAATCTGTTAGACGAAGCCCTGGCTGATATTGGTAATCAAAATGATTATAGTGCAGAGAAATCTGCCGAACGTATAAAAGAGGCAGTTAACGTTTTGCCACGGGGGAAATTGAATGTTCGCCTCGATGAGTTAAAACAGCTTTACCCGGATATTTTCATTGAATACCAGAAGGCTAGACTAGCTTCTATCCAAAAATTATACAAGAGTGTATTCAACAGATTAAAAAGAGATAAGCTTGTACTTCCTTCTGAGACTGACTTGAATCTGTTGCTAAGTATTTTATCGGAAACAACACTTTATGTTGCAGAAAGCCCATTGGTCATGGCTCACGGTGTTTCAGTTGTAGATATATATACTGCTATCCTTGATATCATGTTGTACGGTATAGTGGGCAGAGGGAAAAAAATAAAACCCGATCGTAAACCAGTTAACGAATTGGTTTATTAAAAAGTTGTGGCCTCCTCCTTTATTGGTTCAATATTCTTATTAAAATTTAATAATTCTGAGTACTTATCAAGGTTTTATTTTGATGGCAGATCAGGACCGTTACCCGTCGATTCCACCTAAGCCCCTAAATAGGCTTTAATCACTGACTCGTCATTCAATAGTTTTTTTGTGTCGTCCTGTATAACTATCTTACCTGTCTCCAAGACATAACCCTTCTTAGCAACACGGAGGGCCATCTTAGCATTCTGCTCGACCAACAAGATGGTTAATCCACTGCTATTTAAGTTAGTGATAATTCCTGCAATCTGCTGTACTATAATCGGCGCCAGCCCTAACGATGGCTCATCCATTAATAGCACCTTTGGCTTTCCCATAAGAGCGCGCCCCATAGCTAACATTTGCTGTTCACCTCCGCTTAAACTGCCCGCCAGTTGCCGCTGCCTTTTATTGAGTATAGGGAAATATTCAAATACAGCCTGGAGATCCCGCCTGATCCCTTCTCTATCTTTGCGTAAGAAGGCACCTAGCTCAATGTTGTCTAAGACCGACATCTGTGAGAAAAGTTGCCTTCCCTCAGGAACATGCCCTATACCACGTTGAACAATTTTCGGAGATGAGAGCCTGTCTATTCTCTCCCCTGCAAACCATATCTCCCCTGATGCTGGATGTACCAAGCCGGATATGGCTTTTAACGTTGTACTTTTGCCTGCTCCATTTGCTCCGATTATGGTCACAAAGGAACTAGTCTCAACGCCCAAGGATATGCCCTTCACAACTTGGACATTGCCATAGCCTACGCATAGATCTTTGAGTTCTAAGATCATTTTCAAACTCACTGCTCGGTACCAAGATAAGCTTCAATAACTTGTTTATTGTTCTGTATTTCATACGGTGAGCCTTCGGCTATCTTATGTCCGTAGTTCAGAACGATGATTCTATCTGAGAAACTCATTACGACCCTCATGTCATGCTCCACTACCATCATAGTAACCCCTCTGTCCCTTACTTTTCCAAGTTGTCGAATCGTAGTATCAGTTTCTCTAGCGCTCATACCTGCTGTTGGTTCATCAAGAAGTAACAACTTAGGAGATGCAGCTAAGTGCATAGCAATGCTTAGCATTTTTTGATATCCAAGTGACAAGTTTCCGGCTAGCTCATTCTGCATGCCTGCCATACCGACAAAATCTAACAATTCGACAGCTTCGCGGAGGATATCCATCTCCTTTTTTTTGCTACTCGGGGTATGTAGCCATGTTTCCCAGAAGCCTATTCCGGTATTTAAATGGAACGCAAGGGACACGTTTTCCAGAGCAGAGCATTTTGTAATCAAGCTAACCAACTGAAAGCTACGAACCATTCCCTTCTTGGCTATTTTATGGGGAGGAAGACCGGATATATTTTCACCATTAAACATCACAAATCCCTTTGAAGGATGAAGAAAACCGGTTACCAGACTAAAAAAAGTACTCTTGCCTGCTCCATTGGGACCGATAAGACTCACTACCTCTCCCTTGTTTACTACTAGGTCTAAATCCTGAATTGCAGCCAAACCACCGAAGTGCTTTGTCAGCTTTTTAGTCTCAAGCAGAACTGGCATCAGCGACTCCTTTCGATTTGCGCTTGTCAAACCAGCCTTTAATCGTTTTAGGTAAACTCACTAGTCCCTCCGGTAGGAATAATTGGCATACTATTAATATTCCACCAAGAAGCATTGACCTGATAGCACCTGTTTCTAGCAATCCTTGCGTTAATACCATCAGCACTGTAACTCCAATTATTGGTCCCATAAAGTGATTCCTGCCACCTACCGCGGCATAAATTACTATCAAAAACACGAGTAAGACATTAAAGACCAAGGGACTGATCGCGGTCACATAATATGCAAAGATGCCGCCTGCTATGGCAGCAAAGAAGGAGGATATGGCGAGGTTCACCACTTTGTAGTTCAACACATTGACACCCAGACTGCGTGCCAGACTGTCATTTTCGGCTATCAGAGTTAGAGTTCTACCAAAACGCGATTTTTCAAGTGCATATAGAGCCAGCAAGATTACTAACATCAGAACGAGAACAAGAAAATACCAAAATATCTTGCTGTCGACGAACTCAGGGAAAAAGGGAACGGTGGGCCTTGGAATGCTGCTTAGCCCCCCGGCACCACCAAAAGGTACCATGAACCTCGTATAAATAGCTACCATGACTTCACCAAAAGCCCACGATAACACTGACCAATACATTCCCCTAACTCTAAGAGTAGCGTAACCAAATATCACCGCAACTATGAGTGCAGCTATGCCCCCCAGAGGGAGTGATACCCAAAAAGATAAGCCTAGATTCAATCCAAGCAAAGCGGCAGCATAGGCACCAATCCCTATCCAAGCATTATGGCCAAATGAGAAATCCCCGGATATAAGATTCTGTCTCCAAGTAGAGCAGTATATGATCGTTATAAAAGTTATTATGGATACATGAAGGATATAGTCGCCTGCCCAAAAGGGTAAGCTAATTAGCACAAGTATAATAATGGGAATCCAGGTTTGCTTGACGAGACTAGCTATTTTCACTATACGTAACCACTTTTAAAATGCTCTTGATTCTCCAATTAGCCCCTGGGGCCTGAAGGCCAAGAAGACTGTGACTAACCCGTACAGAACGAGGTTACCTATTACAGGGCCAATAAAAGTAGACACAAATGCCTGCGCAAATCCAAAAATAAATGCAGCGATTATGCAACCAGGGATGCTGCCAAGACCACCGACAGCCATTATTAGGAAGGGCCAAATTGTAGCCTCGTAATACATGCTAACCTGCACATTATACAGTGGTGCAACCAGGGCACCTGCTGCACCTGCCAAAGCCATGCCAATACAGAAAGCCATGCCAGCTATACGGTCATCGCTTATTCCTTGCAGAAGAGCACCCGTCTTGTTCTGGACGGTAGCACGCATGGCCTTCCCATACTTAGTTCCCACCAAGAACCATTGCAGTACTGCCAGCAGGACCCCAGCCCCTAGTATCATATACATTCTTTCGAATGTCAGGGTCGCATTGAATACAGATATTGAACCTGAGAAACCGCTGGAAACAGGTCGTGTCCGTAGGCCAAAGGTGAACAGCGCTATACCCTCTAAGAGGAACAATAGACCAAGCGATACAACCATACTCGATGTACCAATCGCACGGACACGACGGAAAAAAACACGCTCAACCAGAGGGCCAAAAAGCCCAAATATCAATATGATGATTAAAACTGCGAGAAGCCAGGGAATCCCTGCTTCCATTATGAGATAGTATGCAAGCAATCCTCCCAACATATAAGTCACACCATGGGCCATATATACGATGTTCGACATCCCATAGAGCAGGGCCAGCCCGACACTCACCAGCATGTAAAATAGCGAAAGTGTCACGCCGTTTACAATAGACTGCAGCAATAGTGTTTCCATCTGGTATCATAAACAATAGGGCAGATATAAATTGCATTTATTATCTGCCCTAGCAGCACGTACTAAGCGTATTTTACAGTTATGCGATTGACACATAATTCATGTATCTCAAGGAGGCTTTCGTAAAAGCTACCCAGCACGTTACACAATCAATCTAGGATCTATCTTTAATCTAAGATACCTTTCTCCAAACCCAAATCACCACTTATGTTCACTACCTTACCATCTTTTATTTGTCCCACAGCTCCCGAAATTGCCACGATATGGTTAAAGCCGTAGTAGTCTTTACCAACAAAACGAGGCTGATATGGCTGAAAGATGTGGTTCTTTATTGTCATGGTCGGTATATATTCGGCCAAGGTCTTTGGTTCAAGACTTTGAGTTTCCTGAATGGCCTGCGTAATAGCATACATACCATGGTGCAGCAAATAGCAAAAATCTATCCATTGTCCAGTTCCATGCATTGCAATATACGCATCTTTCCAAGCCTGTTTCTGAGGACTTTCTGAAAAAAGCAACGGAATACAAAAGCCTTCTGCTCCCCCTTTTCCAGCTGTTTGCATGATCAATGAAACATCTGCAGCAGCACCTGACCCCCAGACGATTCCGCTATACTTCAGTTCATTTAACTGTTTGAGTACAAGCGCAACGGAATCCGGTGGTGTATTGCTTAGGTCAATCATATCCGGCTTTGTCGCGATTATGCGTGTAAGTACAGGATAAAAATCTGTAGTTCCGCTCTCGAAGAATTCTGCACCGAGCATTTTCAAGCCAATCCTGTCTGCAACAAACTTGGAAAAATCCGCCCGATCGCGCCCACCCGCATCATTCACACCAAGAATCACAAAATTTTGTAGCTTAAATTTGTCCTTTAGAAATGGATAACAGGTGGCATTTACCTCGCCTTCCTGTTGATTTTGAAAGGTATATTTA
>Ga0163209_1000625_pt1 | contig 15561 bp, 20 predicted proteins | sample Kivu_160m_FD_113538 | JGI IMG/M metagenome (GOLD analysis project Ga0163209, IMG submission 113538) | Freshwater microbial communities from Lake Kivu, Western Province, Rwanda to study Microbial Dark Matter (Phase II) - Kivu_160m | ecosystem: Environmental > Aquatic > Freshwater > Lake ...
ATATAATGCAGCGCCGACGCCGCAGGCGAGCTGCCGGCGAATGAGGCAGCGAGCCGTAGCAAGAAAACTATCTATTAAAATTTTTTATATTTAATTAAATGGCTGGTTTTATTTTTTCTCTGACAGATGAAAATCGAGTCTTGAGCGGATGTCTCGTTCGTGTTCCCTTCTAAACTCCTCAAACCTCATTATCTTCGTAAGCGATTCGCCTTTTTTAACACTTTCAAAAACTTTGTTTTCTACCTTTTCGATTTCTTCGGCGCGGCTTTTTCCTGATCCGATTTCATTTTCACCAGAATGCCGACCAGTGTGCCAATCAACCCGATGAGCGCGACGACGATTGCGCTGGCGTTGTTGGTGATCGACTCACCCAGACGCGTCGCAACCGAAACCGGCGTCGGCGTAGGCGATTGGACGACGATCGCGATGGGCACGTCCTGCAAAGTGGTCAGCTCGGAATCGACCCCATTGACGACCGCGGGGATCGAAATCTCGATGGCGAGTTCCTGGCGGCCCGGCGACCGCGGGCCGATGATCCAATCCCAGGTCGCCGGAATATTCGGCGTGATCCCGCGGCGGATCGGGCCGGGCTTGTCGACCTCGAAAGCCAGAGTCCGCAGTTCCGCGATCATCACGGGATACAATTGCACATTGCCGCTGAACCGGTAGACGAAATTGGGCAGATCGGGCGTCTTGCCGGGCGCGGCGACCGGCGTCGAGGAGGCCAGCGCCGTGGACGGCGAAATCCGCAGACGGATCGTGCGCGTCTCGCCCATCAGCATCGTGTCCGGCGACGCAACTTCCATCTGGCCGATTCCCAGATTGTCTTCCGCGGTCACGTTGGCCGTCGTCTTGATACTGCCGTCCGGTTGCTTGGATTGCTGAATGTCCACGACCGTGATCGGAGCGCGCGTTGGACCAGGGGGCGCTGGCGCTTTGGTCGGCAGCGGCGCGACAGGCGGCGCGGTTGGCGGTGCGGGTGTGGGTGCCGGAGCGGCACACGCGGACAGAAAAACGGCGAGCAGAATCGCTGAGATGATTGGTCGTATCATTGCAGCGTCACCCAATCCTCGATCTGGGCGAGCACCGCGTCGCCGATGCCGCGCACTTGTTTCAAATCCTCGATGCGCTCAAACGCACCATTCTGGCTGCGATAGTCGATGATGCGTTGTGCGATGACCGGCCCAATGCCGGGCAACGCGTCGAGTTCTTCGAGCGTCGCCGTGTTGACGTTGATTTTCCCAAGCGGGGTCTTGATCGCCACCGCGCCGCTCCTGCCCGGCGACGCCGGCGGTGGAATCGTCGCCTCACCCATCATCGGGACGTAAATCTGCTCGCCGTCGTTCAGCCTGCGCGCCAAGTTGAGGTTGCGGGTCTCGGCGTCTGCCAGCACGTCGCCGGCTAGCGCGAGCGCATCCTGCATGCGGCTGCCCGGAGCCAGCGTGTACACGCCCGGCTTGGCGACTGCGCCGCGCACGTCGACGAGGATGGAGGCGAGAGTCGCCGTCGGGCGCGGCGTCGGCGTGATGATCGTGAGCGCGGTCGGCTCAGGGCGGCGCAGCGCCCAGATCGTTCCGCCGAGAACGATCAGGAAGAGAAGGAGCATGGCGATGTACAGACGATACCGCGTGAACGAATTGTCCATGCGACAGTTCCATCGGAACAGCGTTTCCCAGGATCGATTCGATTATACCACAAAAAGGGGGCTTGACTAATTTGACCGAGTGGTTTTACAAACTTGCACTGAACACCCAATGAAATCGCAAGGGCGGGTCTGAGACCCGCCCCTACAGTTTCCTCGCGGCTTGAAACAGCAGCACCGTCGCCGCCATCGCCGCGTTGAGCGACTCGGTGCCGCCGCGCATCGGAATGCTCACGCGCGCGGTCGCGATCTTTTGCGCCGCGCCGCCGGCGCCTTCCGCCTCGCCGCCGACGATGAGCGCGAGCGGCCGCGCCCAATCTGCGCTGGCGTACTCCACCTTGCCGCGCGCATCCGCGAGGTAGACGCGCGGGATGCCGCGAAGCGCGTCGGCGATCTGCTCCCACGCTGCCACGCGCAGCGGCACACGGAAATGCGCGCCCATCGCCGCGCGGACGACCTTGTCGTTGTACGGGTCGGCGGTGCCGGGCGCAAAGAACACCGTATCCACGCCCGCTGCGCGCGCCGAGCGCAGAATCGTGCCGACGTTGCCCGGATCGCGCACCGCGTCGAGGATCAAAACGAATTGCGGCGACGCGGGTAACGGCAAATCCATGAACGCGACGACCGCGACGATGCCTTGCGGCGTTTCCGTGCTCGACGCGGCTTGCATCACCTCATCGCTTGCCGCGTAGACCTCCGGCGTTGCCGCGCGCAGACGCTCCAGCAGCGCGCGGGCGCGGGGTTCGTCCTGCACACGCGCGGCGTACAAGACAAGAGCGGGGGCAATCCCCGCTCCCACTGCTTCCTCGATGAGCCGCACGCCCTCCACGACAAACTGCCGCGCGGCGTACCGCGCCCGCCGCCGCGCGAGCGAACGGATGAATTTCACTTTGGCGTTGGAAAGGCTGGTAATCATCTAGTCCGATAGTTCGATAGTGCAACAGTTGGATAGTTGCTTACTCACTCACCATACGCCCGGCATTCTGAGCGGACTCCGAGCGAGCGTAGCGAGTCGAGGAGGTAGTCAAAGAATGCACCCTTCGACTCCACTGCGTACCGCTCAGGGTGCGTAACGTCAATTATTCAAAAAATATCGAACTGCCCAACGTTTGCACGATCCAACTATTTCGCCGCTTCCGCCAGTTTCGCGAACGCCTTCTCGTCGCGCACCGCGAGATCGGCGAGAATCTTGCGATCGACCTCGATCCCAGCGCGCTTCAAGCCGGCGATCATCTTGCTGTACGTCAATCCCAGCGGCCGCGCCGCGGCGTTGATGCGCGTGATCCACAGTCGGCGGAAATCGTCCTTGCGTTTTTTGCGCCCGACGGTCGCATAGTACTTGGAATGCAGCAGCGCTTCGTTCGCGCGGCGAAAGAGCAAGTGCCTGGAATGGACCTGACCTTTAGTCTGCTTCAATACCTTTTTGTGGCGAGCGTGAGAAGTCACGCCGCGTTTCACTCTAGCCATTTCGATTCTCCGAATCTGGAAGTTAGACTTTGGATGTTAGAGGTTGGAAGCTGATCCAACCTCCAACTTGCATCTTCTAACCTCTATTTTTGATCCAGTGTCGGCGCGAGTTGCTTGATCTTTTTCGCGCGCTCGAAACTCTTGACCTCGACGCGACGGTCAAAGTCGCGCTTGTTGCGCTTGGCTTTGCGGCGCCTCAAGTGAGACTTGCCGACTTTGGTGTGCATCACTTTGCCGGTCGCCGTATCTTGAACCGTTTGGCGGTGGATTTGTGGGTTTTCAGTTTAGGCACGCGATCCTCTCCAATCGTTGTCTCAAAACAAGGTCGGGGCTTGACCCCGACCACTTGGCGTTCTCAGTTGACTTTAGCGGGTGGTGGTGCGCTGACCTCTTCCGGCGGCGCAGCCACTCGGGTGCCCCGGATCAGCGCCCGGGCGGCTTCCGGCCCACCTTTCATCGCACCGGGAGCAAGGAGCATCACGATGCTCTTGCCGTCCATCAAGGGAAGTTGCTCGATGCTCGCCGCGTCCGCCAATTCGACCGCGACCTTTTCCAGGATCTCGCGGCCGATATTGATATGCGAAATCTCACGCGCCCGGAAGATGACGCGGACCCGAATCTTGTTGCCGTCTTTCAGAAACTCACGGACGCGCTTTAGTTTAAAGCCAGTATGGTACCAATTCGTCTTGGGGCGAATGCGCAGCTCCTTGACCTCGATCGCCTTCTGTCCCTTTTTGGCTTCGCGCTCCTTTTTGGTGCGCTCGTACATAAACTTGCCAAAGTCGATAATTCGACAGACCGGCGGCTGCGCGTTCGGCGCGACTTCGACGAGATCCAGGTTGCGTTCCTGTGCGAGGCGCAGCGCTTCGTACGTCGCCATGACGCCCACTTGCTTGCCGGTCTCGTCGATGACCCGGACCTCTTTCGACCGAATACCCTGGTTGACCCGGAGATTCTTATCGCTGATTAGTTTCGCCCTTCCTTTCGATGAAAAGCGGGTTGATTAGGTTGGCGATAATATATCACAAGATGTGCGGCGAGTCAAATCCCCTGCGCTCAATCGACCCGTTTGACCTGGGCTCCCTTGGCGCTGACACTCACGACGCGCGTCATGCCTTCCAGACCGATGCGCTCCGCGGCTTGCGCCATCGCCCGGGCGACCGGCTCGCCCTGATGGTTGGCAAAGGCGATGATGGTAGGCCCGGCGCCGCTGAGCGCGGCGCCGCGCGCGCCGGCGCTTGTAGCGGCCTCGAATAGCGCGTACATCCCGGGCACCAGCTTGGCGCGGTACGGTTGATGCAAGCGGTCTTGCGTCGCCACCGCGAGCCAGTCCCAGCGGCGTTCGCGCAGCGCGGCGATCCAGAGCGCGACGCGGCTCGCGTTGTAGATCGCGTCCGCGCGCGGGATGCGTTTCGGCAGGATCCCGCGCGCCTTTTTCGTCAGCAGGGTCGTGTTGGGAATGAACAGAACGCAGCGCAATTCGCGCGGCACAGGAAAGCGCGCCACCGTGACCTGCTTGCCATCCATCGCGGCGACCATCAAGCCGCCCAGCAATGCCGGCGCGACGTTATCGGGATGCCCCTCGATGCGCGTCGCCAGGGTGACCAATTCATCCCGCGAATAGAGGTTGCCGAGCAGCACGTTCGCCGCAATGAGGCCTCCGACAATCGCCGCCGAACTCGAGCCCAAGCCGCTCGCGATCGGAATACGGGACGTGCTGTGGATGCGAAGCGGCGGACGTTTCTTACCGGCGAGCCGGTACACGGCGTCAACGCCGTACACGACCAGATTGTGCCGGTTGCGGGGGATGTCCACCCCGGGCGGGCAATCCACTTCGACTTGCAGCCCGCGCTCAATCGGCTCGACCTCGATAGTATTCCACCAGTCGAGCGCAAGCCCAAGGCAATCAAAGCCGGGACCGAGATTGGCGGTGGTGGCAGGAATGCGAATGTGTAGTTTCATTATCCTAAATCATAAATCCAAAATCTTCACAAGCGCTTCCATCGTCGCCGGCAATGCGCGCGGCATTTCGGCTTGCGCAATCGCATTGTCCGGGTCTTTGAGGCCGGAGCCGGTCAAGATACAGACGATCCGCACACCGCGCGGCAAGCGTGACTCGCGCGCGAGTTTCAGAATACCGGCGACGCCAGCGGCGGATGCCGGCTCGCAGAACACGCCCTCGCGTTCGGCGAGGAAGCGGTACGCCGCGAGGATCTCGTCGTCGGTCACCGCTTCGATCAAGCCGCCGGACTCGTCGCGCGCGTTGACCGCGCCGCGCCACGATGCGGGATTGCCGATGCGGATCGCGGTTGCAACTGTCTGCGGATTTTCGACCGGCGCGCCGTGCACGATGGGTGCCGCGCCGGCGGCTTGAAAGCCGAACATCTTCGGAGTGTGCGACGCTTTCCCCGCGCGGTGGTACTCTGTAAAACCGCGCCAGTACGCGGTGATGTTGCCGGCGTTGCCAACGGGCAACGCCAGAATATCCGGCGCATCGCCCAGTTCGTCGATGATTTCAAACGCGCCGGTCTTTTGCCCCTCGATGCGATACGGGTTCACCGAATTGACGAGCGTGATCGATCCCTGCTCCGCGAGGTCGCGCACGAGTTTGAGCGCCTGATCGAAATTGCCCTCAATCGGCAGCACGCGCGCGTGGTGGATGATCGCCTGCGAGAGCTTGCCGAGCGCGACGCTCCGCGTGCCGGAGGGGATGACGACCGCGCAGGTCAAGCCCGCGCGCGCCGCGTACGCCGCCGCGCTCGCCGAGGTGTTGCCGGTCGACGCGCAGATGACGGCGCGTGCGCCTTCCTCCACCGCTTTGGCGACCGCGACGACCATCCCGCGATCCTTGAACGAGCCGGTCGGATTGCACCCTTCCAGTTTCAAAAAAACATCCGCGCCGGTCTCGCGCGACAGCGCCGGCGCGGCGACGAGCGGCGTGTCCCCTTCGCCGAGTGAGAGTGGTGGAGTGTTGGCAGTGAGGGGAAGATAGGCGCGGTACTTTGAAAGTAAACCTTTCATGATCTCCAATCGAGGGATAGTTTTAGAGACGCGCCGCCAGGCGCGTGCAGCGTATGGTTATGCGGTTCGCTTGGAGATTGGATGATCGGGATTCAGCTCCAGCAGATCCCACAGATTTCCATATAAATCTTGAAAAACGGCGACAGTACCGTAGATTTCCTTCTTGGGCTCTCTCACAAACTTTATCCCCTTAGAAACCATATCGTCATAGTCCCTCCAAAAATCATCCGTGTTGAGAAATAAAAATACTCGCCCGCCAGACTGATTGCCAACGAAAGATTCTTGTTCTGGCTTTGAAGCTCTGGCGAGTAACAATGTTGTTCCAATCGATCCAGGAGGAGAAACCACAACCCAGCGTTTATTTTGTTCAGGTTGATACGTATCTTCGACCAGTGTGAAATGGAGTTTCTTCGTATAAAACTCTATTGCCTCATCGTAATCTCTAACGACCAATGCAATATGTACGATTGATTGTTTCATTTTATTATTGCTTCGTCGTAAAACTCTTGCCGCATGATCCGCTGGTTACGCCTGTTCGGCCAGTATCTCGTTCAGGTGATGCTGGAGATGTCGCATATAGTCCTTCACGACAAACTCTAGGGTGACGGGGGACTCTTTGCCAATGTTACAGGGCGACGACAGGGCATCTCGCGGTATGCCTTCAATAGCATTGCTCAAGTGTCGGTTGTAAGCTGCCCAGAGTTCGACCAGCGCCCCCCAGTCCAATTCATTGTACCGCTGAATCCGAACCCAATCATTTTGGCTATAGGTGGGAAAATCGCCGGCAGCGTTGTAGCAAGCCCTAACGATCCGCTGGTGATTATTCGCGGCTGAGTCGATCAGATGGCCCAAGATTTCCTTTTTGGACCAGGTATCGGAAGTCTCCTTCGAGGAGACTTGGTCCGGTTTCAGAAGGGCTAGATGCCCAGATGCTTGGTCGACAATGCTTCTGATTTCATTTGCGATATCTTTCATATTACCGTTTACCGTCCACTGTCCCACTGTTCACTGGTTTACGCGTCCACCGGCTTGTGCGGCTCGGCTTTGCCGACCGACTCCCCGAGCAAGCGCGATTTTTGGTACGCCGCCCACACCGCTTTCGACAGCACGGTGCGCAGCGTGCCTTTCTCCATCTGGTAGATCGCTTCCGCGGACGTGCCGCCGGGCGACGTGACCATGTTCCGCAATTCCGCCGGATGCTTGTTCGACTGCTGCGCGTACAGGATCGAGCCGCGCATCGTTTCGATCACAATGTCGTGCGCGACGTGGCGCGGGAAACCGAGATGCACCGCCGCGTCGATCAGCGCTTCGAGGACGAGAAAGACGTACGTGGGCCCGGTGCCGCTCACTGCGGTTGCCATGTCGAGATATTTTTCGTCGTCCACGAAGACGTCTTTGCCCAATGCCTGAAAAATCAGGCGCGTCTGCTCGCGCTGCGCGTCGGTGACGCTCGGCGTCGCCGTCCACACCGTCAGTCCCTCGCCGATTTGCGCGGGTGTGTTCGGCATCGCGCGAACGATCGCGGAATGCGCCAGCCCATCCGCGATCGTCGCAATGCGTCCGCCGGCGGCAATCGAAATGACGAGTTGCTCCGCGCACAGCGCGCCGTGCATCTCCGGCAGGACGCGTGCGAGCATCTGCGGCTTCAAGCACAGCACGACGATGTCGCCCGCGCACGCCGCCGCGCGGTTGTCCGCCGTCGTGCGAATGTGGTAGCGCGTCTCCAGTTCCGCGCGCCGTTTCTCGCGCGGGCCGGTCGCGGTGATGCGGTCCGGCGCGAGGAGATTCTTTTCGAGCAGCCCGCCGATCATCGCTTCCGCCATGATCCCCGCGCCGATGAACGCGATTGAATTGAGCACGATTTCCTCTCTGATAAGCAATCAATGAGCCAATTGCCCAATGAGCCAATGTGCCAATCCGTCGAGTCTGCTTTGGTTCATTGGTAAATTGGTTCACACCTACACTTGCGTGTGGTGCAAGTGTTGGCTCATCGAGAATTTTACCATACCACTCCGCTCGAAACGATCTCGTAATCCGCCGGCGCGCGGAACACCCTCACAAAAATCTGCTCGACCTCTGCCGCCAGCGCGTCCACATCGCCGCTGTACTCTTTATGCGGGGTCGCCTGATGGTGCGGCGAAGGAATCTCGTAGCCGAGCGCACGCAACGCGGCAACCTGTTCCGCGTCGAGACTATGTGCGTTCCAGCCCTCGGAGCGGTTGCTAACCTCGCACAGCAGCGGCTCACCGGCGCGCGCGTGGCTGAACTGCGCGAAGGTGTCCTCGTCGTGCGCGAGATTGAAGATCACCATCGCGTCGTTTTCATTCATCAGCGCGGCAAGGTCGCGGGTGAAAAGGGCGATGCGTTCGTCGTGGGTCATGCGAATTCCTTGTGGGGGCGAGGCATTCGCCAAGTCTTACGGGAAACAACGCGCACCGGTATTACTACAATTTGATTTGAAGAAATCACAATTGTGCGAATACCTCGCCCCTACACGTTTATTTCAATTCCATAGACTTCGCGTCGACCAATTTGCGCGCCATGCTAATGAATTTTTCCAGCGGCATCGCTTTCAGGTCTTCGCCGGTCCGCAGACGCACGGCGACTGCTTTGGCTTCTTCTTCCTTGTCGCCGACCACGAGGATGTACGGGATCTTTTGCATCGTCGCGTCGCGGATCTTGGCATTCATCCGGTCGCCGCGCGTGTCCACCTGTACGCGCAACCCCGCGCCGCGCAATTGCGCTGCGACGAATTGGGCATACTCGGCGTGGCGGTCGGCAATCGGCACGATCATCGCCTGCACCGGCGCGAGCCACACCGGGAACGCGCCGGCGTATTGCTCGACCAGGATCGCGAAAAAGCGCTCCATCGAGCCGAGCGGCGCGCGGTGCAAGACGACCGGCTGTTTTGCCGCGCCGTCCGCGTCGATGTATTCGAGATTGAAGCGCTGCGGCAACTGAAAGTCGACCTGAATCGTCGTGCACTGCCACTTGCGACCGAGCGCGTCCTTGACCATGATGTCCAGCGCAGGACCGTAGAATTTCGCTTCACCTTCCGCGACGATGTACCGGACGCCGCGCGAGTCGAGGGCTGTCTTGATCGCGTTCTCCGCGTTCGTCCACTGCTCGTCGACGCCCAGGTATTTCGTCTTGTTGCGCGGGTCGCGGACGCTCACCCACATCTCGAATTCCTTGAACCCGAACACGCCGAACTGCTCCAGCGATTGGTCGAGCACCTGCAGGAATTCGGATTGAATCTGATCCGGGCGGACGAAGATGTGCGCGTCGTCCTGCGTGATCATCCGGACGCGCAACAAGCCCGTGAGTTCGCCCGACTGCTCGCGGCGGTAGACAGTCGCAAGCTCAGCGATCCGCACCGGCAAATCCCTGTAAGAGCGTATCTCGGACTTGTAGACCATCATGTGCATCGGGCAGTTCATCGGCTTGACGAGGTGTTCGACGCCATCGATGTCCATCGGCGCGTACATCTTGTCGCCGTAGAGTTCCCAGTGCCCACTCGTGATCCACAGTTGCTTCTTACCGATATGCGGGGAGTAGACGTGCTGATAACCACGCTCGACCTGGTTCTGGTAAATGTAATCCTCGATGACCTTGCGAATCTGCGCGCCCTTCGGCAGCCAGACCGGCAGGCCTTGTCCGACTTCTTCCGGCAAAATGAACAGCCCGAGTTCCTTGCCGAGCTTGCGGTGGTCGCGCTTTTTTGCTTCCTCCAGCCGCCAGAGGTAATCGTCGAGCTCTTTCTTCGATGGCCAGACCGTGCCGTAGATGCGCGTGAGCTGCGGGTTCTTTTCGCTGCCGCGCCAGTACGCGCCGGCAATCGACAAGAGCTTCAGCGCGTCCGCCGGCACCTCGCCGGTGCTCGCGACGTGCGGCCCGCGACACAGGTCGACGAACTGGTCGTGCGTGTAGATCGAAACGGAGGTCTGCGGTTTGGCCCCCGCTTCGCCGTGCTCGCCCATTTCGCCGCGCGCGAGCGCTTCGACCTGATCGAGCTTGAAGGGTTGATCGGCAAATTTCCGGCGCGCCGCGTCGATGGAAAGCTCGTCGTGCACGAATGGATGTTTGCCGGCGATGATCTCTTTCATCCGCGCCTCAATCGCCGGCAGGTCTTCCGGCGTGAGTGGGCGCGGCAGCTGAAAGTCGTAGTAAAAGCCCTCATCGATGGCGGGTCCGAAACCGAGTTTCGTGCCGGGCAAGATCTCCATCACCGCCTGCGCCATGATGTGCGCGGCGGAGTGGCGTAAGGAATGTAATCGGTCGTCCATGATCTACCTCAAATCAATGAGCCAATTGCCCAATGAGCCAGATTCTTGGACATTGGTTCATTGGTGAATTGGCTCATTGCACTCTAGTCTTCTTTCTCGACGGTGAAGAATTCGCCGGTCTCCACGAGCATGTACGTTTCCAGGTACGCCGTCGCGTCGTCGTGCTTGGCGACGCGCACGGCAACCCCGCGATGCGCCGCCGCCTCCGTCAGCTCTTGCAGCTGCATCAGCGTCCGTTGGATGGAGAGGATGCGGATCAAATGCTCCCCCCAACGTGCCGCGTAGATGCGGCGGTTCTCTTCGCCGCGCGTGCCCGCCTCGGGCGATTTCACGACGGCGATATCGTCCGCGCTGATCTCGCCTTCGACGAGGACTTCAGGCGCGCGGAACATCCCAAAGGTATGCTCGGTGATCGGGACAGCGGTCTTTTCGTACGCCGCGATGAGCCGCGCGGCGACCTCCGCGTTCTTCGGCTGCCCGCGTCCGATGTGATTCACGTACGCCGCGGCAATCAATTCCATCGGCGCCACCTTGCAGCGGGCCGCATCCACTTTGGCGCGCAGGCAGACGTACTGCGGGTTCTCGTTGTACCCCATCACGTCGAAATCCGGTGACAGCCACGCGGACACCGATTTCTGGCGCAGTTCAGAATCGACTCCCATCGCTTTCGAGCCGGGCTTGAGTCCCTCTTCGGAAATTGCATCGAGTTCTTCCGCCCGGGCGTAATGGTACACCTCTATCGTTGCCACAAAACTCCTTTCAGCCGTGCTGCGTGTCGTGCGCGGAGGATTCAAGAAAAATAAAACTCTCACATCCCTCTTGGGACGAGAGAGTTCTCCCGTGGTTCCACCCAGTTTTGCACACGCACGCCGTTGAGCTCATGCACACTCAATTTCGCCCGTAACGGTGGCGTCCGAGGCGTTCCGCCTGGCTGGCAAGTGGTTTTCGTTGGTGGCCTGCCGACCTGGTTCTCAATCTGGTCCAGGTCTCCCTGTGACGGCGCGCCCAACTACTCGTCTTGATCATCGCCGCTGTGATGTGAGTGGGCGGTATAGGAGTCGAACCTATGACCTCTACGATGTCAACGTAGCGCTCTAACCAACTGAGCCAACCGCCCGACTGTGCAAATATTATACCACAAAAAGGTGACTTGGCAAGTACATTTGCGCGCCGCGTTCGCCGTTCATAATTCCCCGCGCTCCGACAATGCTCCAAAATCCTCGAACGTGCCGCGCCAGCCCGCCGGCACGTCGGTTGGCAACTCTCCCACCTCCGTAACCCAAAACGTTTTCATCCCGACGCGCTTGGCCGGCAGAATGTCATTCTTGACTTCGTTGCCGACCAGGATGCAATCTCCCGGCGCGCAGTTGATCCTCGTCGCGATCTCGCGATAGTACGCCGGGTTCGGTTTGCTGGCGGGCATGGTCTCGTAATCGGTGGAGTAAGGAACACAATCGAATCGAGTGTGTGACCGATTGGCTAGATTGGGCGAACGAATTGGCGCGCCCAGCATTGACGTTCACAGTAAAGCCCCTGCAAGCGTTCTAGTATCGATCTTGGCTTGATTGCAGCATATTGGGAGCGACAAGATAAAGCGCGTGGTCACAGGCCACGTGTTTTTGTTTTCTACGCTCTTTCAGGGTATAATTTGACTAGCACAGACTTGGGCTAGCTCGTCGCTGTTCAGAGGATACAATGCTCAAAGCCATTCTCTTCGACCTTGATGGAACGCTGATCAACGACTCGATGGCTACATTCTTGCCACCGTACTTTCGCGCGCTGACAAAGAAGGTGGCGCACCTTGTGCCACCGGATAAATTCATCGCGCAGTTGCAGGCATCGACGCGCGCGATGGTCGCTAGAACTGATTTATCACTTACTATGGCGGAAGCGTTTGCGGCGGACTTTTTCCCCAAGTTGGGCGTCGCCCGCGAGATCCTGATACCGCTCTTCGACGATTTCTACGAGCGCGACTATCCCGAGTTGCGTCCGTACGTCCAATCGATTCCGGAATCGCGGGGTGTGGTTGCGCGCGCCATCAACCTGGGATACAAAACGGTGATTGCGACGATGCCGGTATTCCCAGAAACCGCGATTCGTCAGCGCATGGAATGGGGCGGCATCGCCGACTTTGCGTACGCGCTCGTTACGGATTATCAAACGATGCATGCGAGCAAGCCGCACACGGCGTACTATCGCGAGATCGCGGCGATGATCGGTTGCGCGCCGGAGGATTGCGTGATGGTCGGTAACGAAGTAGAGAACGATATGCTGCCAGCGAAGCGCGCAGGGATGAAGACATTCTGGATCACGGACGTAGGCGAATTCCCAACAGATGTCCCCGCCGATTGGCGCGGGACACTGAAAGATCTCGGTGAGTTGCTGGAAAGCAGGTTTTGAAAAGATGAGAAACCTGGTTTCTCCGAAGGGAAGAAACCAGGTTTTTTGTTGTCGATGGTGCTTGTTGTCGCGGCGGGATGTGACTAATGGTATTATTCCTCTCTATGCCTGTCCCGGCCGAAAACCTTATCCGTCTTCATAGTCGCTGTCAGAACCTCTCATCTAGACACGATGCAGCTTGATCCTACCAGGGATGAGGTTTTTGGCTAGGACACCTCTATTCGAGTCGCATTTTAGTCGTTCTCTCCATCTGGGCCGTGACGTTGCACTATGCTCCAACCTCGGCGGCCGGACGCGTTCGACCCGAATTAGCCTGTATTATTGGTTGATTAACTAATCTATTATGTAAAAATGTTGACAAAATTAGCATAATATACTATAATATTGGTAGATTTGTTTGAGATGGAGTTGAAGATGCCGCCCAAGCATTTTGGCCCAAACCACCACGGTACTCGATTCGGCAAGCGATGCAGGTTGCGCGGTATCCCCGCAAGTCCGGCACTATTGAGGGGCGCGCCTGCGGCTGAAGTCAACGTTGGCCAATGCCTACGTGCCATGCGCGATGAGCGCGACTGGTCTATTCGCGAACTGGCTGAAAGAAGCGGCTTGGCGATGAACACGCTCAGTCTGATTGAGAACGCCAAGACTTCACCCAGCGTCAGCACGTTGCAACAGATCGCGCGTGCACTCGACGTACCGATCACGGCTTTCTTTGAAACCGGTGCGCCGAAGACAAGCGTCGTGCACGTCAAAGCCAGTTGCCGAACGCACGCCGCGTTCGCTCATGGCGCATTGGAGGATTTGGGAGCCGGACTGACCAGCCGCGTTGTGCAACCGTTTGTTGTCACGTTGGAACCACACGCGGGCAGCGGACCCAATCCAATCGTTCATACCGGCCACGAGTTCGTCTATTGCCTTCAGGGTCGTCTGACGTACACAATTCAAGATCGGACGTACTTGCTGGAGATGGGCGATAGTTTGTTGTTCGAGTCGCATTTACCGCATTGCTGGCAAAACGTGGAAGCTGAGCCCTCCCAGACCCTGCTGGTGCTCTTTCCATCGGATACGCGTGATCGCCCAACGGAATATCATTTCGCACCAAAGCCGGTGCTGACCTGACATTCCAATTCCACATACTACAGGAGACAAAATGAAGATTGCTGCAATCACCGATGATGGGCAAACCATCAGCCAACACTTTGGACGCGCAGCTTACTATCTCGTCGTGACGATCGAGAATGGACAGATCGTCAACCGCGAAATGCGCGACAAACTCGGACACGCACATTTTGCGAACGATCCGCACGAAGAGGACAAACCCGGTCAGCCGCATGGCTTCGGTCCTGCCGCGCAGAATCGGCATGTGCAGATGGCGGAGGCAATCGCCGATTGCCAAGCGCTGCTCTGCGGTGGGATGGGGATGGGCGCGTACGAAAGCATGCGTGCGCGCGGCATCAAGCCGGTCGTCACCGACCTCGTTTCGATTGACGAAGCGGTGCGAGCTTACATCGATGGAAAGATCGTAGATCACGTCGACCGACTGCATTGAGGAGATATGAAGCCATGCCCACGACAATTGCCATTGCGGGTAAAGGCGGCACAGGCAAGACTTTGATCTCCGCACTGCTCATTCGCTACATCCTAGATCGTCAACTTGGGTCAGTGCTTGCGGTGGACGCCGACCCTAGTACCAATCTACACCTGGCTCTGGGCACGACAGTGGCGGGCACGGTTGGCGACATTCGTGAAGATATGCTCGCGCTCACGCAATCGGGTCAATTCCCTGCCGGGATGAGCAAGAACGAATATCTCGACTATCACCTGCGAATGCTCCTCACCGAAGCAGCGGGGTTTGATCTGTTAGCGATGGGACGGCCGGAAGGACCCGGCTGTTACTGCGCCGTCAACAATTTACTGCGTCTTTTGATCGACCATCTGGCACAGCGCTACGATTTTGTGGTCATTGACAACGAGGCGGGCATGGAGCATCTGAGCCGCCGCACGACGCAAGATGTGGACTTGCTGTTGCTGGTCAGCGATCCGACGGTGCGCGGGATCATCAGCGCGGCGGACATGCAAACGCTGGCAGGGAAACTGAAGATTCGCGTGGGGCGCACGCGGCTCATCGTGAACCGCGTGGCAAACCATATTGCCGATCCTCGCCTCGACGACTTGCCGCCAGCGGTGCTCGAGACGATCAGCGCCCGCGGCTTGGACCAGATTGGCTTGGTGCCGCGGGATGACTCCGTGGCTGAATATGACGCCCAAGGCAAACCATTCTCCGAATTGCCTGTGGACGCGCCAGCGTGCCGCGCCGTTTTCGCTGTCTGTGCCGCGCTCCCAGAATTATCGGATTCACACCGACCGGTGCGATAAAGCAAACAAATCTGTAGGAGGTGTCTATGCCTGAACCAAAAGATGGTTGTGTCAAACCAGCGCGCGGCGTGATCGAGCCGCCAACCGAACTGGCGTCCCCGTCAGGAGCCGCCCCATCTCAGGAGGTGAGGAAAATGTCAGCACGCGTAGGAAAACCCGCGCCCTATTTCTACGCCCATGATTTTCTCGGCGATGGGTTCAAACCTATCAAACTCCAGGATTACAAAGGCAAGTGGGTCGTCCTATGCTTCTACCCCTGCGATTTTACCTTCGTCTGACCGACCGAACTAGCGGCGGTCGCCGCTCGAAACGAGGAATTCAAGGCGCTGGGCGTCCAAGTGCTGGCGATGAGTACGGACAGTCGCTTTG
>Ga0163209_1000629_pt1 | contig 15494 bp, 11 predicted proteins | sample Kivu_160m_FD_113538 | JGI IMG/M metagenome (GOLD analysis project Ga0163209, IMG submission 113538) | Freshwater microbial communities from Lake Kivu, Western Province, Rwanda to study Microbial Dark Matter (Phase II) - Kivu_160m | ecosystem: Environmental > Aquatic > Freshwater > Lake ...
AGAATAGACTATTAAGCAGGAGATTGCTTCAAGGCTTTCAGCCTTTGGCAATGAAGAAAGGTGAATTTCCGATAAGTAAGCTTACAACTTAGTCAATCTTTAACGAGGGCATTTTGAACGATATCAGGTATAAAATCGCCGAAAATGTAGTTTGGGAGAGAGTCTCCGACGAGATGATCGTATTCAAACTTGACGCCGGCAGATACTACCGCTTCAACCATTCCGGACTGCAAGTTTGGCAAGGCATCATCGACAACCTCTCCCGGCAAAAAATCATTCAAAAAAGATGCAGCGCGAATTCGGTCTTGATAAGAATATCGAACAGGATGTGGATAAATTCACCGCGGAGTTGATCAAAGAAAAACTGATTTATCTTAATGAATGAGAATCATTCATATCTGCAATATCGGATATTGGAGCTAGTTATCCAAGTAGAATTTCCCGGCGGATTCGTCCCCGGCCTTTATCCCCGGCTGAAACCTTTGGAAGAACCGGAAACGCCAGATTATTTTATCGATTTCATCTATACTGATATTGCGCCAGTTCTTCCTTCTCAGCCTAACTGGTTCAAAATCTTCGCCGGTGAAATGCTTTTCACTCCCACCTTAGTCTATTACCGCCGGTCAAATCGGATAATAAAGATAGAAAAGACCCTCAACCGTGTTGCGGTTTATCTTCCCCTGCAGGCTCAAGCTTATGTTCCTCCGGAAGCGGTGATGGATACCGCGCTGATGCTGTTGCTGCAGGATCAAGGTTACTTTCCTCTTCACGCTTCCGGCGGCAGATTGAAATCGAATTTCCTTTTCCCCGGAAAATCCGGCTGCGGGAAATCGACCCTTGCCTACCGGCTTTTTCAATGCGGGGGCAGTTTCCTCGCCGACGATCATGTCTTCCTGCGCTTGGAAGACCATAAAATAGCTGCCCATTCCTATATCGCGACCGCTCTGCTCCGCCGGAATCTGCAGGATGCTAATCCGGATAAGACAATCTTCGATTTTCAGCATCATCAACCGGGATCTGTTGTTTCATTTCTAATACCGGACACTTTAATTTTCCCTCAATTTCAGCCGGTGGAAATACCGGCGCTGCAGGCGATAACTGCGGCTCAAGCAGTAATGCTGCTGATCCCGCTGACCCTGCCGCCGCAGGATTCTGCCGCGTTCGCACGCTTGACCGCATTAGCCGAGCAAGGCCGATGCTTTATCCTCCACCTGCCGCAGGCTGAAGAAAAGCCAGAGCAGACTAAGCAGCTACTTTGCTCAATATAAACACTTCGGCTGCATTCAGTTCACGGTTCACAGTTCACTAATCCCAGGAGAATAAATTTGTATTTAGATTACTGGCAGTTCACAAGAAAACCCTTTGAAAACACGCCCGACCCGGACTTTTTCTTCCCGGCGCCGGAGCATTCCGAGGCGCTGGAACGGCTGGACTATGTCGTGCGTGAGAATAAAGGCGCTGCCCTGCTTACCGGCGATTACGGCTGCGGCAAGACGATGCTGGTGAGGAAATTGGCGTTCAGCGTGCCCGAAGAACGCTTCGATGTCGCCTATCTCAATAACCCGCGCTGGAGCCCGGTGGAGCTTTTACAGGATATCCTTTTTCAATTAGGAGAAGAGGACATTCCAAACAGCTCCCTCGATCTGGGACGGAAACTCAACGAGGTGCTATTCCGTAATATCGAAAGCAGCAAGGATACTTTAGTGATTATCGATGAAGCTCAGCTGATCCAATCCGAAGCGGTCTTGGAGGAACTGCGGTTATTGCTGAATTTCCAGCTAAATGACCGCTTTATGGTCACGCTTCTAATGTGCGGCCAGCCGGAACTTAGGGAACGCATCAACGCTATCCCTCAGCTAGAACAGCGGATGTTCGTCAAATACCATCTTCATTCCTTCGATATTCATTTGACCAATTCTTATATCGACCACCGGCTGAAAGTCGCCGGGGCCGAAGATCACATTTTTACACCTGAGGCGGTGGAAGCTATTTACCGGCATTCCTTCGGCACACCGCGCAGAATCAATAACATTTGCGACCTGTGCCTCCTGGTAGGCTTCCAGAAGAAATCCCGGCTCATTGATGCTTCATTCGTCGAATCGCTGATTTGAAGGATAGTTATTAATCTTTGAATTCCTGTACTTATCTTTAGACCTATCTATAAAGTTCTTTGATCAAAATACAGATTTATTGATAGAAATGACACGAACAAAGTGGTGTCGGCTCTCCGTAATCGACACCAAATATTTGTATTTCAAAGATATGCTGTCGACTGCAGAGAGTCGACAGCGCATTGAATAGCCTGTTTTATCAGAGAACTTAATATTAACCTTTAGGCTTTTGGCATAAGAATTATTTGTACTGTCGATTCACATTAGTTTATTGCATAAAGAGATTGCCTCAAGGCTTTGGGCCTTTTGCAATGACAGACAGAACTAACCTACTATAACAGTACAACCATACCCCAGATCTTGTTTTTAAAGAGGTTATGATGCGCGCAACCAATATGTTCCGCAACTTCAAGGAAGTAAGAAAAACCCAGACCGGCGCTTACTCCTTAGATGAAAAATATATTCTGGTAGCGAATGAAAATCCTTTGGAAGCGAAAGTACTTAGCGGCTACCTGGAGAACCTTGGCTATACGGTCAAAGATGTGTACAGTGGGAACGACGCTTGGAAATGCATCCAAACCGCTGCTCCCATCCTGATTATTTCCAGCATCAACATCCCCGGCTTAAAATGTCATCAATTGTGCCAGATGCTGAAAAACAATCCTTCGACCGCGTCCATTCCCTTTATAATGATGAGTTCCAGCGACGCTCACCCCGATAAAGCTTTAGGCTTTCAGCAAGGATGCGATGATTATATCACTAAACCCTTGGACCCCGGCGTCCTGAAAAGCCGCGTCGAATCGCTACTCCGCCGCTCCAAACAGTATAACCAGATTAAACTGGCATCCTCTATTCAATCCATCACCTCTGTTAAGAAATCCGAGCCGAGTGAAGCACTGGAAGAAGAAGTCTCGGAAGAGCAGGCTCGAAAGCCGTTCACGGTCGAAACTGTCCTTGATGATTCCGATCTTTCTGCCGCCGCCGCTGCAGAGGAACCCGGCGGCGCCGCCGAAGAACCTGTCGCAATAACAGAGACGGCTTTGCCAGAGCTGGAGGAGCAAGAGAAATTGGAAGCCGCTTCTCAGCCGCCGGTCATCTCAGCACAGGCAAAGACTACACAGCTGCAGTCTGGCGAAAAGGCCGGAGTTAAAAAATCGGTTGAAGAATTCCGCGCCGAAATGGAAAAATCACTCCTCCATCCCCGGCCGGTCAGTCTTAAAGTCGAAACTAAACCTGAAAGCAAAGAATTACCTTATAAAGAACTCAGCGGTTATATGGAGAAACTCCGTTCCGCCGCCGATTCCTTCAGGTCCGCTCACGCCGCCGAACTGAAAAGGCCGGCGGAAGCGCCCCAAACCGCGCCTATAATGCCGGAAAAGCCGCCTTTAAAACCGTCCAAACCCGTCCCTCCTCAACCGGAATTTGTTGCCAAGGAAGAGGATAAGAGACCGCAGGCTGCAAGCCCTAAATCCGCCGCTCCTGCGCCTGAGGAATCAGAAGAAATCCCGTCGCCGGTGGAAGCGGTTGAAGAACAACCTGCACCGCCTCCGGCGGAGGAAGAAACCGCCCCTCCGCACTTTGAGGAATCCGTGGAAGAAGAAAAAGTTATTGAACCCTCATTCAAGAAACTTGCTCCCGAAACTAAAATAAAAGCCGAAAAATCGCTTAAAATCAGCCTGCCCACCAGGAAACAGATTACTCAAGCTAATTCAACAGAGCTCTATAAATATGGTCATGATATTATTACGGCTTTATCGTCAGTGGAAGGTAGATTCGGTTCAGATGAATTCCTCTCCATCACCGCCTACTGCGATAAAATGGCGGAAGCGGCTACTGCCAATAACGAACTGCTCAGCCTCGCGCTGAGTAAAGAGACCGACCCCAACTTAGCAACCCATGCTGTCAATTGCGCCATCATCGCCCTGCGCATAGGTAAGAATTTGCAGGTTCAAGCCGGTGAATTGTCGCTGCTCTGCGCCGCCGGACTGCTCTTCGATATCGGAATGATTACTATCGATGAGAAAATCCGCGCCAAGCGGGGCGAACTCTCCGGTTCGGAGTATTCTAAAGTCAAGCAGCATGTCGAAAACAGCGTTAACATCATAACCGAAGCCATCGAAAAAGATTTTCCTCAGGAATGCAAGTATTTGACCACTGCCATAGCTCAGCATCATGAGCGTCAGGAGGGTCAAGGCTACCCCCATAAACTTACCGGGGATAAAATTAGCCGTGCGGGTAAAATCCTCGGCATCGCCGATACTTATGAAGCAATGTGCCATACCCGCTTCCACCGCTCACGCCAGACGACTTACCGCGCTTTGCAGGAAGTGGTGGGTATGAAAAAGACCTTCTTCGACCCTATAATCCTTAGAGCGCTGGTCAATGAATTGACCTTTTTCCCCATCGGCTGTTATGTCAGGCTCAATACCGAGGAGATCGGTGTGGTCATCGATGTCTCGCCGATTCATTCGATGCGTCCAAAAGTCAAGATCATAACCGATTCCGACTCCACGCCGCTCGATATGCCTAAGATCGTCGATTTAGTGCAGTCGCCCTTCCTTTATGTAGTCAAACCCTTAGAGGATGAGGACATACCGGAACTGATGTAGGCAGCGTTCCCGGCGGTAAAACCGAAAATAGTCGTCAATCGTCATAAAAAACTGTATGATGCAATATCCCAGCATGTTGAAGTAAGGTTCGTTTTTCACTTGTACACTTGCGCACCTGAGCTCATAGACACTTTAACCGCAAATAACCGCTTGAGATAAATCGTTATTGGGGAGTCAAAATGGGTGAATCCGACAGGAGACTAATTCTGATTATCGATGATGAAGAAGACATCCGCACTATGCTGGAGAACTTCTTCGAATCCTTAGAATACCGCACGGTTTCCGCCGCTGATTTGAACCAAACCGTTTTTATCCTCAACCGGGAGACACCCGATATCGTTTTCTTAGACATCGTCCTGCCCGGGGTCAACGGGATCGAAATCCTGAAATTGCTGAAAAAGCTGATTCCTGAGCTCATCGTAGTGATGATGTCCGGCTTTGCCACCGAGCCCAAGGCCAAAGCCGCGTTGCAGCTCGGCGCTTTCGACTACCTAAACAAGCCCTTTGATATGAGCCATATTAAAGGGATGTTAGACCGGATCGAGACTCTGCTGATTTGATTAATTTTACACGCAATTGCTCCAGAGTGCAGGGGCTCTGCAGCGCAAAATAAGGTATTGGACTGATGTCCGACCTCCTATATTGGGGAAAACAGACTTCTATCTGTTCGCAAGTCTGTTTCCAAATTAAACTTACTAAGAATTTAAAACTAAAAGCTCACTATTTGGAGTTTTGAGCATGCCCAAGCAGTTGGCTATATCGTTCTCCACCAAGATTAAATTTACCGTTCCGCTTCTGCTTATTGCCTTTCTTTTAATGCCGGGCTGCGCCAGGAGGAACATACAATGGAGCGCTGAAGTAGGTCCTCCGGACGGCGGCAAGTATCGCGGCGTAGCCGCTGGCGATTTCAACGGTGACGGCCACATTGACCTCGCTGCCGGGGTCATCGATCCTGGAGGCGTAATTGTCTATTGGGGACGCGGCGATGGCAGCTGGATTTATAAGGGCACAGCATCCGAGCTGGGAGAAATCCGCTCTATGGAATGCGGCGATTTCAATGAAGACGGTTTCGATGATATCGTCGTCTCCACTTGGGGAGACCTCAAAGGCGTGCATGTCTATTACTCGCTGGGTAAAGGCGGATGGGAGGAGATGATTCCACCGGAGGATTCCTGGAGCTTTGAGGGCTTGGACCTCGGCGATATCAATCACGATGGGCATCTGGACATCGTCGCCGCAAATTCCACCTCTGAAATCCACGGCGGCATTTCGGTATGGTTCGGCAATGGCAAGGGCGTTTTTACCGTTGATTACGGTTCTATTCACGGCGAATTATTCAAGGATGTCGCTTTAGCTGATTTCAATAATGACGGCTGTCTGGACATCTGCGCGACTTCCTGGGGCATTCACGGCGGGATAAAAGTATGGTATGGCAACGGTCGGGGCGACTGGCGTAAAGGTATGGCGCCGCCGGCGCCCGCTGACTTCTGGGGACTTGACGCAAAAGATATAAATAACGATGGCTGGTGCGATATTGTCGCCGGCACCTATATGGAAGGATTGACCGTCTGGTACGGCGGACCAGATTACCGCTTCCTCAAATGGGATCATCTTAAGCGGGAAGGTTCCTATTGGGGAATTAAGATTGACGATTTCAACCGAGATGGTTATCAGGACATCGCCGCCACTTCCTTCGACGGCTTCGGTCTGAAAGTCTTTTACAACCTTAAAGCTAAAGGCTGGCGGGATATCAGCGATCAGTTTCAAAGTGAGAACCGCTATTTCGGCGTCATCAGCGTAGATATCAATCATGATGAGCTGCCCGATATCATCGCCGCTCAGCCTTCGGAAGGACTGCATGTCTGGATTCAAGGCGATTTCCAGCCTTACTGCGGTTCTCTGCCCATCGAAAACACCGACCTCTTCCGTGAACAGCGGGAATTGGAGACAAAGGAAGAGCAAGCGTATAGTATTTACTTTGACACCGGCGATTGGATCATCAGACCCGACTAATATCCCACTATCAGCGAGTTGATTAATCTGCTTAATAAGTATCCTGAAAGTATCATCCGCATCGAAGGCAACTGTGATCCCCGGGATGTGGACGGGGTCATCAACAAATCCAATATGGAGCTCTCCGAAAAGCGCGCTAACTCGGTAATGCAGACCCTTGCCGACAGCACTAAACTGAATAAAGGACAATTCCGCACTACCGGTTTCTCCGACCTATATCAAGTCAGTCAAAACCCTGAAGAGTATCAGCTTGACCGCCGGGCCGACATTTTTATCACTCCCCAGAGATATATAATGAAGAAGATCTTTAAAGGGCGGGACTTTGAAGCCCTGATGCTTAACGATAACTATGTCCGCTCCCTGGTCGATTCGCTGCGTGTAGAAGCGGCGGAGAACAACACTTACACTACGGTCAGCGGTTTCCCCGAATATAAGGTAGGCCCGCTTGATGTCCTCAGAATTGTCATCTGGGAAGGGAGAAATGCCAAAGAGTACATAGTTAAAGTTAATGTGGATGGCAGTATAAGTTTCGCCTTCATCAGTAAAATGATGGTACAGAATCTCACGCCAACGCAAATAGCCAATCTCTTGATTGATGAATTCAGTGAGTATTATCGCAAGCCTAATGTCGAGGTTTCGGTAGTGGAATATAATGCCCGCAAGGCTTCCATTTTAGGTCAAGAGCGCGACCTGCAGCGTGCGGATACCGGTCCCGGGCAATATCCGCTTATGGGCAAGACCTATGTCGTTGATTTCATTTCCAAGCACGGCGGTCCTACGGACAGAGCGGACTTGGCGCAGGTGAAGGTTGTGCGAGCGAATGGCAGGACCTTCTTCCTGAATATATACGATGCTATGTTCGAAGGTGACGCTACGCAGAATATCATTTTAGATGATGGGGATATCGTATATATCCCGCTGCTTTCAATAAGCGCCAGAAAGTTCTATGTTTTGGGCGAAGTGCGCAATCCCGGCATCTTCGACCTCACCACTGAGATCAATATCTTAGAGGCGATTATGATGGCTGGCGGTTTCACGGATCGAGCCACCCTTGCTAGTGTGGCTATTATCCGGGGTGATTTGACCAAACCTGAAGTCGCCATCGTTAATTTGGAAAAATTAATTCACGACGGCGACCAGAGCGAGAATGTTGAAGTCCGGGATAAGGACATAGTTTATGTTTCCAGACACTTTATCGGCGATGTCAACTATGTGATGAGCCAAATTTTGCCCTCCTTAAGCACTTTACTTCTCTTTGAACGGGCAAGATAACGCTTAGATAATCGCTATCAGCTGATGGCAGATAGTGAAAATAATCAACGCCAATTAAACCCCAACGGTTATGGCACAGTACGAACTCGATCTGCGCGACTATGGTCGCATCATAATCAAGCGGAAGAAGGTCATCCTCTTCGCCACTTTGCTGGTAGGTTTCACCACCTTTATTATTACTCCCCAGCCCAAACCTTATTACAAGGCGAAGTCCTCCGTCCGGGTGACTCAAAGCTCCACTATGGCGGGACTGTTCGTTCAGGCGATTTCCTATTCCAAGTGGAATAATCTGGAGACTCAGGCGAAGATTATTCGCTCCATCCCCGTCGTGACTCTCACCGCTAAGGCAATGGGACTGATCGACTCCACTAAAACTGAAGCGCAGATAATGAACACCAAAAGGGATGTGGACATTATCAACGATATGATCGAGAAGAAGATATATACCGAACAGTATGGTAAAACCGATATAATCGAGATTATCACCCAGGCGGATTCTCCGCAGCAAGCGCAGCTCTTCGCCAATACCCTGGCTGAATGTTTCGTTCAATACAGCACCGATGAAAAAAATCAGCAAGTCGATCAAGCCGCCGGCTTCATCTTTGATCAGATGAAAGCATACGAGGAGAAACTTACCGAATCGGAAAGAGCCTTAGAAAGATTTAAAAGCGAAAATCTTGACGCCATAAGCTTGACGGCGGGCGAAATGTCCATTATTCGCAATGAATTGGAATCGCTGGAATCACAGAGTATCAACTTGAGAATTCAGTTGCAGCAGATAGAGGACCGGCGTCAATCCGCGCTGCAAAGTTATGTCGATATGTTCCAGCCTGAAGGCATCAGCGCCGAGGAAGGACAGGTTTCAGCGTTAGGCGACCTCAACCGGCATATCGTCGCCCTGCAAATAGAAAAGGAGACCCTTCTACTCTATCAGACGAACAATTCACCCGAAGTCAAAGACTTGGAGGAGCAGATACAGAAGTTGATAAAGGACATCACGCGGGAATTTACCGTGGTGATGGAAGCGATCGATGAACGGGCGGAAGTCCTACGCGGCCGGCTGGCAAGGTTGCCCAGCAATGACCTGCAGTACGACCGGCTGCTGCGGGAAAAGAATATCAACCACGAAATCTATTCTATGCTCCGTTCGCAGTATCAGGAAGCGCGCATCCGTCAAAGTGAACGGATACGGGAGATGTCCATAGTGGAGAAATCCACCTATGCGCAACGATTTATCAAAGGCGGCAAATGGTCTAAGACCATTCTCGGCTTAGTGGTCGGCCTGCTGCTGGGTTTGGTGGTAGCCTTCGTGCTGGAAACGCTGGATACTTCCATCGGCGCCATTCAGGATGTGGAGGAGTATTTGAAAGCCACCGTGCTGGGGGTCATTCCGCATTTCGACAAGGAGGAGGTGCGGGAACGGCTGCTGAAAGACAATCCTCGAGCCGCCAACGATCAATATCTCGATTTCCACAGCATCTTAGTAACCCAATTCCGGCCTAAATCACCCATCGCCGAAGCGTACCGCACTTTGGCGACGAACATCGACTTCATCCGCTTGAAGAAGCAGGGGGCTAATTCCTTCGTACTGACTTCGGCCACGATGCAGGAGGGCAAATCCACCACCTTAGCCAATCTGGCTATCGCAATGGCTCAAATGGGGCATCGCACGCTCATCATCGGCTGCAATATGCGCCGCCCCTCGGAATATAAAATCTTCGGTCTGGACATTGGTCCCGGCGTGCGAGATATCAGTCTGGGATTAATTCACTGGCGTCAAGCAGTGCGCACCATCAATGACATTGCATTGGGAAAAATGTCGGTTACAGAGAATTTGCTGCGCGACGGAGCTTGGAGCCGGCTGCATATCGTTACCTGCGGCGCCATATACCATAATCCGGCGGAAATTTTCAGCACTCCCAAGATGATTGAATTTTTGCGTGAAGCTAAGGATGAATTCGATGTAGTGATCATCGACAGCCCGCCGGTGCTGCCAGTTACCGACGCTGCTATCCTCAGTTCCAAAGTCGATGGCGTGGTATTAGTCTATCAAGTGGGCAAAGTGGCCCGGGGCGCGTTAAAGCGTGCTAAAGCGCACCTGGAAGCGGTGAACGCCGATGTCTGGGGAGTAGTACTCAACGACTTCAAAGCCGAGATCTCCGGCTTTGCGCCCGATACCGCGTACTACGGGAAGTACTACGGCGGCGACGCCGAAGAAAAGAAACGCTCGCAATCCTCGATTGAACGAGTTTTGTCCAGCGTTCCCTCTTACCATGCGGTTAAGGATTTCCTGAAAGATAGAATTAGTTTTAAGGGCAAGAAATTCATCCGCAAACCGCAATTTAACCTCCCGGAAGAAGAAAGCGCTGAAGAGTCCGCACCTTCCGATATATCTGAATTTGCCGATGAAACGGCGGATAATCCGCTAAAATCAGAAAAAGGAAGCGGTAATAAAGAAGGAGCTGAGGACTTTTCCGATTTTTACGAGCAAATAAAGAAGTCTAAAAATAATAATCATTCGTAAACGAAAAAAGTGCTGCAATCCGCCACGGGTTTCAATTTAGCGCCTATCATCGCCGGTTTTATCTTGATAGTTGTTGCTTTAGTTATCGGAATTATAGTTTCCAGCGGCACGGTAACCAGTTCTTTGGCGATCACGCTGGGGCTGATTATGTTTGTCCTGGCGATAGTGCGCACCGACTTAGCGCTTTATTTCCTCATCCTGTCAATGCTCCTTTCGCCGGAAATATCCCTCGGCGGATTGGAGGAAAAAGGACTTACCGGGGGGCGCTCGGTAGTTGTCCGGCTGGACGACCTGTTCCTTATGCTCATCATTTCGGCTGGCTTGCCAGGTCCGCTATCTTTAAAGAAATCGGTTTAGTGCTTAAATCTCCGCTCAATGGACCTATATATGCCTATACCGCCGCTTTTCTTCTCTCCACCGGCGCAGGAATACTGTATGACGATGTCGAACCTATGCTCGGCGCTTTTAACTGTCTTAAATTTATACAATATCTCATTTTATTCTTCTTAGTTTTACACAGTATAGAAAGTGAAAAAGACGCCCGGAAAATAATCAATGTCGCCTTTCTTACCGCTTTTATTATTGTCGTCTATGCCTTTTCACAAATACCGGCTGGCTCGCGAGTTACCGCTCCTTTTGAAGGCAAAGGCGGCGAACCCAATACTCTCGGCGGTTATCTCTTATTCATCCTCTCCATTACTCTCGCCATCTTTCTCGAATCGAGAAGCTTCTACCGGCAAGTTTTCTTTGCCGTTTTCTCCATTCTTTGTCTTGTCGCGCTATTTTATACTGAATCCCGCAGTTCCTATATCGGATTGCTTTTATCTTTCATCATCCTGGCCGTCAGCGCCAAAAAGCGCAATTTCCTGCTGGTAGGTATCGTTATCACCCTGATTTTCTCCAGTGTGCTTCTACCCAGCCGGGTCATCGACCGCATCAATTATACCTTTGAAAGTGAAGCGCCGGCCAATCCGTTCGAGATTAAGGAGGAAATCGAGACTGTCGATCCCTCGACTCAGGCTCGCCTTCATTCTTGGAGTGAGGCTTACAAAGGTTGGAAAAAGTATCCCATTTTCGGATGGGGGGTTACCGGTTTTATGTTTCTCGACGCTCAATATTTAAAAGTACTGGCTGAAACCGGGACTGTGGGTATGGTTACCTTTCTCCTTCTCCTGGCTGCAATCTATCGGAATATAAGAAAGACCTATCTTGCGGTCAGAGGGGTCAACGAATATTATCAGGGCCTCGCGCTGGGCGTCTTAGCCGGATTCGTCGGACTGTGCGGTCATGCCATTGGCACCAATACATTCATCATTATCCGCGTTATGGAACCTTTCTGGCTCTTTTTAGGCATAGTGATGAGCTACTCCCATTTCCTGCCGGAGGTGGCTGAGAGAATGCAGGCGAAAAAGGCTGCTCCTCCGAAAAAGGAAGAAGAAAAACCCTCCCGAGTAAGTTTCTTCACCTAATTTTGCATTCCTTACATTATTAGTCTGCAAATCCACAAGTTCACAAGTCAACAAATAGAAACAAAAAGCAAAGACGATTGCTTCCGGTTACCAACTTGCTTGGTCTTGGTTACCGGACTTATTGGAAACAGCTTGTTTATTCTTGAATATAATATAGAATAATTGTAAATTAGGGAAGTAATGCCTATTCCCGGAATTATTTCGCAGATTACCGGGACGCGCTATAGAAATTCCCTGAAAAAATGCTGTCTTTTCCCGTGAGCAATGGAGTGGAATTTGAAACAGTTTCAAACAGCAATAATCGCAGTTTTTATTATTAGTTTATTACCTGCAGCACTTCTTAGCCAGCCGTTAGGCGAGCTGTACGATGTCGGCGACACTTATACCGACTATCAGCATGACGGCAGCGCCGGCAGGATGATCGCACTGGAAAACAATGGCACGGTTCATTTCAGCTGGACCGGTTATCTTTATCCGATGGAAGTGTTATACAACCGATATACTACCTCCGGCGGAGTTGTCTTCCCATATGGCGTTGATGTCAGCGACCTCGTGCTCAGCCGCAGCTCTAATATAGCCATATTTACCACCGGGCGGACGATACATGTGTATCAAGGCGAATTCCTCGGCCAATCCATCTGCGCCGTAGCCATCGAAAATTCACCTATGTCCGCCAACTATCTGGAATATTTCCCCCCTGCGGACGAGTCATTAAGTAATCCTATTTTAGTAGTGGATTCCCGGCGCTGGATTCACATCCTCGCCTTCACTGAACGATTTAACTGGAGCTATGGGCTTTACTACAACCGTTCGACCGACTCAGGTTTCTCCTGGCTTAGCGATTGGGTCTTTGTGGACAGCGTGCGCGCCATCGCCGCCGATATTGCTGCCTCTTCGCAAGGCGAAGTCGCTATTGCCTGGGCGCACAATCTATCGGCTGCTTTTACCAATCCTTTGGAAAAGCTGAACAACGATCTTTACTTAGTTAGGTCCAATAACGGTTCCGACTGGGATTTCACCTCCCCGGTCAATGTTACCAATTTTAGCAGCGGAGCTCACCCCAAATCCGATTCTCTGCGCCTGTACGACGCTTTTTCTATGACTTACGGCAGCGGCAATCAGCTGCATATCGCCTACACCTGCACCGGTTATTGGCAGGAGACCGGTCATAGTATGACCTGTTCCGGCTCCGAGATTTATCATTACAGCGATGTGTCCGGGGTACATTACATTACCGGCGCTCTGGCTTCCGGCAGTTTTCCCAATGTTGACCGACGCACCTTTGACCGCCCGGTCATCGGTTACGACGCCGCTGACGCGGATTTCTTCTGTGTCTGGAATCAGTATTCCGATTCGGCGGACACCTCTTCTCAAGGCGTACTTAACGGTGAAATATACGGCGCGTATTTCAATCCGCAATATAATCAATGGTCAGCATCTATCAATTTAACGCAGACGCCCACACCCGGGGCGGAACCCGGCGGCTGCCTCAGCGAAAGCTTTCCCTCCATCGCTCTGGCCGTTAATGACACGCTGCACATATCGTTCCTGCTCGATTGTGATCCCGCCGCCTCCGGCAATTTTATGTCCGAAATAATGTATTTGAAAATCCCTGCGGAAGAATTCAAAGCTGCGGTGGGAGTGGTAAATCCGCCGGGGCAGGTTCTTCCCCGGTGCAGCGCGCTGCTAATCAATTATCCTAATCCCTGTAATTCCTCCACCGTTATTTCCTTCGCTCTCCCGCAAGATTCCGATGTGGAACTGAATATATATGATTTAAAGGGCCGGTTCATAGAAGAAATCTTTAGAGGGGAGCTTGTTTCAGGCAGTCATAATTTCGCTTGGAATGCGGAAAACATATCCAGCGGAATTTACTTTCTACGACTTTCTTATAATCAGCAGACGATTAGCCGTAAAATAGTTATCTTAAAGTAAACTTCTCACTTACGCTTCTTTTTTCCGCTATGGCTTTATGATGAATGCTTGGGCTTTTCACTAGTTACTAATCCCCAGCCCCTAATCCCCGCTTTAAAAAATTTCTCCTGTAATTACTTGCAAATAATTTAAACAATATTATATTAATACAAATTTACTATCGAATAGTGGGAGGAAAAGGCCCAACCTCAAACTAATCAAGGAGGACTTGTGAAAAAAGTTCTTTCCCTTTTCGTGCTTTTAGTGTTTGCATCTTTAGCGTTCGCCAATGGCGTGAGTCTGAACAGTCCCGGCACACGGGCTATTTCAATGGGCGGAGCGTACATCGCTCATGTCAACGATTACAGCACGCCGTATTGGAATCCCGGGGGATTAGTCAATGTCAGCGGAATGCAGGCTACGATTTTTATTACCGACATTATACCCAGCGCGACCTATAAGTATGAGTACGCCTTAGCGGGTATTAATGTAAATGCCAAGTCCAAGGCTCAGCATTTGATCGCGCCCAACGCAGCATTCCTCTGGAAATGTATGCTCTATGACAAGCTGCACCTTGGTCTTTCGCTTATCGTTCCAGCGGGTTTAGGGGTGGAATGGGATGGTAAAGAGTTAGCGGATATTACCGGCGGCACAGCCTACGATTGGAGTAGTTCAATTCAGGTAATCAACATATCACTTAGCGGGGCGATGAAATTCGGCGATAAGTTGAATGCAGGGCTCGCATTCCATTTGGTAAATGGTTCGATGGCAATGGATAAACCTGCGAAAGCGCAGGTACCGTCCAGTCCGCCCACCTATGTGTATGCCCAGTATTCGGAGACATCCGATGGGTGGGGATATGGTCTTGGCTTTGGGGCTCAGTATATGCTGACGGAGAAACTTACTTTAGGTGCAGCGCTACGCACAAAGATGACGGTCAAATTCGAGGGTGAAGCAGAGAATCCCTTGCTGGCGGCTACAGGATCGACCAAATCGGATTTTGACCGTGATATTACCTGGCCGTTATGGATCGGCGGCGGCGCGGCTTATAAATTGAATGAGAAACTGCTGCTGGCTTTCGACGCGCAATGGTCGCAATGGGAAGAGACGGAGGAGCAGCTAGTGGCGGAGTATGATAATGCTCTATGGGAATCGACTTTGGCCGCGAACGGGAACAATACCATTCATCTTAACTGGAAGAGCCAAGTTCAATTGCGTTTGGGGGCAGAGTATCTGATGAATGAGAAGTTAGCCTTGCGGGCTGGCTTCTATCTCGATCCCGCTCCTGGGCCTGATGAGACTCAGACGATACTCATACCTAACACCGATTTCACCGGGCTCTGCTTTGGCTTCGGTTATAAAATCAATGAAAAGCTATCCTGCGATTTCGGTTTTGAGTATTTAATCGGCGCGGAGAGAGAGATTGATCCTGCCGATGTGATGCTGAATCCGCTGAATCCCGATCCTTACAATCCATTGGGGATGGCAGGTAAACACGGTTTGAGCATTGCAGTGCCCAGCATTGCTGTGACTGACAAATTTTAAGCGGCTTATTACTGAAATTGAAACGCCGGGCTTAAAT
>Ga0163209_1000633_pt1 | contig 15433 bp, 12 predicted proteins | sample Kivu_160m_FD_113538 | JGI IMG/M metagenome (GOLD analysis project Ga0163209, IMG submission 113538) | Freshwater microbial communities from Lake Kivu, Western Province, Rwanda to study Microbial Dark Matter (Phase II) - Kivu_160m | ecosystem: Environmental > Aquatic > Freshwater > Lake ...
ACCGGTTCCGGGTTCGGCGCCGTCAGGGATTCGCTGGTAAAAAGAGGCTGGCTGACCGATCCCGGGAGCTTTGAATGGCTGGCCGGAAAGAAAAATTATACCGGGAAAGTAAGACCGGGTCGTTACCGGCTCATGAACGGGATGCGGAACAACGCCCTCGTCAACCTGCTTCGGTCGGGCAGACAGGAGCCTGTCAGGATAGCCATCCAAAACGTCCGAACCCCTTCCGAGCTGGCAGGGCGGATCGGCAGGCAACTGGAGACCGATTCGGCAGTTCTGGGGCGGCTCTTCATTGACCGCCGCTTCCTTTCAAACTACGGCGTCACGCCGCTCTCCCTGTTTGTGCTCTTCATCCCCGACACCTATGAGTTTTACTGGAACACCTCCGGAGAACAGTTGTTTGAACGCATGCACAGGGAATCGGGAAAATTCTGGCTTCCCCGGCGGACGAAACAGGCCGATTCGCTGCGGATGACGCCGGCCCAGGTGATCACCCTGGCCTCCATTGTTGAAAAAGAGACGGTGAAAAACCAGGAAAAAGATGTCATAGCAGGCGTTTACCTCAACCGTCTTAAAAGGGGGATGCCTCTCCAGGCCGACCCTACAGTGATCTTTGCCTGGAACGATTACACCATCCGGCGGGTGACCAGGCGGCACACGGAGATCAATTCCCCGTACAACACTTATCACCGGGCCGGGCTGCCTCCGGGACCCATCTGCCTGCCGTCGGTATCTTCCATCGACGCGGTACTGTATCCCGCCCGGCACTCCTACCTTTATTTCTGTGCGAAGGCTGACCTTTCGGGGTACCACACCTTTGCAGCTACGCTGGAGGAGCACAACCTGAATGCCCGCAAGTACCAGAGAGCGCTGGATAAAATGAACATCCGGTGATTGCTGTCCGCTTTGCACGGAGACACGGAGTGATCCTGCCAGTACTGTTCTTCCTCATTGCTGTTGCGGCGCCCTCTCGTACTTCGGGACAGGTCGTTTCCCCGCACGACACTTCAGTGGTTAAGCCAGGCAGGTTGACAGGCGTACTGGCTATACAGGGCGTTCTCTATACTTCATCAATGACGGGGCTCTATTACGCCTGGTACCGGGATTACCCGCAAACGACCTTTCACCTGTTCAACGACGGGGACGAGTGGATGCAGGTTGATAAATGCGGCCATGCTGTGACGGGGTTTTACATCAGCCGGATCGGGTATTCGAGTTACCGGTGGGCGGGGGTCGGTGAAAAAAAAGCCGCCTGGTATGGCGGCCTGCTGGGCTTCGGCTACCTCCTGGGCATCGAGGTTCTTGACGCGTTTTCGGCGGGGTGGGGTTTTTCTTTGGGAGACCTGACGGCCAATGCCCTCGGCAGCCTGGCATTCACCGCGCAGCAACTGGTCTGGCATGAGCAACGATTCTCTCTGAAGTATTCCTATCATGAAACCCGCTATGCGCAATACCGGCCCGACCTGCTGGGCGGAAGCCTCATCCAGCGGATGATCAAGGACTACAACGGTCATTCCTACTGGATTTCCGGCAACATCTCCTCTTTCCTGCCGAAAGGCGCCCGGTTCCCGAAATGGCTCAACGTCGCGGCCGGGTATAGCGCGGAGGGGATGACCGGGGCATCCGGCAACCTGGTGACCAAGAACGGTCAGCCGATACCCCCTTTCACCCGGTACCGCAGGTTTTTCCTCTCCCTCGACGTCGACCTGACGAGGATCCCTGTGAAATCGAAAGCGCTGAAAGGGATCTTCACCGTTTTGAGTTTTATCAAGATCCCCGCCCCTGCGCTTGAATACAATTCCCTGGGACAAATTAAGGGTCACCTGCTGTACTATTAAAAAAGGTGTTATCTTTACTGTCGCAATGCCATGAACAGCAATCCAGACAACACCCCATCCGCGCAGGCCGGCAGGTTCCAGGGTCAGCCTGTTCCGCAAAACCTTCCAAACGCCAACCTGATCCTTATCCTCGGGATCTTATCCATCATGCTGTGCTGGTGGCACTTCGTTTCCGCGGCCGGCATCGCGCTCGGAGTCATTGCGCTGATTCTTGCCGGGCGGGAGACCAGGCTTTACCATTCCAACCCGTCGGCCTATACGACCAGTTCCCTGAACAATGTGAGGACGGGCCGTACCTGCGCCCTGATCGGGCTGATCGTTTCAATCATTGTGTTTGTTTTTGTGATCCTGTTGATTTTAGGTATTTTAGCCACCCTGCCCTTCTGGGGAATGATCCGCTGATAATGAAGATACTGCCCGTTCACCTGATCCGTGAGGCGGATGCTTACACCATCGCGCACGAGCCCATTGCCAACATTGACCTGATGGAGCGCGCAGCTTCAAGGTGCTGCGAGTGGCTGAAAGACAGGATCCCTGCCGGCAGGAACTTTAAAATTTTCTGCGGGTCGGGCAACAATGGCGGCGACGGGCTGGCCCTCGCCCGGATGTTACTCGGTGCGGGATACCCTGTGGTTGTTTTCACCCTGGCCGGCCCGGAAAAGATGTCGGAGAGTTGCAGGATCAATTATCAAAGGATACCGGATGCAGCCTGCCTGCCGGACAGGCAGGGATACAGGATGCCATTCCCGATTTCGTCAGAAGATGGGTCGGGAGCGGGGTCTTTGCCGGTAATCAGTGCGGATGACGTGGTCATCGATGCTATTTTCGGGAGCGGGCTGACGCGCCCCGCCGAAGGGCATGCTGCTTACCTGATCCGGCACATCAACGCGAGCGGGGCTTTGGTCGTTGCGATCGATGTGCCTTCAGGGCTTTTCTGCGACGAAACCTCCTCAGCTATTCCCGAACAGGGGATCATCCATGCTCATCATACCCTGACATTCGCCCCACCAAAGCTGGCTTTCTTCTTTGCAGAGAACGAGCGCTTCGCCGGGAACTGGCACCTGCTGGACATCGGCATACACAAGGATTTTCTTGATTCGGCCGAAGTAAAGAATTTAATGGTGGAGGTGACCGACGTAGCGCCTCTGCTCAGGAAACGGGCCAGGTTTTCTCACAAGGGCGCTTTTGGCCATGCGCTGATCATTTCCGGTTCGGCCGGAAAGATGGGGGCGGCGGTTCTTGCTGCCGGGGCCTGCCTGCGATCGGGGCCCGGGCTGGTGACACTCAGGATCCCACGCTCCGGATTGACGATCCTGCAATCGGCCGTTCCGGAAGCCATGGCCGACATGGATCCTTCGGAGGATCTTTTTTCGGAAGCCCCTGGTATCGGCGGCTATTCAGCTATCGCCGTCGGCCCCGGGATCGGGACTGCGGAACCTACCGCCACTGCCCTGAAGATCCTCATCCAGCAGGCAAAGATGCCAATCATTTTTGACGCCGACGCCATCAACATCCTGGCGGAGAACAAGACCTGGCTGGGATTCCTGCCGAAGGGATGCATCTTTACACCGCATCCCAGGGAATTTGAACGGATCGCGGGAAAAAGCAGCAACAATTTCGAGCGGAACAAGATCCAGCGGGAATTCTCATTCAGATACCACTGCTGTGTCGTGCTGAAAGGCGCCTACACTGCTGTCACCACCCCCGACGGGCGGTGCTTCTTCAACACCACCGGCAACCCCGGCATGGCCACCGGCGGCAGCGGGGATGTCCTTACCGGGATCATTGCCGGGCTGATGGCTCAGGGCTACTCATCCCTCGAATCCTGCCTGCTCGGCGTATATGTCCACGGTCTCGCCGGCGACCTGGCCCTGGAGGAACAGGGATATGAAGCGCTAATCGCCGGCGACATCATTGCAAACCTCGGAAAATCATTTCAGTCGCTCTATGGAGAATTATGAAAAAGACCTCCTCGCGGGGATGGTCATCGCCCCCTATCTGCAAAAAGCCACGGCATTGCGGGGCGTGAGGCGCTATGTAGGCGGCAACCAGTTCCGCCATGCATTCGCGACCCTGGCGATCCTGATCGACTATCATTACATGGATTCGGTACTGCTAAAGGCATCTGCGATCCATGACCTGCTGGAGGATGTCAAGTGCACCTCTTACGACGAGATCAGAGAGATTGACGCCGACGGCCCGAAAGTGCTCGAACTGGTGCTGGAGGTAACGCGTCGCAAGACGGAAACCAAGGAGGATTTCCTCAAGCGGATCCTTTGCGAAGGATCCGACAAGGCAAGGATCCTGAAGTGTGCCGACCGCATCAGCAACCTCACCGATCTCCATCCGGACATCTTCGACAAGGAGTATATCAGGAACATGATGGCCGACACCAAAAAATATGTGATCCCCATGGCCAAACTGGTAAACAAGGATATGCTGTTCGAGATGGAAGACCTGATCAGGCGTCGTGAGGCGAACCTGAAATTCTCTTCCGCGCTCTGGCCCATAAAGCGGGCCAAATAAGGTCAGGCTACTGCGGTTTCTTCAATGATATCGGCCTCCATGCGAAGGTTGTCGATGATGAAGTTCTGGCGCTCGGGGGTGTTTTTTCCCATGTAGAATGTGAGCACATCGATCACGGCCGAATCGCGGGTGAGGATGACCGGGTCGAGGCGCATATCCTTGGATATAAAGAACTTGAACTCATCAGGGGAGATCTCCCCAAGTCCCTTGAACCGGGTGATCTCGGGATTGGCGCCCAGTTTGCCGACGGCGGATTGTTTCTCTTCTTCCGAGTAACAATAGATCGTTTTCTGCTTGTTCCTCACCCGGAAAAGGGGCGTCTGCAGGATGTACAGGTGCCCGTTACGGACGATATCGGGGTAGAACTGGAGAAAAAACGTAAGCAGCAGCAAGCGGATGTGCATTCCGTCGACGTCGGCGTCGGTGGCGACCACGACATAATTGTAGCGGAGGTTTTCCAGACCTTCCTCTACGTTGAGCGCCGACTGCAGCAGGTTGAACTCTTCGTTCTCATAAACGACCCGTTTGCTGAGCCCGAAGCAGTTCAGGGGCTTGCCCTTCAGGCTGAAGACCGCCTGGGTATTGACATCACGCGCTTTGGTGATGGAGCCGCTGGCCGAATCCCCTTCGGTGATGAAGATGGTTGATTCATACCGGCGTTCGTCGTGATTGTTGTAATGGATACGGCAATCGCGCAGCTTTTTATTGTGCAGGCTGACCTTCTTGACGCTCTCCTTGGCGATCTTCCTGATGCTGGTCCACTCCTTGCGTTCCTTTTCGCTCTGGAGTATCTTGCGCAGGAGCGCCTCGGCCGTTTCCTGGTTCATGTGGAGGTAGTTGTCGAGCAGCCTGGTAACGATATCCATGATATAATTGCGGATGGTGACCCCGTCGGGCTCGATATGTACCGAGCCCAGTTTGGTTTTAGTCTGGGATTCGAAGACCGGATCCTGAACCTTGATGCTCAGGGCGGCGACCAGCGAGGCGCGGATGTCGTTGGTTTCGAAGTCCTTCTTGTAGAACTCCCGGATCGTCTTGACCAGCGCTTCGCGGAAGGCCGCCTGGTGGGTGCCGCCCTGGGTGGTGTGCTGGCCGTTGACGAAGGAGTAGTACTCTTCCCCGTACATCTCGCAATGGGTGATGGCACATTCGAAATCGCCCTCCCGGAGGTGAATGATGGGATAGATCACCGGCGTGTCGATGTAGCTGTTCAGCAGGTCGAGCAGTCCATTCTGTGCATGGAACCGCTCGCCGTTAAAGATGATCGTCAGCCCGTTGTTGAGGAAGGCATAGTTCCAGAGCATTTTCTGGACATATTCGGGGATGTAGTGGTACTTCCCGAACACCTCTTCGTCGGGCATGAAAGTGACGATGGTGCCTGTCCTGAGCTCAGCGGACCGTTCGGGGTCGTCCGAAACCAGCTCGCCCTTACGGAATTCCACCACGTGGCTGCGCCCTTCCCTGACCGATTGCACCTTAAAGTGGGATGAAAGCGCGTTGACCGCTTTCGAGCCGACGCCATTCAGTCCTACCGCTTTTTTAAAAACACTCGAGTCGTACTTGGCGCCGGTATTGATCTTAGAGACACATTCGACCACCTTGCCCAATGGGATCCCCCGGCCGTAATCGCGCACGCAGACCAGCTGGTCCTTGATGGTCACCTCGATGGTCTTTCCATGTCCCATGACGAATTCGTCGATGGAATTGTCAAGGATCTCCTTGATCAGCACATAGATGCCATCGTCGGGGGAGGAGCCGTCGCCCAGCTTCCCGATGTACATCCCCGGCCGCAGGCGGATATGCTCGCTCCATTCCAGCGACTTGATGCTCTCCTCGGTGTAAATCCCTGTCATATCCATCCGTCCTCCCCTCTTTGGCGCGGCAAAGATAAAGGAATGGCCTGTCACCACTAATAAAATCCAGTTTATTTTTTAACTGAGTTATGCACATTACGCGGGAATTTCGTTACTTTACAGCCTGTCTCATAACACGATTCATTATGTCACTGGTAATTACCGAACTCAGGGACCAGATCGGCTGGATCACCCTGAATCATGATGCGAAAAGAAACGCCCTGAGCTTCGCCTTGCTGACGGAACTGCTCCAGGCAATCAGGACGCTGTCGAAAGACAAGGCCAGGGTGCTCGTCATCCGTGCAAACAAGGGAATGAAGGTATGGTCGTCGGGCTTTTTCATCGACGAGCTGCCGCGCGACGGCAGCGATCCCCTAGCCTACGACAACCCGCTTCAGAAGGTCATCCGCGCCATTCAGGATGTCCCGGTACCGGTCATCATCATGGCCGAGGGCAGCATCTGGGGCGGCGCGTGTAATATTGCCTTCGTGGGCGACATCGTCATCGGGACAAAGGACACCTGCCTGGCCATCACCCCCGCAAAGATCGGAGTGCCTTACAACACATCCGGGATCCTTCAATTCCTCGATATCATCGGGTGGCACATCGCCAAAGAGATGTTCTTCACCGCCGAGCCGATCAGCGCGGAAAAGGCGCTCGGGCTGGGCATTATCAACCACCTGGTGGAGCCTGAAGAGCTGGAGGATTTCACCGTCGGGATAGCCAGCAAGATCATCGCCAATTCGCCGCTCAGCATCCAGGTGATCAAGGAGCAGTTGAACATCCTGGGGAATGCGATGCCCATGACCCCGCAGACATTCGAGCATATCGACATGCTGCGGCGGATCGCAGGCACCAGCAGCGATTACCTCGAGGGGATCAAGGCCTTTTATGAAAAGAGGAAGCCGCAATTCATCGGGGAGTGAACCGGTATTCCGCCGGATTTATATCCGATCATATTTAATATTACTTTTGAGTTTTGATTTTAATGACCCCATCTTGTCAGCTCTCCCCTTGAAAGGGCAGGGGGAGAGGTCATAAAATATTAAAATGAGCAAGATTCTTGTTACGGCCGTCCTGCTGACAATGTGTCTTTCATTGATCGCCCAGGTCATCCCCGACCAGTCCACCCTGAAGTCCCATGCACCCGCAAGCTTCCAGGCCCTGTTCAAAACGACCAAAGGCGGCATAGGCGATAAGACCGAGGTCAACTATTTCTGGGACAAGCGCCCGATCCCCGACGAGCCGGCCATGAAAAAAATATCACTCAGAAAAAAGATTGATCTATGTTCAATTTGATGATTGTCGTTTTTATCCTCGGCTATACCCTTATAGCCCTGGAGCACCCGCTGAAGCTCAGCAAATCGGCCTCGGCATTGATGCTGGCGGTGATCCTTTGGGTGATGCTGGCATTCGGCGGGGAGGGTGTGCTGTTCGATCCGGAGGCATTCCGGAATTTTTTTTCCGACCAGGCTGGTCGGACCTACGCGGATTGGATCTCGCATCATGAACTGCCGGAGCGTCTTGGCGACATCTCAGCAATCATTTTTTTCCTGCTGGGCGCCATGACCATCGTCGAGCTGATCGACGCCCACGAAGGATTTCGCATCATCACCGACCGGATCAGGACCACCCGGAAGCTGAAGCTGCTCTGGGTGATCAGCCTCATCACATTTTTCCTTTCGGCCCTCCTTGACAACCTCACGACATCGATCGTCATGGTAGCCCTGTTGCGGAAACTCATCGCCGAACGCCGGGAGCGATGGTTCTTCGCCGGCATGGTGATCATCGCAGCCAACAGCGGCGGGGCCTTCAGTCCGATCGGCGACGTCACCACCATCATGCTGTGGATAGGCGGGCAGGTGACAACGTGGAACATCATCGTAAAAATATTCATTCCCAGCGCTATTTCGATGGTCATCCCGCTGGCATTGATCTCACCGTCTATGAAAGGAGAGATCCGGCGACCCGACCGGGCCTCCGGCGACCTCCGGAATCCGACCACCATGGCCGAGCGGAACATCGTTTTTTTCCTGGGCGTCGGAGCCCTTTTATTCGTTCCCCTCTTCAAGGAACTGACGGGATTGCCGCCCTACACGGGCATCCTCGGCGGCCTCGGGCTGCTGTGGGCCGTCACCGAGATGCTTCATAAGCGGAAGAACGAAGAGCACCGGTCGGTCGTCACCGTGGCGGGAGTGCTGCGCCGCATCGACACCCCCAGCGTGCTGTTCTTCCTCGGGATCCTGCTGGCCGTAGCGGCGCTCGAATCGGCAGGTCATCTCGCCATGCTGGCCGGAGCGCTCGACCGGCATGTCGGAAACCTCTACCTCATCAACACCGTGATCGGTATCCTCTCGGCAGTGGTGGACAACGTCCCCCTCGTTGCCGGGGCTATAGGAATGTACGCGGGCGCCTTCCCCACCGACCACTATTTCTGGGAGATGCTCGCCTATTGCGCCGGTACGGGCGGCAGCATCCTCATCATCGGGTCGGCTGCCGGCGTCGCCGTGATGGGGATGGAGAAGATCGACTTCATCTGGTACCTGAAGAAGATCTCACCGTGGGCTTTGGTCGGCTACCTGGCAGGGGCGGCGGCGTACTGGGGGATGAGCATGATGGTCTTTTCTCTGTGACGGGGCGGGTTCATGAAATATCAAAAACAGGAAAGAATTGAACCTGAAATCGATCATTGATACCCATTTCACAGAACAGCAACTTCTGTTTGTTGTCGGAATGCTTATTCTTTTGGCATTCAGTGTTTTTTTATTTATCCGGAAAAAAACCTCCCTGAGTTTATTTTTCCTTTTTTTAGCCGGATTGGGACTCCGCATATTCGCTGCCACCCTGGATCCCTACCTCAATTACTGGGACGAACAGGTACATGCGCTTGTAGCCAAAAACTTAATGGATCATCCCTTCAAGCCCATGTTAATTGCTAACCCGGTTTTACCATACGATTATTCCGACTGGACTGCAAATCACGTTTGGGTGCACAAGCAACCCTGGTTTCTATGGCAAATGTCCCTTTTTCTCAAACTCTTCGGAGTGAATGAATTTATCCTTCGGCTTCCTATGGCGATCACCCTGGCATTGCTGATCCCGGTCATTTACAGGATGGGAATACTACTTGTCGATAAAAAAACAGGTTGGTACGGGGCATTTCTCTATACGACCTCTTTTTGTTTCATCCACCTGGCTACCGGTTGGCCGATGCTCGAACACAATGATGCGGCATTCCTGTTCTATGTTACCCTGAGCATCTGGGCTTTTATCGAATTCAGCAATTCCGGTAAACATAAATGGATCATATGGATCGGGATTTTCAGCGGGATTGCGATCCTGAACAAATGGCTGGCAGGATTGCTGGTTTTTGCCGGATGGCTGATCTCTATCCTCGCAACTTCGGGGGGGAAAACAATCCTCAGGGATCTGAAACCATTTGCAGTTGCCCTGGGCGTCACTCTTATTGTCGCCCTGCCATGGCAGGTTTACACTTTACTGATGTTCCCCAATGAAAGCCGCTATTCCCTGGAGTACATCTCCACTACTCACTTTTTTAAAGCCCTGGGTGGAATACAAGGCAATGAGTGGTTTCATTTCAGTATGATACCGGATCACTATGGATCAAATTTTATCCTGTTATTCATTGTACCCGCAGTTTGTATCCTGGTAAAAAGCATCAGAGACACCGGCCTGAAATATGCCGTTCCCGGGTTCATCGTGGTAACCTATCTCTTCTTTACCCTTGCAGCCACCAAGATGCCCATGTACACGACGATTGTCTGCTCACTGATCTTTCTTTCCCTGGGTGGATTATTGAATTTCTTTACGGAAAAAATTCAAAAAAGGATCAAACCCCGGTTGAATTCTGTGCTTTTACTCATGATACTATGCTACATCGGATATATGAACCTGAATGTGATCCGACTTGACATGTGGCATACCTGTCAGCGCAGCGAATGGAAGTTAAACCGGCAAACCACCATCATCATTAAAATGGCTTCACAATGGATCCCGTCGCCTGATTATGTTGTGTTCAACAGCGGAGGATTCAATGCGATTGCTTTCATGTTTTACAATCCAAATACGGCCTATGGATTTTATCCGGATGAAACAACTTACAGGGATTTGAAAAAGAGGGGGATCAAACTGGCAACCTTTACCGATTCCAGGATTCCCGACTATTTGCGAAAAGATCCCGTAGTGATCAAGATTCCTTTGCATTTTCAACCCAGCCCTTTTGAAAAGAAGCACCCCGCCGCAACCAGCGGGATATTAAAAAGAAATTTTCTCTCATCGCGAGCGAAGGGAAATTAACCAGATTTATTTGGAGAAGTATTCCGTCCTGACCGTAATATAACCCGGGTAGGTAAGCAACCTGTTGCCCACGAATACGGTGGGTTTCAGTTTGATCCTGAACCGGGTCGGGGTATCTCCGACCCCTGCCAGGTTCATGCAGAAGTTGAGCGTGGCCTGGGCGGATTTACCTGAAAGCGCCTTCTTCAGGTCGAGCCCGATATCAACCGGGATGACCGATGAACCTTTGGGGGGAATAGTAAAAGGCTTGTCCAGGATGCCGGCAGCCATTTCTATATCGTCAATGAAGAGGATCCAATCCAGCCGATTCAACCCCGCCTCCCGGTCGTTCGGGTTGCGCCCTTCGATGTTCAATGTCAGCGAAAGCGGGAAGACCGGCGCGGCAAATCCTGCCAGCAATTTTCCCATGTCGCTTATACTCAGATCTGTTACGGATTTCACCTGTTGAAAATCTATCCCCGCCAGGCTGATATGCTCCACCGACACGATCCGGAAGTTGCAGTTTGCAAGGGTCGTTGCTTTTCGGGCCTGCTTTGTTACGTCGCAGGAGGAGATGACCGTCAGGAGAACCAGGGCCGAAACGGAGAGAAGATATAATAACTTTTGCATTCTTATTGATCTGGTTGATTCGAAAAAAAATCAACACGAAGAGACACGAAGATTTACACGAAGAGACACGAAATAAATAATCTGTTACTCGTCCCCTGCCGGCAGGGAAAAACAAAATTCAGCCCCCCGGTCGGGTTCTCCGAATGCCCATACTTCCCCTCCGTGACGGGCAACGATCCGCTTCACAATGGCAAGCCCCACACCGGTTCCTGCAAAATCCTTCAAGCTATGCAGTCGCTGGAATACCCCGAAGAGCTGGTGCACGTATTTCATCTCGAAACCCACCCCGTTATCCCTGATGCAAAAAATGCATTTTCCGTCTTCGACACGGGAGTTGATCGAGATGATCGCCTTTGTCTTTTTTGAAGTGTACTTGATCGCATTGGAAAGAAGGTTGTACCAGACCTGTCGTATCATGGCAGGGTCGGCCTGAACCGCGGTGAGATCGCCAACGGCCAGGTCAATTCTTTCAGGGGAGCCCGGGTCGTTCAATTCCTGAAAAATCGACTCAACCAGGTTTTTCATATTAACCGGTGATAATTGCAGTTCTGCACGGCTCAACCTGGAGAATTCCAGCAGGTCATCGATCAGGGTTCCCATTTTCAGGGTATTGTCATGTATGAGGGAACATATCCTTTTCCCTTCGTCATCCAGGATAACCGCATACTCTTCCATGAGGAGTTTTGTAAATCCATTGATCCCCCTCAGTGGCGCCCGCAAATCGTGCGACACGGTATAGGAGAAGGCTTCCATCTCCTTGTTGGCTTCCAGTAGCTGGACAGTACGCTCTTCAATCCGACGCTCCAATGTCACATTGAGCTCTTGGAGATCGGCTTCTGCCTGCTTACGGGCAGAGATATCATGAACGAATCCTTCAAAAAAAAGGAACTCATTTGATTCATTTTTTACGATGTGGGTGTTCAGCGAAATCCAGACCGGAGTTCCATCTTTCCTTTTCCACTTTATTTCCAAATTATAAACTTTACCGATTGCTTCGTGCGCTGTGATTAACATTTCCCGTTCCTGTTCATTCCAATAGATATCCGTCTGCAAGTTCATCTGCATCAACTCCTCACGGGATTCATAGCCCAGGATTTCCACAAGTTTCTTATTCACAGTGATAAATTTCCCGTCCCTTGTGCTCAGGTAAATTCCAATCGGGGCATACGAAAAAAGATCATAATATTTCCGTTCAGACTTCCGCAGCGCCTCTTCAGTATTTTTGCGGTCGGTAATATCCAGACAATGTCCGATATATCCGATGAAATTATCATTGCTGTCGTATCTCGAACATCCTTCATCAAGGATCCAACGATATTCTCCATCGTGACGCATTAACCGGTACTCCATGGAAAAAGATTCCCGACGGTCAAAGGAACCTGTGTATGTATCCATACACCCCGGGAGGTCATCCGGATGCACTCCATCCGTCCATCCGTTGCCCAGTTCCTGTTCCAGGGTGCGTCCGGTAAAATTCAACCATACGCGATTGAAATAATTGCACAGCTTATCGGCTCCTGCCGTCCAGATCAGGGCCTGGCCCGAATCAGCCAGTGTTCTGTAATTCTGTTCGCTTTCCCTTAATTTTTCTTCATCCTGCCTGAGCATCAGTTTTTTCCGGGACTCTTCCAGCGCACGGCTAACGGCTGACGGAAGCCTTTTAAGTCGGTCTTTCAGTACATAATCCACGGCGCCCCGTTTGACCAGCTCAATGGCTGTCTCCTCGCCGATGGCGCCTGAAATGACGATGAACGGAATATCCGGACAAATCCGGCTGTACAACTGCAGCGCTGCGAAAGCATTGTAGCCGGGCAAATTAAAATCTGCTAATATGATATCATACTTATTGTTCAGAAGCAGGTGTTCAAAATCCTGTTCCTTGTCCACACGCGATATATTCAGTCTGTACCCGGCCCCGGTCAGTTCCTCACATATGATGTTAAAATCCCTGACCGAGTCTTCAAGTGAAAGAATGTTCAATATTTCACCGGATTGGGGTTTTGTTTCCATTTCATTCTCCTTTTTCAGGTGGCGGTTCATTCAGCAATGCCCAGAAAACCCCCAAATTCCTGACTGCTTCAATGAAATCCTTGAATTGTACCGGTTTAACCACATAGGCGTTAACCCCGAGTCCATAACATTTTTTCAGGTCGGGTTCTTCTCTTGAGGATGAGAGTATCACAACCGGAAGCATTTTCAGTTTCGGGTCACTTCGGATATTTCGAAGCAATTCGATCCCATCCATGCGGGGCATTTTGATATCGAGGACCACAACTGCTGGATCTCCATTTTTCCGATTATTATATTTCCCCTGGTAACGAAGGTACTCCAGCGCTTCCACACCATCCGGTACAACCATGATCCGATTGGAAAGGTTGTACCCTGAAAATGCCTCGAGTGTCAATTCGACATCTTTGGGATTGTCTTCCGCCAGCAAGATTGTTCTCAGCTTAACCATGGGTTATTCTCCTTTCTACATTTGGTAGCGTAAAATAAAATGTTGCGCCTTTGTCAATTTCAGCTTCCGCCCAGGTCCGGCCTCCGTGCCTGAGTACGATCCTGTGCACATTTGCGAGCCCGATCCCGGTCCCCTCAAATTCACGGGAAGAATGCAACCGTTGAAAAACACCGAACATTTTGTGCGAATACTGCATATCGAAACCTACACCGTTATCCTTTACAAAGAAAATTGATTCATCCTTCTCTTTCCGGAATCCGATCTCTATCCTTGCATTTTCCCTGGGACGCGTGAACTTGACCGCATTGCTGAGGAGGTTGATCCAGACCAGACGTAAAAGCGTCTGATCTGCGACGACAGGTGGCAGGTCGGCGATGATCCATTCGATATTCCTTTCCTGACAATCCCTGCTGATCATCCTCAATACTTCCTGCAAAACACTGTTCATATCTAAGACAACCGCCCGCTTTTCCTGGCGGCCGGCCCTGGAAAACTGCAAAAGGTCATCGATCAGCATTCCCATCTGGTGGGCAGCATCGGCAATGTTATCAAGGTAATGCTTCCCTTTTTCCGGAAGGGTATTATGACACTGACGGGTGAGCAGGTCAACAAACCCGCTGATATGCCTGAGCGGCGCCCGGAGGTCATGGGATACGGAATAGGTGAATGCTTCGAGCTCCTGGTTCACCGCTGCAAGCCTGGCTGTCCGTTCCTCAACACGCTGTTCCAGTGTTTCGTTAAGTTTTTTTATTTCATTCTCTGCCTTTATCCGATCCGTTATATCCAAAAAGATCCCTTCAATTCTGAGCGGCTGACCATTCTTATCCCTTACCAGGTGAGAACTGACCATGATGGTAATGATATTTCCATTTTTAGTTTTAATTTCTACCGGGTACCTCGAAACAAAACCGGCAGAAAGCAATTCAGACACTAATTCCTTCCGTTTATCCGGCATCACCCAGAATTCGGTTATAAGGCGTCCACTTAAATCATCTTCCGGAGCAAATCCAAGGATGCGGTTGAAAGCCCGGTTGTGCTCAAGCAGTATTCCTTCAAATGTTGCGCTGTAGTAACCCTCATCAAGATTGGCAATGATCTCACGGAATTTCCGTTCACTTTCACGCAGATCAAATTCCGCCTGCCTGCGACCGGTGATATCCCTTGTAATACTGATGATATGAGGAACCCCTTGGAGATTAATGATTTTAGCGGACATCAACCCGAAAAGTTCTGTTCCGTCCTTTCTTTGGAATATGGCCTCAAAATTTTCAAAATGACCATTTTCCTTAAAAATTCCGATAATTTTCTGCCTGTCGGCTGGATCCTTCCAGATATTGATATCCAGTGTGGATTTTCCTGACATCTCCTCACGGGTATAACCGGTAATAGCAAGATATCCTTCATTCACATCAATGATCTTTCCGTCCTCCATTCGTGTAATGACTGCAGCGTCGGGACTCGTATTAAAGATGAGCTGAAGATCCGACTTAGTCTCGGATAATCCTGCATTCAACCGCTGGTTGATCATGATAATAAAGCCAAAGGTCCACAGCAGGCTGACGATAAGCGCATCGAAAAACGGGACAGTGTTATAGAAATAAGGTGTAAATATATTTTCTACCGGGCTCCGGGTCAGGATCATGATGGTACGGTAGGTGAAAATCCCTCCATGCACTATAAACACGCTTCCCGTAAAATATGCGGAGGTCGTAATGGAGCGATCCCGGAGGGTAAAAAGTCCAAGCGCCGTCATAAAAGAAATGACAGCCAGCGCAGCGCTGACTATTGCGGTACGAGCCTGTATCTGATCATCAATGAATAAAAAATAGAGC